>JAEEGJ010025771.1_pt1 | contig 12001 bp, 9 predicted proteins | sample 8958761 | NCBI WGS metagenome assembly JAEEGJ01 (sample SAMN16246546, study PRJNA631951) | gut metagenome | biome: gut microbiome; feature: rumen; material: RS-attached | host: Bos | place: Iran: Karaj | collected 2018-10 | reverse complement strand
AAGGCCGAGGCTGAGGAAGCCGCCCGCAAGGCCGCCGAAGAGGCTGCCGCCGAGGCCGCCGAGGCCGTCGAGACCCCTGCTGAATAATGCAGCGGATCGGGCAGGTACTGAAATCCAACGGCCGGGATGGCGAGCTCCTCGTGAGCTTTTCCGGCATCTCGCCCGAGGATATCGACCTTGAGGAACCGGTGTTCATCGAATTCGATGGACTGCCGGTTCCCTTTTATTTTGAAGCATTCTCCCAGCGGGGCAATTCCCGCGCCCTCGTCCGCCTGACCGGCGTACACAGCCTCACGGATGCCGACGAACTCGCCGGCGCCGTCCTCTACGCCGAGGACGACCTCTACGAAGACGAGGAAGAAGACCTGACCGGCTGGACCGTCCTGGATGCGGACGGAACGAAAGTCGGCACCGTATCCGCCCACGAAGACATTCCCGGCAACCCTTGCATCTGGGTGGAAACCGGCCACGGCGAAAGCCTCCTCCCCCTGCGGGAAGAGCTCGTCCTGGACGTGGACGAAACGGAAAAGACCCTCCGGATGGAGATTCCGGAAGGTCTTCTGGATTTGTAAATCAACTGATTACTTCGTATAGCCTGCAAGCTTCGCAATCAGCGGAGCGATTTCGGCGTTGTCCTTGACGGTGTTGAACTCCTCCGCGCAGGCGCCCGTGACGTACAGGCCCACCGGGGAACCGGAGTGGGAACCGAAGCTCCACTGGTAGCCGGCAGCGCGGTCGAGTGCACGGACCACGTCGGCGACGATCTGGAAGTTCACCGAGTACAGGTTGGACTCGCTCAGGCTGCGGTCGCCGCCCTTGCCGAAGGTCCGGTCATAGACGTCTTTCAGTTCTTTGTCGACGCGCTCACTCACCTGTACATCTCCCCACATACCCGTTTCCTCGGCGAAAAAAGCCTTCACGGCATCCCAGGTGGGCGTCTTGAACGGCTGGCCCTCCGGGAAGAACTTCGCCCGGAACTGGTTCGTCAGCTCGTCGACGCAGGCGTGCTGCTTGGCGAGCCGCTCCGGATGCATCTCGTAGCGGCCGCTGCCCAGCATGAGGCCACCGGTCTCGTGGTCGGCCGTAATCACGATCAGCGTCTGCTTCGGATGACGGGCCAGGAAAGCGAGGGCCAGGTCCACGGACTCCGCCATGTCGTTCACCTCCTGGAAACAGGTCGCGGCGTCGTTGCCGTGGCCGGCATAATCGATCTTGCCGCCTTCGATCATGAAGAAAAAGCCCTTCTTGCCATAGCGGGCCTCCAGGTAGCGGATGCCGGCGTCCGTGAAGTCGGCCAGCCGGGTATCATCCTCCTTCCGGTCGATGGCGTACGGGATGGAATCCTCCGCCTTGGCACTCAGGCACAGCACACGCGGTTTGGTCACGTCGATGCCCCGGATGGCGGCAGGCCCTTTGAAGATGGCGATGCCGGCCGAATCGGCCTTGTGCTCGAAATAGGCCGCGTCATGGCCGGACCCCCGGTTCGTGAGGAAGGTCGCACCCGCCATGAAGTCCACGGAAGAGTCGATCATCTGCAGCGAAATCTCCTCATAGCCGTTGCGGCTCGCGGTGTGCGCCACGAAACTCGCCGGCGTGGCGTGGTTCACGCCCACGCTGGTGGCGACACCCGTGCCGAAACCGGCCGCATGGGCCCATTCCGTCAGGTTACCGGTCCAATTGCCGTCCGGGTCCACGCCCACGACGCCATTGTCGATCTTCGTGCCCGTAGCCAGCGCGGTGCCGGCGGCGGAAGAGTCGGTCACCAGGGAATTCGCCGACACGGTCGTGATGAAATTCACCACCGGGAAGCCGGTGAAGTTCACATTTCCCTGGCCGTTCGCCTGGTTGTAGAGATTCGTGCCGATCACCTCGTTGACGCCCATGCCGTCCCCAATGAAATAGAACACATACTTGACCTTGGGCTCGGAGGAACATCCCGTCACGAGCAGAGCGAGGAGAAGAAGATAAAAAATCCGTTTCATATACAATGGATTGATAGTTTTCTCAATAGATCAGGATTTCATCCGTGAACAGCCATTCCTTCGTCCGGTAGGCATGGTAGCGGATGTAGCGGGCATCCTTGCCCACGGAGATGCCGTAAGGAATGTACTTTCCGTTCGGATTCTCGTCCAGGAGTTCGCCGGCGAGGGAGTAATGTTCGCCGTCCTGGGAGTATTCCACGGTCACTCGGTCCGGCAGATAGACGCCTGCGCCCGGGTCAGCCAGGAAGGTCGCGGTGACATAGTGCACCGGCTTCATGCTCCCCAGGTCGATGGTCACATCCACGTCACTCAGGAAACCCTGCCAACGGCCGTCACCATAGGACCAGCCGCCCAGGTTGCCGTCCGTAAGGGTGGCCGCGCGGGCGGCGGGATAGTTCCGGTGCCAAGGGCGGGCATAGGTGACCTTCGCCCCGCGGCCGAGATGGTTCTCCGCCTCCCGGGAGACCGGGCGGTTGCCCACTTCCTCCTCCAGCTTGAACGTATGGTAGCCACGCTCGCGAAGGGCCGCGGCATGCGCGATGGCCCGTTCCCGGAAATCGACCGCATCCTTCACTTCCACCGGGCTCCAGCCGATTTCCGCGATGGCGAAAGCGCGCGGATACAACATGTATTCCGTATGGGAAGGTTCCGAGATGAGTTCGTGCCATAGATTGCCCTGCACGCCCAGCAGATGCACCCGGGAAGCCTCGGGAATGCCCGCGGCCGGGTCATAGACATAGATGCTGTCGATGGGCAGGTAGCCTCCCCAGCCTTCCGGTTCACGGACCGGCGCATCCTGGACCTTGTCCAGGTAGCAGCGGTTGCCCGGCGTCATCACGGCGTCGTGCCCCTGCCGGATGGCCTCGAGGCCGCCCTCGGTCCCCCGCCACGACATGACCGTGGCGTTCGGGGACAGGCCGCCCTCCAGGATCTCGTCCCAGCCGATGAGCCGGCGCCCATGGGCGTTCAGGAACGTCTCGATGCGGCGGACCAGGTAGCTCTGGAGTTCCTCGACGCTCCCCAACCCTTCTTCCTGCATCCGGCGCCGGCAGTCCAGGCAGTCGTGCCAGTCCCGCTTGCCGGCCTCGTCTCCGCCGATGTGGATGTATTCCGAAGGGAACAGGTCCATCACCTCGGCAAGCACATCCTCCAGGAGTTTGAACGTCGCTTCCTTGCCGGGGCACAGATCATCCGAAGTGTCCTTGCAGCCCACCCCGGGCACGGCGTACACCGTCTCGCGGGAATGGCCGGGCATTTCGATTTCGGGGACGACGGTCATATGGCGCGCCGCCGCATAGGCGACGATTTCGCGGACGTCCTCCTGCGACAGGAAACCGCCGTAGGAGCCCTCATATCTCTGGCCGGTCGTGTCCCACTGCCGCCAGGTGTCGCCCACCCGCCAGGCGGCCTTCGCCGTCAGTTCGGGATGCGACTTGACCTCCAACCGCCAGCCGGCAGCGTCGGTCAGGTGGAGATGGAGGACATTGAGCTTGACCTCCGACAACGCGTCAATCTGCTTGAGGATGAAGTCCTTGTTCCGGAAATGACGGGAGATGTCCAGCATGATGCCCCGCCACGCGAAGCGAGGATAGTCGATGATTACCCCGCACGGGAGCGGACGCTCCAACTGCGCGAGGGTGGTGTTCGCACGGAACACACCTTCGGGCGTATTGGCTTCGATCCGGACGCGCTTGGGCGTAATGGTCAGGCGGTATGCTTCCTGGCGGGCGTACTCCGGCAGAAAGGCACTCCAACGGGTGAAGGAGCGTTTGCCCACAACCACCTCGACGTCCTTCGCGGTCGAGGTGCCATCGGCCCGCTCGAACGAAACGGGCGCCGGGAGAATCCCAAGCGCCACAATCAACGAGAAGAGGATTTTCATTAAGCCAGGCCTCCGTTCACTTCATAGTCTGCCTTGACATCCTCGTAGAATGCGGAGATGGACGTATCCATGTACGGCACGAGCCAGAGGTAACCGATTCCGAACGTGAACAGGCACAGGAAGCCCCAGCCGATGAAGCTGAGGATCAGCCAGAACAGGTCGAACTTGTGGCCTTTCATCATCGCGCGGCTGTGGTCGATGGCCTCGTTCGCACCGAGCTCCGGATGCTCTTCCAGGATGAACGGCGTCATCGAATAGGAGAAGCATTTCACGATGCCGGGGATGATGAACAGCAGGCTCCACAGGAAGGTGAACAGCATCACCAGGAACATGCCCCAGACCTTGTGCCAGTAATTGCTGGTAGCCAGCTTGTACATGTTTCCGGGCAGTTCATTGTCCCCCTGGACCAGCAGCTTGCGGAAGGCATTGAGAAAACCCACGCCAAGCGGCAGGACGATGAAGAAGAGCAGCAGATAGTACAGGCCCATGGACCCGCTCGCCTTCGACTGCATGGCGATGTATTCGGAATCCTGCGCCAGCGAGAGGCTCGCCTCCATCGACTGCCGGATGGCCGTGCTGAAACTGATGGAGGAGGACACCTGCGGCAAGCTTTCGCGGACATAGTTCTGCAATTTGACCGTATTGTAAACATACGGACCCATGGCGATGTACATGATGGCCATGTAGATGACCGTGGCCAGCACGGCCTTGCCCCAATTGCCCTTCAGGGCGGCCAGGGCGGCGTTCTTGTAGTCGGTATTCCGTTTCATAGGGACGCTTTTACTGATAGAGTTCGTGATAATAATAGCCCATGTCGTCCAGGCAGCAGTAGAGCGGGAAATCCGGACGGCTGGACGTGAGGTGCAGGTCCAATCCGTCGATACTGCCCAGGGAATCCAGGTCCACCTTTGTCCACTCCTTGAGATAGCTGGTGCCGTCGATGAGTTTCACCTCCTTGGACCCGGTTTCCTTTTTGTCCAGGATTCCGGTAACGGTCAGGATAAGGAAATCGCCGGCCTGGAAGGGACCGCCCGCAAGCCCTACGCCATGCACGGCAGCCTGTACGGCGGCCTGCACATTATGGACATACAGGAACTCGGCGGAGCAGGAAGAAAACTCGTTGGGGATGACGATTCCGACGGCATGGTCCGGCATGAGCGCAGCCGTCGTGTCATGAAAGACGGCATAGGCCTTCGAATTCTTGTTGCCGACATGCTCGTCGAAGACGGCGAAGCGGGAAGGCGCCCTCCCGGCCGACGCATCCGCGTCCCGGCCCCGGGCGAGGGCGATGCCGCCACGGAATCCGTCATCGGCATCCACCTTGGCGAAATGGTACACCGGCCCGACGGAAAGGCTCGGACTCGCTGCGACGGTATCCTTGCCGTGGTCGAACATCGCGTCGACAAAATCGTCCCACATGTAATCATACTCCGGCTCGAAAGCGACAAGAAGATGGCTGTTATACTCGTTCTTGAAATCGCCTTTATTAAAGCAGGCGGCCGAAAGAAGGGCCATGGCGCCCAGGATGGCGCACCGCATCATTTTTCTGTTCATGATACAAAACTACATAATTTTTTGTAAATTTGTTCGATAGACAAACCATTAAACCGATTAATACCATGTCTGCCACACTCATTGTCATCCTGGCCATCGCGGCCGCCCTCGTCCTTTGGGGAATCGGCGTGCAGAACAAACTCGTCCAGAGCGACGAACGCTGCAACAACGCCCTGAAGCAGATCAACGTCCAGCAGGTGAGCCGTTACGACGCCCTCAAGGCCATCGTAAACCTGACCCGGGAGTATGCCACCTACGAAAGCGAGACCCTGGAGAAGGTGATCGCCCAGCGGAAGATCACCTCTTCGGCGAACCCGACCGTCGACGACATCAACGCCAACGAAGCCGCCCTCCAGGCCATGAGCGCGAAGCTCATCGCCATCGCCGAGCAGTATCCCGACCTCAAGGCGAACCAGAACTACCAGCAGGCCATGGCGGACATCAAGCAGTACGAAGAGAACGTGCGTCTGTCCCGCATGACCTTCAACGACACCGTCACGAAGTACAACAACCAGGTCCGCATGTTCCCGGGCTCGGTGGTTGCCGGCATTCTGGGCTTCCCCAAGCGCGAGTACCTCGCCGACGAGCCGGCCAAGAAGGACTATCCGGACATCTTCTAGGCGATGAAGCGACTGCTCCTCACCGTGCTGGCGGCCCTCGCCGGCACTTTTGCCGTTCATGCCCAGTCCATCCGGGACCTCGACATCCGGGCGGTCCTGCGGCCGGACGGATCCGCGCGGGTTACCCAGGTCTGGGATGTCTCCGTCGTGCGGGGCACCGAATGGTACATTCCCATCAACAACCTCGGGGAAATGTCCGTCACGGATCTCTCTGTAAGCGAGAACGGGCAGCCGTTCGTCAGCGAGGGAACCGGCTGGGACGTGGACCGCAGCCTGGAGCAGAAGGCCGGCCGCTGCGGCATCGTCGAGAAGCGGGACGGCGTGGAACTGTGCTGGGGACAGGGCTCCTACGGGCCCCATGTATGGACGGCGGAATTCACGGTCCATGGACTCGTCCAGGCCTTCTCCGACGCTGACGGCTTCAACTTCATGTTCGTCAATCCGAACCTCGTCGCCCCGCCGCAGCATGTGAAGATCACCCTGGTCAACGGCACCGGCGGCCCGGAATGGACCTATGACAATACCCGCGTCTGGGGTTTCGGGTCCTACGGCGACATCAATGTCGAGGACGGCGCCATCGTGTACGAATCCCTCGAGCCGTACTCCGACGGGAGTTCAGCCATCATCCTCACCCGCTTCGAGAAAGGACTGTTCACACCGGAGGTGAGCCGGGACTTGAGTTTCGACGAACTCCGGGAAAAGGCCATGAAGGGCAGTTCCTACGGGGAGAATGACAAGGAGGAGACCTTCTTCAAGTGGCTGATGGCCCTGCTGTTCGGCGGTGCCCTGTTCGCCTCCCTCCGCGCTGCGGTCCTGCAGGCCCTGGGCTACAAGTACAAGAAGTCCATGTACGGCAAGACCAAGATCACCGAGTGGTTCCGCGAAGCACCCATGGGCGGCAACCTGTTCGCCTCCAGCTATGTGCTGGACAACGGCTGGCGGTTTGCCGGCCCCGCCTCGTCGAAGAACCTCATCGGCGCCCTCTTCCTGCGCTGGATCCTGGACGGGAAAGTGAAGGTCGTGCCTGATCCGGACAAGCCCAAGCGCGTAAACCTGGCGTTTACCCCGGGTCTCGAGTTCGAGGACGACGTGGAAGGCGCCCTGTACCGGATGGCCCTCGAGGCCAGCGGCGGGAACCTCCTGCTGGAGTCCGGCGAATTCGAGAAATGGTCTGAAAGGCACTACAAGCAATTCCTCGCCTGGCCCGACCGGGCGAAGGCCCGCGGCCGGAGCTACCTCCACGAGAAGAACTACCTGCAACACACCTCCACCACCAACAAGGACGGCCAGGAGCAGGCCTGCCGCGTGGTGGAATTCAAGAATTTCCTCAACGACTTCACCCTGTCCAAGGAGCGCGGCGCCGTGGAAGTGGGTCTGTGGAAGGACTACCTCGTGTTCGCCCAGCTGTACGGCATCGCCGACAAGGTGGCCGAGCAGTTCCAGAAGCTATATCCGAAAGAGTTCCAGGAGCTGTCCCAGTCCGTGGGCGTGGACCCGACGGTCATGCAGCGCACCATCCACATGAACAACATGACCACCACCTCCGCGATGAACCGCGCCGTGGGCAAGTACCAGGCCGGCAGCATCAAGGGTACCGGCGGCCACACCTCCTTCGGCGGAGGCGGCGGATTCTCCGGCGGCGGATTCGGCGGCGGCAGCCGATGAAAAATCTGGAGACCGGCGGTAGACTTACCGCCGGTTTTCGTTTTTCCGCCGGTCGTGGTATTCGGCGACGGCAGTGAAGAAGGCGTCGGAGGAGGAGTTGAGGGCGGTCTCGACGGAGTCCTGGACGACGCCGATGATGAAGCCGACGGCGACCGCCTGCATGGCGATGTCGTTGCCGATCCCGAAGAAGGAGCAGGCCATCGGAACGAGGAGGAGGGAGCCGCCGGCCACCCCGGAGGCGCCGCAGGCGCCGAGGGTGGCGATCAACGACAGGAAGAGTGCCGAAGCGAAGCTTACCTCCACGCCCACCGTATGGGCCACGGCGAGAGAAAGGACCGTGATGGTCACAGCGGCGCCGTTCATATTCACCGTCGATCCCAGCGGGATGCTGACGCTGTAGAACTCCTCATCCAGGCCAAGCCGCTTGCAAAGGTCCATGTTGATGGGGATGTTCGCGGCGGAGGAACGCGTGAAGAACGCGTTCAGCCCGCTCTCTTTCAAGCACTTCCAATAGAGCGGATACGGATTCCTCCGGATATGGAGCCAGGCGATGAAAGGATTTACGATGAAAGCGGTGCAGCACATGCAGCCCACCAGCAGGAGCAGGAGTTTCCCGTAGTCCGTGAAAATGACCAGGCCGCTCTCGGACACGGAGGAGAACACAAGGCCCAGGATACCGAAGGGCGCGAACTGAATGACCCAGCGGACGACCTGCGACACCACGTCGGCCAGGTCCCCGACCACCCGGATGGTGGTCTCGGAGGCCAGGAGTTTCAGGCCCAGGCCGATGACGATGGCCCAGAACAGGATGCCGATGTAGTTTGCCTGCGCGAGCGCCTGGACCGGGTTCATCACCATGTTGGTGAGGAGCGTCAGGAACACGTCCGAAAGACCGCCGGGCGCGCTGCCGCCGGCTTCGGCATCCTGCAGCTTGATCGTCACCGGAAACAGGAAACTCGCCACCACCGCGAATACCGCGGCGCAGAGCGTGGACACCAGATACAGCGTGATGACCGTCCGGAACCGGGCCCCCAGACCGCCCTTCGCCTTGGCGATGGACGAGGCCACAAGGAGCGCCACCAGCACCGGCGCAATGGCTTTCAACGCGCTCACGAACACCTGTCCCAGGATACCGATCCCCGTCCACTGCGGACACAACAACCCCAGCACGGCGCCGATCACCAGGCCGATCAGGATCCGCAGCACCAGCGAACTGTCGGACCACTTCTTCAAGAGGGAAGAAATCTTGCTCATACGATGCAAGGTACGAAAAAAGGTCCGGAATGACAAGAAATCACTATATTTGTGAAAAGTACTAAAACGCCATGAAACGCTTTTTCCTATTCGTCGTTACGGTCGTCGTAAGCGGGATGGCCTGGGGGCAGGGGGCCATCCAGGTAAAGTCCGGGAAGCCGGCAGGTACCATCGACCCGATGCTGTATGGACAGCTGTTCGAGCACATCTATTTCTCCGCGAACAACGGGGTGTGGCAGGAACTCATCTATGAGCGGTCGTTCGAGCCCGAGCACTATCCCGGCATTCCGCCGCGGGACGGGTACTTCGATGGTTGGTTCATGGACGAGGACAACGTGCTCCACTCCCCCACGCGCTACGAACAGCCGCTGCCGGTCGTTACGATGGACACGGACAGTTACGACCTGGAGATGGACGTGAAGTGGCGGGCGTATCTCCTGCCCGGCCGGCGCTGGAGCGGCGGTCTGCTGGACCTGCGTTTCGCGTTCAAGGACCTGGCGGACGGGTCGGATTCCTACTACCTGCGCCTCTATGATCCGGCCTACGAAGGGCAGCGGTTCGCCCTGGCGCAGACCCAGGCCCAGATCGAGGCGGACAATCAGGCGAAAGCGCTGGCCAGGGCGCAGAAGGCCGTCGACGGGGCTCAGTTCGCCCTTTCGGTCCGGCAGGAGAAAGAAGTGGCCTTCGGCCCCCGGACCCGGAAGGTCGTCACGCTAGAACCGATGGCCGCGAAAGCGGCGCTGCCCGTCCAGCTGGACCAGGATGCCTGGCACCACCTGAAAATCAGCTGCCGCGGGCAGCGCGTGCGCGTCTGGTGGGACGGCAAGCAGGTCCTTTCCTGCAAGGTTCCCGACAGTCGCCCGCAAAATACCCTCACCCTGTGGGAGAACTATACGGAAGCGCTTTACCGGAACATCCGTGTGACTTCCGCCGATGGAAAGAAGGTCCTGTTCGAAGGCACGCCGGAGCCAGTCCGGATCCCGGATGTGGCCCCACAGTGGAAGGCCTTTGGCCAGGGCCGGTACCGCCTCGTGAAGGGTGATACCATCAATATGGACTATGCGCAGGAGATTACCGCCGGGGCGACTGCTGCGGGCGTTGCCCAAGGACCGCAGAACGTGGTGCCCGGCGAGACGTTCATGGGCTCGGTCTATGCCAAGGGCGACGCCAAGCTTTCCGTCGCGCTGGTCCGGGACGGGCGCATCCTGCGGGAGCAGGCGCTCGGCGTCCCGGGCCCGGCGTGGAAAAAGTTCGACATCTCCCTGCCGGCAGGCGAATTGTCAGGCGATGCCGATTTCGCGATCCTGGCAACCGGCGGAACGCTGCTGGTTGATCAGGCAACCCTTTCCACCGCCACAGGACAGGCAAATGGCGGCTTCCGGCCGGACATCCTGCAGGCCGTGAAGGACCTGCATCCGACCTGCCTGCGCTGGCCGGGCGGCGGCTACGTCGCCCAGTATTACTGGCAATGGGGTATCGGCCCGCAGGAGCAGCGCTACCGCTGGCCGCACTGGATGTGGATGGACTACGACCAGAACTGCTTCGGCACGGATGAATTCATCAAGTTCTGCCGGGAAGTGAATACGGAACCCGTGATCGTGGTATCCGTCCATTTCGAGCGCCCGGCCGAGGAGTACGAATCCATCCTGGCCGACGCCGTGAACTGGGTGCGCTATTGCAACGCCCCCGCCACGGACGAATGGGGCGCCAAGCGTGCCGCCAACGGCCATCCGGAGCCCTACAACGTGAGGTATTGGGAGATCGACAACGAAATGTGGGAGATGGGCATCGAGCGCTATGAAAAATGCGTCCGGGATTTCTCCGTGGCCATGCGGGAGGTGGATCCGTCCATCAAGATCATCGCCTGCGGCGGCTTCCGCGAGGACGAGGAATTCCTGCAGCGGTCCGCGAATTACTTCGACTACCTGAGCCTCCATCACTATGAGCAGGCCGGCGGCTATGCCACCGGGCCGAAGCGCCTTGGCGAGCAGTACGACCGCTACGCAAAGATGATTGCGGCCTGCCCGAATCCGAACGTGAAACTGTTCATCTCCGAATGGAACCTGAACAGCACGGACTGGCGCACCGGCCTCTTCGCCGGCGGCTTCCTGAACACATGCGAGGCCCGCGACGTCGTCGCCATGGGCGCCGCCGCCCTGTTCATCCGTCGCACCGACGCCCCCGACTGGAACAACGCCTTCATCAACTTCGACTACAAGGACCTGTTCGTGGCTCCGAACTACCAGGTGACCGAACTCTGGTACGACCACTTCTCCCGCTATCGGCTTGACTACGAAGGGAATACCGGCGATTTAAGCGTCGTCACCACCCTCTCTGAGAACGGTCGCGATGTCATCGTGAAGGTGGTGAACCCCACCGAGAATGCCTGTGACCTGACGGTCTCCGGCGACTGGAAAGGCATCGCCAGAACGGCCTACGATTATTACGCTCCCGGCTCCCTGACCGCAGCGAACAGCATGGAGGACAAGCATGCCGTCGCACGTAAGCAAGCGTCGCCCGCCTTCCGGGACAATGCGGTAACCCTTCATGTCGAACCTCTTTCCGCCGGCGTCCTGACCATTACGAAAACCTACTGATTATGAAAAGAATACTGATCCTGCTTGCGGGCATGCTGCTCATCGCCGGCTGCGCGCGGAAAGAAGTCCGGATTGCGACGGACGAAGGGACGCTGGTCTTGCAGCCCCTGGTGGACAACGCCATCCGGGTACGCCTGGAACCGGCCGATTACAAACCACTGGATGAACTGGTGTACGTGGAGAAAGTCGCCACGCCCAAGTTCAACGTCACCAAGAAAAACGGGATTGTCGAAGTGCGTACGGCCAAGATGTGCGTCCGCTACGAGAACGGCGCCCTGACCTTCTTCGATGCCGATGGCAACGTTCTCTTCCGGGAGAATGGCCACAGCCTCGTCAAAGCCACCGTCCAGGGAGAGCCCACCTATGCCGCCACCTTGCGGCTCGCCTCCCCCGAGGACGAGTTCCTCTACGGGACAGGCCAGTTCCAGGACGGTTTCCTGAACATCC
>JAEEGJ010025766.1_pt1 | contig 12004 bp, 11 predicted proteins | sample 8958761 | NCBI WGS metagenome assembly JAEEGJ01 (sample SAMN16246546, study PRJNA631951) | gut metagenome | biome: gut microbiome; feature: rumen; material: RS-attached | host: Bos | place: Iran: Karaj | collected 2018-10 | reverse complement strand
GCGCAAGATGGTCGAGGAGTACGGCATGTCCGACGCGGTCGGTCCCGTCTTTCTCGGCGGCGACACCGAGGTCTTTATCGCGAAGGATTGGGGACACTCCAAGAACTATTCCGAAGCGCTTTCCGCCAAGATCGACGCCGAGATGCGCCGGATCCTCGAGGGACAGTTTGAACGCGCGGAAAAGATCCTCACCGAAAACCGCGACAAACTGGACGCCTGCGCAAAGCTGCTGCTGAAATACGAACGCGTGACGGGGGAACAGTTCGTTGCCGTATTCAACGGAGCGGACATGGACGAGGTCATGCGCAAGCCTTCGGAGGAAGACGAACCGGAAGCGGAAAAGAAATCCGCGCCCGAGAATCAGGAAGAGAACGCATAATCATGGAAGAGAACCGCTTTGATCTGCATACGCACAGCATCATCTCCGACGGCACGGTCGCGCCTTCGGAGATCGTGCGCACCGCTGCGCGCAATGGGATCAAGCTGCTCGCGCTGACCGATCACGACAGCATCATGGGCGTGAACGAAGCGATCGAAGCGAGCAGGGAATGCGGGCTTCCGTTCCTTCCCGCCGTGGAGATGGACAACGAATGGCGACACGAGCTGCATATCATCGGGCTCGACATCGACCCGAACAACCCGATGTTCCTGCGTGCGCTGGAGATCGCGCGCGACCGCCGCGAGCGGCGCAACAAGATTATCTACAGCCGATTGAAGGAAGCGGGATATGATGTGCAGCCGCTCGTCAACCGTCCGGAATCCATGACGACAAAGCTGCATATCGCGCACGCGCTGATCAAAGCGGGCTATGCGAACGACGTGCGCGACGCGTTTCAGAAGTATCTGCGACCCGGCACGGTCGGGTACTATACCGAACCGCGCTTCACGCCGCAGCAGGTGATCGAACTGATCCACATTGCGGACGGGCTTCCGATCCTGGCGCATCCGTGCCACATCCGCGACAATCCGCACGGGCTGATCCGCGAGCTCTATGACATGGGGCTGATGGGCATCGAGGCGTATTACCCGAGCTCGTCGCCGCGGCAGACCGAGATGTACGTTTCGATCGCGCGGCAGTATCACCTGCTGGTCACCTGCGGCAGCGATTTCCACGGCGCAAACCGTCCCGGCGTTGAGATCGGCTGCGCGTGGCGCAACGTGCCCGCGCTCGAACAGACCTATGAAACGCTGATCCGGCGCATGAATACGTAAACTGGTCCCGGTATTGCACCGGGATTTTTTTGAGGCAGAAGCACAAGGGGAATTGTTCAACAGTGTCAAAATAGGAAAGGATGCTATGCATGAGAAGAAAAACTGACAATCATAAATATCGAGATACGCATATGCTGATTATGTTTGGCTTTTGCGAAGTGTTATTTCTTTCGGCATTGATATGGTTTCCGCTTGTTTTTATAATTGACGGTGTATTACGGGAACCTGTAGCAGTTATCATATTTGAACTGGCATTTCTAACAGCTTTGATCTTTTGTATCTATTTTGGCATACAGTACATGGGTCAAACATGGATTGACGAAGAAGGGTTTCATATATCAAACATTTTCCGTAAAAGAAACAGGAGCATTTTGTGGAGCGAGGCAAAAGAACTTGGAATCAGCGTTGTCCCGATGGGAGCGTCCGCGCAGTATTACATCTATCTTGCAAGGAACAAAATACCCTATGAACGCAAACATGGACAGATGGGAATGAAGAAATCAGATCATACATGGGATCGCGACGCAATCAGGATTCCGCTTTGGGAAGATCCTTTGAAGCGTGCAGAAACGTTTGCTCCCGATGAACTGAGGTTTATGCTTCAGACGGATTCCATGTATCAGATCATGAAAAAGAGTATTCAAAAAGCATCTGGGAATTAAATCTGTGAACACGGGGCGGCAGTTCTTCTGTGTTCTCTGCTGCTTTCTTCCGGGAAAGCAGTTTTTTTCGTTCGGGGGTTGCAAACGGAACGGGAATCGGCTATAATATCTTTGCTATAGTCAAAGATGGAGGATACTATGAACGATCGTATCATTCGGCTTCGCGCCGAAATGGAACGCGCGGAACTGGACGCGGTGCTTTTGAAATCCGTGACCGCGATCCGGTATTTTTCCGGCTTCACCAGTGAGGACGCAAGCGTCCTGATCACGAAGGAACGCGCAGCGCTTTTGACCGACTTCCGCTACACGATCCAGGCAAAGGCGCAGTCCGGCGACTGCTGCGAGATCTTCGAGGTCGCAGGCACGGCGCACAACGAAAAGCTCAAAGAGATCATCGCTTCCGAAAACGTCAAGCGCATGGGCTTTGAAGAGGATTATGTGAGCTACGCGGGCTATGAAGCGTTCTCGAAGCTCGGCGCAGAGCTTGTGCCGTTTGCCAAAGAGCTTTCGCTGCTTCGCATCGTCAAGAGCGCGGACGAGATCGAAAATCTTCAGAAGGCGCAGTCCATGGCGGACGAAGCTTTTGCGGAGCTATTAAAGGTCGCCAAGCCCGGCATGACCGAACGCCGCGTTGCCGCAGAGCTCGAATACATCTGCGCAAAGCTCGGCAGCGAGGGACCTTCGTTTGAAACGATCATAGGCTCCGGTCCGAACGGCGCAATGTGCCACGCGGTCCCGGGTGACAGAAAGCTTCAGGAGGGCGATCTGGTCGTCGTCGATTTCGGCTGTCTCTACAACGGCTACCATTCCGACATGACGCGTACCTTTGCGGTCGGCAAGGTCGATCCGTTCGCGGAGGAGATCTACAACATCGTGCTTGAAGCGCAGACCCGCGCGCTCGACGCGCTGAAACCGGGCATCACCGGCAAGGAACTCGACGCCATCGCGCGCGACTATATCAAAGAAAAGGGCTACGGCGAATGCTTCGGGCATTCTCTGGGTCACGGCTTCGGACTTCTCATCCACGAGGAGCCGCGCGCGTCGGTCACCGGCGACACGGTCTTTACCGAAGGCATGACGATCACGGTCGAGCCCGGCATCTACATCGAAGACAAGTTCGGCGTCCGTATCGAGGACTGCTGTGTGGTCACCAAGGACGGCAAGCTGAACTTTGCACACGCAACCAAAGAACTGCAGCATATCTAAATCATCGAATATCATTGGGAGGACATACTTATGATTATGGCAGGCGATTTCCGCAAGGGCGTGACGGTTGAGATCGACGGCGTTGTCTGGTCGATTTCCGACTTCCAGCATGTCAAACCGGGCAAGGGCGCGGCGTTTGTTCGCACCAGGCTCAAGAACGTAATGACCGGCGCAGTGCTGGAGCGTACCTTCAGCCCGACGGACAAGTACCCGCTGGCGCACATTGAAACCAAGGACATGGAATATCTGTATTCCGACGGCGAGCTCTACTACTTCATGGATGTAGAGACCTATGAGCAGATCCCGCTGAACTTCGAGCAGGTCGAAGACGCAATCGACTTCATCAAGGAGAACGATCAGGTCAAGATGCGCTTCTACAAGGGCAGCGCGTTCTCCGTCGAGGCGCCGAACTTTGTTGAGCTCAAGGTCACCGAGACCGAACCCGGCTTCAAGGGCGACACCGCAACGGGCACGACCAAGCCCGCTGTCGTGGAGACCGGTTATCACATTGCAGTCCCGCTGTTTGTCAACGAAGGCGATATCATCCGGATCGATACGAGAACCGGCGAATACATGTCCCGCGTATAACAAATACTACAATTCGGAGGTGCAGCATGAGCAGAATTTCTGAGAAGGTCGCATACCTGGACGGTCTGATGGAAGGTCTTAACATTCACGAAGACAAGTACGCAAAGATCTTTACGGCGATCGTCGATACGCTCGACGTCATCGCGGAAGAGATGTCGGATCACGAGGACGCGCTTGCGGACCTCGACGACAGCGTGGAGGAGATCTTTGAGAACCTCGACGAGTACGACGATTTTCTGTACGGCGACGAGGACGAGGATGAGGACGAAGAGGAGTTCGACGACGACGATTTCTTCGAGATCGTCTGCCCGAACTGCGGCGAGACCATCTATTTCGATCAGGACATGCTCGATTCGCCGGACGGTCTCATCTGCCCGAACTGCAACGAACCGATCGAGCTGCATATCCCGGAGAAGGATCCGGAGGAGTAAGCTCCGATCGCATTATTTCAGGAAGCCAAACGGCTTCCTTTTTTGCTGTTCATCGTAATCTGTGAATAAATTTACACTCTATTCATATTCGGACCGCGATGCAGCGCCTGTAAAATCTTTACAAATCCGAAGATGCGCTGTAAAATAGTAAATCATACATGTTGTATATGCATGAGTGAACACGAATGAAAAGAGTGCTGTTATGACCGAAACCGCAAGAAAAATCTGCAAGCGTCTGCACGCCTACCTTCGCATGGGGACATACGACGGCACAGTCCATGCGGTCTATCCCGACGCGATCTACTGCAATACTTCGATCGGCATGATCTCGATCCTGTCCAACGCGCATTGCTTGGCGCCGTTTTCGACGATCGTATCGTCCGTCAAGCCCTTTACGCGCTATGAAATCGAAGAGGGCATGCATGTGCTGATGGGGAACGAGCGCATTGAGATCCCGGACTGCGAGCTGACCCTGGACCTTTCGCAGTCCACGGACTACGATCTTTCGCTCGATACGATCCGCGCGGTCTTTCTGCCGAACGATTACGACATCCGGCTCCGGCACATCCTGCACATCGTGGAGACGAATGCGAAAGCGGACGATCTTTCTCCGCTTGTCGTCGACACAAAGCCGAACCAGTATTCCGAAACGATCCGACCGCTTTTGCCGAAGCTGCACGCGGCGTTCCGCGATCAGGACCCGCAAGCCTGCAGCGAGGCGACTTCTGCAATCGCCGGCATCGGCGCGGGACTGATTCCTTCCGCGGACCGGCTTCTGTGCGGCTATATTGCGGGCTATGCGGCGCTTTCCGCCGCGCTCGGCAGAAGCTTCGGCCGCGTGCTTGAAATGACCCGCGCGCTCGCAAGCGCAGCCGCTGCGCATACGACGGAGCTTTCCGGCGCGTTTCTGCTGCAGAGCGGGGAAGGGCTCGTTTCCGAGGACCTTTATATGCTCATGCGCAACGTGCTGTCCGACGCGCCGTATTCGGTGCTCGTGTCAACCGCAAACCGCATTGCCGCGCTGCCGCTGGGCGGCGGTTCAGACATGCTGGCGGGCGTTTATCTGTCGCTTTCGATGCTGCTTTCCGAAAGCCCGATCGACTGAACGAACCCATGAGAACGGCGCAAAGCCGTTCTTTTCTTATGCTTGCAAATACAGACGAAACAGGCTACAATGGGAACAGATCAATAAAGGAGAACAGCTATGGAACCGATCGGCATCAAGGATTTTCTGTACTACAAATACCTGTCAAACGTCAAATACGCCCCGGACGGCAAGCGCGCCGCGTTCATCGTGTCGAACTGCAATGAGGAGGAGAACAGCTATGAAAGCCGTCTATGGCTCTATGACGGCGCTTTCCGGCAGCTGACCGATCTCGGCAAGGAATCACGCTATATTTGGGAGGATGCGAATGCGATTCTGTTTCCCGCCGTGCGGTCCAAAGACGAGAAGAAACGCGCCGAAAAGAAGGAGCAGTTCACAAGCTATTATCGGCTGAATCTTTCCGGCGGAGAAGCGCTGCATGCGTTCACGCTGCCGTTTGCGGCGACGTGGATCAAAAAGCTTCCAAACGGCGCCTTTGCCGTGCTCGGCGAGATCGACGCCAATGCGCCGGATTATTATTGCATGAAAAGGGAGGATCGCGAAAAGGTCGAAAAGGGCTACGCCGACGACGCGGACTACGAGGCCTTTGACGAGCTGCCGTACTGGTCAAACGGCGAGGGGATCGTCAACAAAAAACGTACGGCGCTGTTTTATGTCACCTTTGACGACGCATCGCAGAAGCTGACGGTACAGCGCGTGACCGAACCGTTCTTCACGGTCGATGCGATCGAAACGATCGGCGATTCGGTTTGGTTCCTCGGCGACAGCTATACCGCGCGCCGGGATCTCACGCATCCGAAACTGTATGTCATGGACGGATGCACCGGCAAGATCCGCTTCCTTCGGGAATATCCGGGCTATTATGTTGAGCGCATCAAGGCGGTCGGCGAAACGCTCGTGATGACGGCGACGGAGGGGAAGGATATCGGTCTCAACGAGAACGTCGATTTCTATACCGTCGACCGCGAGACCGGCGAACTGACTATGCTGTACGAAAACACCGAAAGCCTTTGGAACTCGGTGGGAAGCGACGTGCGGCACGGCGGCGGCGAGAGCATGATCGGCGCGAACGATCGGCTCTATTACATCACCACGCGCTTTGAGAGCTCGCATTTGTACGCTTTGGACCTTGCGGGGAAGAATGTTCCGGTCGCGACGGAAATCGGCTCCATCGACGCCGTGACGATCCATCCGGAAAACGATACCGCGCTGTTCATTGCGCTGTATGAGGGCAGCTTGCAGGAGCTTTACGCAAAGGATATGAAGACGGGAGAGCTCAAAAAGCTTTCGCATTTCAATGACGACGCGCTGAAGGACAAGTACGTCGCGAAGTGCGAGCAGGTCTCGGTCGAAAGCGAAGGATACCGGATCGACGGCTGGGTGCTGAAGCCGAAGGATTACGATCCGGAAAAGAAGTATCCCGCGGTGTTCGACATTCACGGCGGACCGAAGACGGTCTACGGCACGGTGTTCTATCACGAGATGCAGCTTTGGGCAGGCATGGGCTACTTTGTGTTTTTCTGCAATCCGAAGGGCTCGGACGGCAGGGGAGACGCGTTTGCGGACATCATGGGACACTACGGCGAAACGGATTATCAAAACCTCATGGACTTCTGCGACGAGGTCTTACGCCGCTATCCCGCGATCGACCCCATGCGCGTGTGCGAAACGGGCGGCAGCTACGGCGGCTTTATGACGAACTGGATCATCGGACACACCGACCGGTTCTGTGCCTGCGCGTCGCAGCGGTCGATCTCGAACTGGCTGAGCTTCAACGGCTTATCGGACATCGGCTACTATTTCGTCGGCGATCAGAACCGGGCGGATTTCTACACCGACCACGCAAAGCTTTGGGAGCACAGCCCGCTGAAATACGCGAAGAACGTGAAGACGCCCACGCTGTTCATCCATTCGGACGAGGACTACCGCTGCCCGCTCGATCAGGGCCTGCAGATGTACGCGGCCTTGGTCGACCGCGGCGTTCCCGCGCGGCTTTGCATGTTCCACGGCGAGAATCACGAGCTTTCCCGTTCCGGCAAGCCCAAACACCGCATCCGCAGACTCACCGAGATCACGAACTGGTTTGAGAAGTACGCGAAGGAATGACGTCACACAAATCGTACGAATGCGAAAGGGGGAGATGTGATGAGGATTCCTTACCATAACCGGAATTCGTTCAGACGGACGGTCTGCCTGTTTGCGGCGATCCTGCTTCTTGCGCTTTCGGCGTGTACGTATGTTGACGGAAATACGCCGGAGCCGAGCGCCGAAGAATCGCCGGTGCAGAATCAAATCGAACAAGCTTCCCCTTTACCCGAGTCGACACCCGCACTCGAACCGCAGTACAGGGGCGATGGAACGAAGTATACCTGTATCATGACCGATGCGCGCGATCGCAGATGGGAGGAGGAAATCGTTTCTTTTGCCGATACCTTTCTCAATTATCTGCAGGGACATCCGAAACTGACCGAACGTTCGACTTATGTACGGTATGAGACCTCGTTCCGACATCCCGAGGGCGTCTATGAATCTCTGTTCGATGCTAAGCTTAGGGAAGAGTTTATTCGACGCGTGAACCTGTTGATCGCGTCCATCGACAGCAAGAGCGACAGCGAGCTTTTGCTCGGATGCTCGGAAATTACTGCGATTCTTAACGATGCGCACTCGAATATTACGCTCCCGTTGACGGAAGTGTTTCCTTTGGGACTGATTCCGATCTATACCGATGCTGTTCCCGAAGCATACATATATGCGGCGCCGACAGAACATTCGGAATTGCTGCTCTGCAGACTGGATGCGATCAACGGCGTTTCCGTGCCGGAAATCATGGCGAGAGCCGAGAAGCTGATCCCGCATGAAAGCGTTTCATTCGTTTATCATTCTCTGTTCAGCGAAAGCTATTCACGCTTTGTACCGTGTCTGCTGTTGGAAATCGGCTTCCTTCGATATATCGGCGTACTGGGAGAAGAAAACATCGCCTTGTTCACCGTAACGGACGGGAACGGAATGCAACACGAGGTAACGCTTAGGTCTGTTGTAAAAGAAACGAAGCCTGAAATGACCGTATATCAACCCGAAACGGTCATTGATGAAAGCATTTCATTTGATCTAATGTATGAAAACCGTGAAGCAAGCGGTTGGTACAAGCTGACAGAAGACGGAAAAGTCCTGTATATCCGCCTGAATATTTGCGCCGACGATGCAGATACGCTATGCAGCAAAGCGGTATCAAGCGCTGCCGAGACAGACGGATTGAAAACGGTGATCGTCGATCTGCGGGGCAATCCGGGCGGAAACAACGGAACGAAAGAAAACATTGCGGAAGCGATCAATTCGCTTGAAACAATGGAAAGCAAGTATGTTTTGATCGATGGCGGGACCGCCTCTTCCGCCGTCAGTATCGCAGTTGCACTGAAGCGTTTCTGCAAGGACGCCGTATTGGTCGGGACACCGGCGGGGGAACCGCCGAACGGCGTATTTCAAACGAGCAGCTTTGCGTCGTCGAACCGATATATCCAAGGACACATCTCGGTCCATAAATGCTTCTTTGAATGGCCCGCATATGAGGAATTGACACTGATGCCGGATATCACGGTTGCGCAAACCGCGGATGATTTCAAAAACGGAATCGACAGCGTATTGAAATACGTCATGTGCGATTCCGCTCAAACAGTCGGTAAGGGAGAATAAATACGCAGCCCTGAGGGCTCGGATTTCAGAGGAGACGCGTTTGCCGATATCCCGGGTTACTGCGGCGATCCTGACGATCAGAAATGTACGCGGCGCTTGCGTTATGAATGCTCCTCTTTATGTTCGCTTTATCTCTTTTTATACAGAACCAGCTCCGGATTTGCGCCTTGCGCTTCGTAGGTGCAAATTAAAATGAAATCCATGTTTGCGAGCACACCGAAGCACCGGTCGCCGCCGAATTCGGATGCAAGCTGATTGCCGAGATAGGTCGTCCCGTCATTCAAAAACTTCGCGCTTGTACCGTTCGGCAGAGGATAGGCGAGATTGACGAAGCTTCCGACAAGCGCGTTGAGCTTTTCGACCTTCGGCATGCCCTCGATATGCAGATCGTTGATCTCCCGGATCAGCTGCTGCTTGAAGGCTTCGAATTCTCCGTTGTCGCTGAGCTGTTCGTAGCGCTTCCAGTAATCCAGCTGCGGCAGCATTTGTTTCAAATAGGCGCGTGCCTGTTCCTCGGAAAAGGATTCGTTGACCATATGCGGGATGCAAACGTCGATCAGATCGTCCATATCGCTGTAGGTATACGTGCCGTCGGCATAGCACCATTTGCAGTAGTTCTCGTTCGGCGTTCCGTCCTTGTCCTTGCCGATGATTTCATCCTGTAGCGGCATGCCGCAGCATTGGCAGATCAGCTTTTGCGGCGAGCCGAGCAGGGTGTTGATGGAGACGTTGAACAGTTTCGAAAGAAGCTTCAGCGTTTCGGTGCTCGGAACCGTTTCACCTTTTTCCCAGCGTGAAACCGCCTGTCGGGTGACAAAGACCTTTTCGGCGAGTTCGTCCTGCGAGAGTCCGTTCTTTGTCCGCAGTTCAAAAATGACATCTTCTGTACGCATAAACACCTCCGGTTTGTTGCTTTCTGTACTGCCTGTATTTTACAATCGTGCGGCAGATTTGACAAGCAACTGTCTGTTGCGTCTTCAGGAATCCAGTAAACGGTTTGCATCCGGCGTATCCAGCCGTTCCACATCCTTGAGCTTTCTCGTGATCGCGCGGGAGCGCGCGCCGATCAGCGTATCCAGTTCATCGTTGACTTGACGCAGCTTTTTCTGCGAATTCTCGAGAATATCGCCGAACTTCTCAAACTCCGTCTTGACCGCGCCGAGCACCTGCCAGACTTCGCCGCTTCTCTGCTGAATCGCAAGCGTGCGGAAGCCCATCTGCAGACTGTTCAGAAATGCAGCCATGGTGGAAGGACCGGTGACGTTGACGCGATAGGTCCGCTGCAGCTCCTCAATCAGCCCGCGGTTGACCGCCTCGGCGTAAAGCCCTTCAAACGGCAGGAACAGAATGCCGAAATCGGTCGTGTGCGGCGGATCGATGTACTTGTCGCGAATGTCCTTTGCTTCGGCCTTGAGACGGATTTCGAGCATCTTTGCCGCCTGCGTGATTGCGTCCGGCGAGCCCTGCTCATATGCGTCCTGCAGAGCGGCAAACGTTTCGCCCGGGAATTTCGCGTCGATCGGAAGAAGGACCGGCGTTTCGCCGTCGCCGGGCAGGCGGATCGCAAACTCCACGCGATCGCGCGAGTCCTTTTTGGTCGCGATGTCGCGTTCGTACTGTTCCGGCGAAAGAATCTCCGCAAGGATTGCGCCGAGCTGCGTTTCGCCGAGGATGCCGCGCGTTTTGACGTTTGAAAGAACCTTTTTGAGATCGTTGACGCCGGACGCCACATTCTGCATTTCGCCGAGTCCCTTATAGACCTGTTCGAGCTGATTCGAAACGAGCTTGAACGATTCGGTGATTCGCGTCTCAAGCGACTTTTCAAGCTTCTCATCGACGACCTGCTGCATTTCGGCAAGCTTCTCGGCGTTCTCGGTCTGGATCGCGGTAAGGCGGCGCTCCATCGTCTGACGGATCGCCTCCAGCTTCTCCTCGTTGGAACGTTCGAGCGAACTGATGCGGTCCTCCTGCGACTTGCGCAGACGTTCGAAGTCGAGCGCGTTGTTCTGTTCCATGCCGGAAAGACGCCGGTCCTGCGCGGATGCGGCGGCGCGTTGATTGTCCGAGATCGTTTTGCCGAACGCCTGCAGGGAGTTGTTGATCTCCATTCTCAGCTCCGACTGTCCGTCCCTGCGGCTGTTCAGCAGCAGAACGATGAGTATAATCAGCATGACGACAAGCGTCACGCCGGATAGGATCAAAGCGGCAATGTCCATTTCAGTGTCCTCCCGAAAGCGCAAGACCGAGGATCAGAAGGTCCTGCGCGATGATGTAAGTGAGCATAACGTAAAAGTTTCCGTGCCGGGTTTCCCTGCGATATTTCTGTCCGGTCAGGATCGTATCGCTGAGGATGAAGAACAGTCCGCCTACAAAGGCGATCAGGTAGGCAAGTTTCTGTGTAATCAGCAGCATATACAGCGCCGAAAGACACGTGCCGGACAGAAGCAGCGCATAGAGAAAGCCGGGCTTTTTCAGCTGCCGAGGGGCGTAGGGAATCAGCTTTTTCACGACGAACGTCATCCAGATCACGCAAAGCGCAAGCGGAATCAGGATCATGATGTTCAGCACGGGATGCGCGGACAGCAGCGCGCCCATATAGAAGATGTGCCCGAGCGCAAACGCGCAGACGCCGCAAAGCATGAGAACGGTGCGCTGCTGAAACATCAGGAACAGATCTCCGAGCCATCCGAACAGAAGCGCCGCCACGACCAAAAGCCTGACCTGCGGCGCGGCAAAGACGTATACCACGCACAGCAAGGGCATCAGAAGCGCTTTTGTGACGCGCCTTATCTTCGGCCAACGCCGGTAGCAGGCGCATAGATGCACGACGGAACAGCCGATCGAGAGCGCGCCGAACAGGATTGCAGGAAAAAGATTCGTAGGATCCACCTCCGAAAATGATTATAGCACGGAAATCGTATCTTGCGAAGACATATTTTGTATGATATACTTTTTTTATAATACGGGATTGCGTCTTATCGCGCCCGAAGAAAAAGGAGGACAAACATACATGCAGTATTCCCGCGACGTGGAAGAAATGGTATGCGTCAAGAAGGGCGCAAATCATGAACCTGCTCCGATTCCCGAGGAGGGAAAATGGGTAAAGGCGA
>JAEEGJ010025765.1_pt1 | contig 12004 bp, 9 predicted proteins | sample 8958761 | NCBI WGS metagenome assembly JAEEGJ01 (sample SAMN16246546, study PRJNA631951) | gut metagenome | biome: gut microbiome; feature: rumen; material: RS-attached | host: Bos | place: Iran: Karaj | collected 2018-10 | reverse complement strand
TCTCCAGCGCATCACACCCCTTCTACACGGGTAAGATGAAGCTCGTCGACAGCGCCGGTCGTGTTGATAAGTTCAACAACAAGTACAAGAAGTTCTTCGAGAAGAAGGAAACCAAGTAAGTTGGACACAACATCAAAAAGAGAAGCTCTTGCAATCGCGAGGGCTTTTTTTGTGCCTTGGCATTATTATTGTCGTATCTTTGCGCCACGTATATAATAAGGTGTGAAACGGCGGCAGACTGACATTTTGTCGCCTTGATGAAAAACGTACTTTTATGAGTTATAAAGTTGAACCCGAATTATTTTCAGATATGATGGACTCGGATGCCGAGTTCATTCCTGTGTTGACGATTGAAGGCCACCTCGGTCAAGACGAGGAAATGCCGGAGGAGTTGCCCATTTTGCCTTTGCGTAACTCGGTGCTTTATCCTGGTGTGGTGATTCCCATCACTGTGGGGCGCGACAAGTCCATTCAGCTGGTGAAGGAATACAACCGCAAACGCAAGTCCATCGGCGTCATCGCGCAGAAGGAGTCGAATGTGGAGGAGCCGTTGCTCGATGATTTGTATAAGGTGGGCACCTCGGCCCAAATCCTCAAGACCTTTGAAATGCCCGACGGCAACGTCACTGTCATCATTCAAGGCAAACGCCGTTTTGAGGTAGTGGAACCAACACAGGTTGAACCCTACATTAAAGCTACAGTGATTCCTTACGCGGCTTCTGTGGATATTCCTAACTCGCGTAAGTTCAATGCTTTGATACAATCTGTGAGGGAGTTGGCCATTCAGGTCATCGCTCGCTCGCGCAACCTGTCGCAAGAAGCGGGCTTTGCCATCAAGAACATTGACGACCCCGTTTTTCTGCTGAATTTCGTGGCCAGCAATGTGGAGACCGATATGCCCGTCAGACAAGGGCTCTTGGAGTCGCGCAACCTCAACCAGATGGCAACTGACCTCCTGGCCGTGCTGACCGATGAGCAGCAAATGATGGAGCTGAAGCAACAGATCCAAAGTAAGGTGCGCGTCGATATGGACAAGCAGCAGCGCGAGTATTATCTTAACCAACAACTGCGTACCATTCAAGAGGAATTGGGCGGTACTCCTAACGAGCAGGATGTCAAGGAGTTGACGGAGAAGGCAGCGAAGAAGAAATGGTCGAAGGAAGTGGCAGAGGTCTTCGAGAGAGAACTGAAAAAACTGGAGCGCACCAATTCGCAGGCGGCGGAATACGGCATCCAACTGAACTACTTGCAATACCTTGTTGACCTGCCGTGGGAGGAGTTCACCAAGGACAACTTTGACCTGAAACGCGCCCAACGCATCCTTGATGCCGACCACTATGGCTTGGACAAGGTGAAAGACCGTATCGTGGAGCATCTTGCTGTGCTGAAGTTGCGCAACGACATGAAATCACCCATCTTGTGTCTTGTCGGACCTCCTGGTGTGGGTAAGACCTCATTGGGCAAATCCATCGCCCGCGCTTTGAACCGCAAATATGTCAGAATGTCATTGGGCGGCGTGCGTGATGAGTCAGAGTTGCGCGGCCATAGAAAGACATACATTGGCGCAATGCCAGGCCGAATCATCCAAAACCTGCGCAAGGTGAAGTCGGGGAATCCTGTCTTTGTCCTCGACGAAATCGACAAGGTGAGTGGCAATAATATCAACGGCGACCCACAGGCAGCCTTGCTCGAAATCCTCGACCCTGAGCAGAATAATGCTTTCTACGACAACTTCATCGAGTTGGACTACGACCTCTCGAAGATTCTCTTCATCGCCACGGCCAACAACCTTGCCACCATTCATCCCGCCTTGCGCGACCGAATGGAGATCATCGACTTGAGTGGCTACCTGCGCGAGGAGAAATACGAAATCGCCAAGCGTCACCTTATCCCCAAACAGATGAAGGAACATGGCTTGGACGTCAAGCAAATCAGCTTCCCGAAGGACATCGTGATGCACATCATCGATGACTATACCCGCGAAGCGGGCGTGCGTAATTTGGAACGCCGTATCGGCGATATGATGCGTTTCCGTGCCAAGCAGGTTGTCACCGAGGAGCCTTTCGAGAAGAAGATTACGATGGACGACATCCGCAAGGTGCTCGGTGTGCCGATGCATCACGATGAAGATGAGGTGAAGCACACTATGCCGGGTGTGGCCACAGGTTTGGCTTGGACGCAGGTGGGGGGAGAGATTCTGTCCATCGAAGTCAGCTTGAGTCGTGGTGGCGGTCATCTCTCGTTGACGGGCAACCTTGGCGAAGTCATGAAGGAATCGGCCACTATCGCCTATGAGTTCATCAAGGCACACGCATCGCAGCTCAACATCAACCCTGATGTGTTTGACGCATGGAATGTGCACGTGCATATCCCTGAGGGTGCCACACCTAAGGATGGTCCTTCGGCGGGCATCACTATGCTCACCGCCTTGACCTCAGCTTTTACCCAACGCAAGGTGAAGAGTCAACTGGCCATGACTGGCGAGATAACGTTGCGTGGCAGGGTGCTGCCTGTGGGTGGCGTAAAGGAGAAGATCCTGGCCGCCAAGCGCAACGGTGTCACCGACCTTATCCTGTCCATTGACAATGAGCACGATATTAAGGACATCAAGGAAGACTATGTTGAAGGCTTGAACTTCCACTATGTGGAGAACATGATGGAGGTGCTCGACTTGGCCTTGGAGAAGGAAGAGGACACGAATGACTTGGACTACAACAAGTATCTCCGTAATTTGCATCCTGAGGTAATCGGTTTTAAAGTGAAGTGATGATGAGGAAGGGTTGGCTCGGATTGTTGTTGCTCGTTGTGTTGGCTGCTGGTTGCGGCCAACGACAGGATGATGATGAAGGTTTGGCCATCTTCAAATACAACGAATCTGCCGGCATCCTCACCCTCGACCCAATTTATGCCAAGGATCTGCCGCACATTTGGGCTTGCAACCAGCTGTTCAACAGCCTTGTGGCCTTTGATGACAAAATGAACCTCGTCCCGATGGTGGCCAAGTCGTGGGAAATCAGCGAGGATGGTAAGACATACACGTTCCATCTGAGAAACGATGTGCAGTTCCATGAAGATGAATGTTTTAAAGAGGGAACAAGTCATCTGGATTGCTTCGTTCCTCGCAATGACGCAAAGCGGCAGTCAGAAGTTGAGGCCCCTGAGGCCAATCGAAGGATCGAAGGGCCGACCTCGCGTTATGTAACTGCCCAAGACTTCGTCTATTCCTTTAACCGCGTGGTGGACAAAAGCTTGAGTTCGCCAGGCATGTGGATTTTCTCTTCAGTCAAGCAGGAGAACGAACAATATGCCTTCACAGCTTTGGATGACACCACTTTCCAAATAGAGTTATCGAAGCCTTTCCCGCCGTTTTTGGGCATTTTGTCCATGACCTACGCCTCGGTGGTGCCGCATGAAGCTGTCGAATACTATGGCGATGATTTCCGCAGCCATCCCGTCGGGACGGGACCGTTCAAGTTCCAATACTGGAAAGAGAACGTGAAACTCGTCTTTCGCAAGAATTTTGACTATTTCGAGCGTGACGAGGCAGGGGAGAGGTTGCCCTATATCGATGCCGTCTCCATCAGTTTCCTCATCGACAAGCAGGTGGCGTTTTTGGAGTTCATCAAAGGCAAGTTCGACTTCATGTCGGGCATCGATGCGCGTTACAAAGACGAGTTGTTGACCTATGACGGCCAATTGCTCAAGAAGTATGTGGACAAGATCGAACTCATCACTGAGCCTTATCTGAATACCGAGTATTTCTCCTTCTTCATTGATCCGAACGACCCGCTTGGTCCCGACCGCGCCCGTGCCTTGCGGCAGGCGGTCAACCTGTGCATCGACCGTGAGAAGATGCTGCGTTACCTGCGTAACGGCATCGGTGAACCTGGCACAGGCGGCATGATTCCAGTGGGCCTGCCTGGACACAGCCGTACCATCGGCTATGGCTACGACTTGAAACAGGCGCAACGCTTGGTGGCGGAGAACCATTTGGAAGGCTATCTGTTGCAACTCTCTACTGTGGCCGACTATGCCGACATCGGAAAGTTTGTGCAGAGTCAGGTGGAACAAATCGGTTTGCAGTGCAAGATGGAAGTGATGCCGCCTGCCACGATGCGCAGCATGAGAGCCAACGGTAGTCTGCCCTTCTTCCGCTCTTCGTGGGTGGCCGACTACCCTGATGCGGAGAATTACCTTTCGCTGTTCACAACTTCTAATTTCTCTCCATCTGGTCCGAATTACACGCATTATACCAATCCCAAGTACGACAAACTTTACGAAAAAGCTTTGCTTTGCAATGATGTGGAGCAACGTGCCCATTATTACACCGAGATGGACAGCCTTATGATGCAGGACGCGCCTGTGGTAGTACTGTTCTACGACGAGGTACTGCGTTTTGTCAACAAACGCGTGAAGGACATGGGCAGCAATCCTACCAATCTGTTGGATTTGCGGAGGGTAAGGATGGAGCTGAAACAATAAATCCGCCCAATCGAGGCGGATTTGTCTTGTATAGGATAGAACAATTACTTTTTCTTGAAAGTCAGTTCGTAACGGTCGTTTTCATAGCCTTCTTCGTCATAGATGGCATGAATCTGAAACACGCCGATGGCATTGTTGTCTCTGCCCACAAGAATGATGTCGCCGATGTTGAGGTTGCCGAGGGAACTGTATTTGTTGCCAGCCAGGTATGAGTCTTGCAGGTATTTTACCGTGGCGGCAGGGAAGTTGAAGTCGTTGTATCTGACAAACTTGATTCCTGTGCGGCTTCTCCATTCGTGAAAAAGCTCGTCAGGAGTGGCGTCAATGGGACGATAGTCATAGATGTCGACTTTGGTGGAATCTGCGGTCTGTGCAATGATGGGGCTCACCCATTCGAGGGAAAGACCGTTGGGTTTTGCAGATTGTTCGCCAGAGTAGAGGACGATGTTCTCGTATGGGACGAGAAGAACGTTGCCTTTTACACGGTAGTGAATTACTTGCGTGAGTTGGTCGCCGCCCGAAGTATAGACGGTGAAGCTCAGCTTGACGTCCATGTTTTCGCTGGTGGTGTAATACTTGGTGTAGTGGGCGTAGTCGTATTCGACGTCCATCGGGTTGCTGGCGAAAAGGGTGTCGAAGACGGGCTCGATACCGTTTTCCGAGTCGAAACTGGTGCATTCCAGTCGGGTAATGGGGGTGCTGTTCGAATAGGCATGGATATGGAACAGTATGTTCATGCTATGCGACACGTTGTTGCCGTAATCGTCGGCACGGGTGATGAAAAGGTTGACGGGCGATACCTTTTCTTGGCAAGCGCTGAAAAGCAAAAGCAATCCAGTGAAGAGAATGAGAGCTTTTTTCATGGTATAAAAAAGCAAGGATAATGCCTTTCGACATTATCCTTGCTCAAGGGTGTTGGATTATTTGTTTTTGTACTTATAGGCTTTGATGACCATGGTCTTGGTCGACAGCTTGCCAAGGAACAAGTTGGCGACTTCGTCTTTGTAGGAGACAGGGACGAAATAGTCGGCTTCGGGGTAGTCTTGGATGACTTTACCTGCGGCCAATGCGATGTCGCCGTGGAGCTTGATGTCAAGATTGCCCATCAGGCTTGTGGAAGTGTTGTTGTGACGGTCGAAAACTTCACCGTTGACCATGTCGATGCGCTTGATGGCGCCAAAGTAAGTTCTGGAGCTGACACTGATGGTGCTTTCGCCCAGATACTCGATGTCGTTGAGGCTGATGTTCAGTCTCACTTCCGGAGTCATGGAGCCTGCAGGAGCTTTTTCCAAAGTCCTCATGCTACTACAGCTCACGAAAGCCATCATGAACATGGGTAATAGGAACAATAATACTTTCTTCATGACAGCTCAGTTTTTATTTGTTGTTGAAATAATAAGTCATGGTGAATCTGAAGTCCGAGCCCATGTATTTCGACTTGTTGGTGAGTTGGTCGAAATGCAGGTAGTCGCCGTCTCTGGTGTAGTAGGTCTGTGAGTTACCTTCACCGTCGGCCACTTCGTGATACCACTTGTCGTTGGTTCTCAACATGCCAGTCAGGCCATATTCAAAACCGAGTGAAAGCGGAAGGTCGGCAACGAAAGCTTGAAGGCCAATGAAAGCACCAACTCCGATGACGAAAGAATTGTAGTTGTAGTTGTCTTTCACTTCGTACTTCTGAAGGCTGTGGTTGCCAGTTGCTTCGTTGGTGACAACTTCGTAGTTTTCGGTTTCGTATACGCTGTTCATGGCATCAACGCCAATCGGGATGTTGGCACCGACGTAAACGTCAAGGATGTTCTTGGGTGAGAAGTGATAGGCAATACCAGGGCTGACGCGGAACCTTCTGGTGTAGTATTTGTCGGTCAACGGAATGTTGCGTGTGCCGAAGTTCTCTTCATAGTAGCTGTAGATTTCGTCAAAGTTCACGTCATAGTTACCGGAGGCGTTTGTTGTGTGACCGTTGTACTGAATGCCAAAACGCACCTCAGTGCGGTCGGTCAGGTAGTACTTCAGGTTGATGAGCGGCAGGCCGAAAGCCTTCTCGTCTTGAGAATTCCATGTCTCAACAAGGTCGACGATTTCGGAATAGCTCGGACCAAAGTAGAGACCCCAGTCGCCAGCGCCAGGACGGTTACCAGTAACGATTTTTGTTGAATAGGTTTGCCCTTGGCTTAACTGTGCTTGAGCCAAACCTACAAAGGCTAAGCACATTGCCATCGTGATGAAAAATCTTTTCATGATGAATTGAGATTAGTTGTTAGTTTATAATTTGGTTTTGTTGCCGCAAAAATACAACAATTATCAATATCTGACTCGAAAATGAGATAATTCTTTGCCAATGCTTAAAGATATTACTGATAGACGACATAGTTTTTCGGAAAAACCGTACATTTGCATGGCATTGAGTTTCAAAGAAGTGTTGAAATTGATGGAATAAAAGAATAGCACTAAATCTAAATACTATGAAAATCAAACATTTATTTCTTTCAATCTTGTTATTGGGCGCTGTCAGCATGACCGCCCAGGAGGAAGCCAAAATGTTGCGCTTCCCGACCATTCACGGCAACGACGTGGTATTCACTTATGGTGGAGACCTTTATTCCGTTGACATTAACGGCGGTGTGGCCCATAAACTCACTAACGACGCCAATGGCTATGAGATGTTTGCACGTTTCTCGCCCGACGGCAAACATCTGGCTTTCACGGGACAATATGACGGAAACACTGAGGTTTATGTCATGCCTTATCCCGAATGTGGCACGCCTACGCGTTTGACTTATACGCCCACTTTGGGTCGCGACGACATCAGCGACCGTATGGGCCCGAACAACATCGTCATGGCGTGGAAGGACAACGAGAATATTGTTTTCCGCTCGCGCAAGGAGAGTTGGGACGACTTTGTGGGTCAACTCTTCATTGCCAACATCAACGGTGGCTTGGCCGAGCAACTGCCCTTGCCTGAAGGCGGTTGGATCTCGTATTCGCCTGACGGCAAACAGATTGCCTACAACCGCGTGATGCGTGAGTTCCGTACCTGGAAATACTATCGTGGCGGTATGGCCGATGATGTGTGGATCTTTGACTTCAAGTCAAAGAAGATTGAGAACATCACCAACAACAACGCACAGGACATCTTCCCGATGTGGGTCGGCAATAAGATCTACTTCTGCTCCGACCGCGACCGTACGATGAACCTGTTCTGCTACGATCGCAGTACCAAACAGACCACCAAGGTGACCGACTACACCTATTATGACATCAAGTGGCCTTCGCTCGGCGACAAGGACATCGTCTTTGAAAACGGCGGCCAACTGTTCCGCTACAATCTCGCTGACGGCAAGGTCTATCCCATTCCTGTGCAGATGGCCAACGACAACAAGTCGACACGCACCAAGTATGTGGATGCCAGTAAGTTCATCAACACGAGCACGATTTCCCCCGATGGCAAGCGCGTTGCTTTCGGAGCCCGTGGCGATGTGTGGACAGTGCCGGTCAAGTCGGGCATCACGAGGAATCTGACCCAGAGTGACAACGCCCACGACCGCAACGTGGCTTGGTCGCCCGATGGCAAATACATCGCATATATTAGCGACCGCACGGGTGAGGACGAGATCTATATCCAGACTCAGGATGGTAAGGAAGAAGCCATCCAGCTGACCAAGGACTCCGACACCTATAAATATAGGCTTTTGTGGTCGCCCGACAGCAAACGCATCTTGTGGGATGACAAAATGAACCGCATCAATATGGTTGAGGTAGCTACAAAAAAGGTTACCGTGGTCGCAAGTAGCAAGGCTGGCGAGTTGGACGAGTACTGCTGGTCGGCCGACAGCCGCTGGATTGCCTACGCCATGCCGAGTACTTTCAGCGTCAGTCAGATTCATATCTACAATGTGGCTTCAGGCAAGGATGAGGTTGTCACCGATGGTTGGTACAACGCCTCTTCTCCTGCTTTTGATAAGAGTGGCAAGTATTTGTATTTCACCTCCGAGCGTGATTTCCGCCCGACCTATGGCTGGCTGGAGTGGAACCATGTCTATACTGACATGTCAAAGGTTTATCTGCTGACTTTGCAGAAAGATACGCCATCGCCTTTCTTGACCGAAAACGATGAAGTTAAAATGGAGGGAACGAAAGATGAGCAGAAGGATGGCCCTTCGACAGGCTCAGGGACCTCTGCTGGCAAAGACAAGAGGGATGGGAAGAAAGGCCCTAAAGACGGTAAGTCAGAGGGAAAACCTGAAGGCAAGAAAGAAGCCAAGGAAGTGAAGATAGACTTCGAGGGTATCAGCAATAGGGTAGTGGTGTTGCCTGTGAATGCGGGACGCTACTTTAACTTGACGGGAATTGAGGATGGCTTGTACTTTGTGGCTTTTGGCCGCAATGGCGGTGGTCTCAACTACTTCGACGCCAAGGCGAAGAAGGTCACGAACATCGGTGGCGATATGGGCTACGAACTTTCTGCCGACGGCTCCAAAATGCTCATGCGTGAAGGCCGTGGCTATAAAGTTGTCAATGCACCTAAAGGCACGATGCCTGGTGGTGGCGGTGCACCTGGTGCTGGTACAAAACCTGGCGAATCTGGAAAGAGCAGCGACGAAGGCATCGACCTCAGCAACATGAAGAAATGGGTAGACTTGCGCACTGAGTGGACGCAAATCTATAACGAGGCTTGGCGCCAGATGCGCGACTTCTTCTATGCACCCAATATGCATGGCGTGAATTGGCCTGCCATGAAGGAGAAATATGGCCAACTGTTGCCTTATTGCGCCGACCGCAACGATGTCAACTACCTCATCGGTGAGTTGATTGGAGAAATCAACATCGGTCACGCTTATGTGGGTGAAGGCGACCGCGTGAAGCCGGAGCGCATCCCTATGGGTATGCTGGGTTGCCGCATCCACCGCGACAAGTCGGGTTATTACCAGATTGACAAGATCCTGAAGGGCGAGAACTGGAACGAGAAGACCCGCTCACCGTTGACTGAGGTCGGAGTGAATGCCAAGGAAGGTGACTACATCATCGCCATTGACGGACAAAGCACCAAAGGCATGAATGACATGTATGCCGCCCTCATTGGCAAAGCCGACAAGGCTGTGCTGCTCACTTTGAATAGCAAGGCATATGAGAGTGGCGCTCGCGATGTGGTGGTGAAACCCATTGCTGACGAGACAGGTTTGTATTACTACAACTGGGTGCAAGGCAATGTGGAGAAGGTGAGCAAGGCCACCAATGGACAGGTGGGCTACATCCACATCCCCGATATGGGTGTGGAAGGCTTGAATGAGTTCGCCAAGTACTTCTATCCCCAACTCGACAAGAAAGCTCTCATCATCGACGACCGTGGCAATGGCGGCGGCAATGTCAGCCCGATGATTGTAGAGCGTCTGCGCCGCGAATTGTCCATGTACGATGTGATGCGTAACGGCGAGCCTGAGACCAAGCCTACCAAGATGATGCTCGGACCCAAGGTGTTGCTGTTCAACAAGTACTCCGCCTCCGATGGCGACCTGTTCCCTTATCAGTTCAAGAAGCACAAGATTGGCACGACCATCGGTATGCGTTCCTGGGGCGGCGTGGTCGGCATCCGTGGCAGCCTGCCCTTCATTGATGGTGGCTCGCTGACCCGTCCCGAGTTTGCACCTTTCGACGAGAAAGGCAATTGGGTCATCGAAGGATACGGCGTTGATCCTGACATCGTCATCGACAACGACCCCGCCCGTGAGTTTGAGGGCATCGACGACCAACTCAACAAAGCCATCGAGGTCATCCTCGAGCAGATGAAGGATTATCCCGATATTCCTGAAATTCCGGCATGGCCTGATAAGACGAAGTGAGGCAATAATAAAAACACTACTTTTGTGGCAAATTTTTGAATCATGCTACTGAACTACATCACATGGAACGTTGACCCCGTGCTGGTCCACCTCGGACCCTTGCAAATTCGCTGGTACGGCCTGCTGTGGGCATTGGGGTTCCTTATCGGATATTACATCATGCAGCGGATCTACCGCAAAGAAAAAATGACCGAAGACTCGTTGTACAGCTTGCTCATGTATATGCTGGTGTCAACCATCATCGGTGCACGGCTTGGACATTGCCTTTTTTATCAACCTGATGAATATCTTGCGCATCCGCTTGAAATTCTGAAAATTTGGGAAGGTGGTCTTGCCAGTCATGGTGGCGCCATCGGCATCTTGATTGGCTTGTGGCTGTATGTTCGCCACTACAACAAGTCGAAGAAAACAAAAGATGAAAAGCAGCGCATCACCTACATCTGGATTCTCGATCGCATTGTGGTGGCGGTATGTCTTGTCGGTGCGTTAATCCGCTGCGGCAATGTGATGAACCACGAGATTTACGGCACGCCGACTTCGCTGCCATGGGGATTCGTCTTCTTGCGCGGTGCAGAACAGTTTTGCGGCACCTTCGACAACTATACGGCCTGCTTCGCTTGGGACGCACCCTGTCCACCAAGCAAGTGGCTTCCCTGCCACCCGACAGGCCTGTATGAGGCATTCTTCTGCCTCGTGGCGATGGCTATTTTGCTGTGGATGTACTTCAAGCGCGATCTCGGCAACAAGCAACCCGGCCTAATGTTCGGCACCTTCCTCATCATCATCTTTGGCTCTCGTATTTGTATTGAGTTCTTGAAGAACGTGCAGGTCGACTTTGAGCGCAACATGACCTTTGACATGGGCCAATGGCTCAGCATTCCCTTCGTCATCGTCGGGATTGTGATGATTGTCTGGAGTTTTACGAATAGGAAGAAAGCCTGATTTTCTCCTGAAAACAAGTTTTCGACTTATAGAATTCTTTGTGCTGGTGGCATTGTTTGCCTGCCAGCACAATCCATATCAGGCTCGTCAAGCCGCTCAAGATGCCTTGAAAAACGCTTGCATCCAGTTGGATTCCAGCAACAAGGTAGATGCCATGCGTTTGTTCAAGGAAGCGAAACAATACGGTCTTTTGGCGGACAATACGTTGACAGTCGCTCATGCGCGGTATCATATTGCCCAATGTTTGGGTTACTCTGCTGACAAAGAGGAAGTTGTTTCATTATTGAAGATTGCCGCAGAAGACTTTGGCAGCGACTATGCTGACCGTGCCAAGGCGTGAAGGGAATTGGGCGATTTCTATCAATTCCATAAGGAATATGTTACCGCCGAGATGTATCTGAACCAAGCGTTAATCTTCGCTACAAAGTGGCTCGTTGGAAGCAAAACGCAATGTGTGGTCTGCGTTTTTTGCCGTGTATTTCAATGCCAAGGAATATGAAAAATCAGCTGAATATCTAAAAAAGTATTGGCAAGCAAGTCAAACTGATTTGACCATTGAAAGTAGCATCTATTATTACGAAGGCTTGGGCAAAATTTATCGACCTTAAAGAAAGACAAATCAGTATGATTACCTCTACCCCCCCCCTTTATTGAAAAAAAATCCATTTATTCCACTTTTTTTATGCATCCCATTTCATTTTTTCATATCTTTGCACGCGACACCTATTAAAAGACAATAC
>JAEEGJ010025761.1_pt1 | contig 12006 bp, 13 predicted proteins | sample 8958761 | NCBI WGS metagenome assembly JAEEGJ01 (sample SAMN16246546, study PRJNA631951) | gut metagenome | biome: gut microbiome; feature: rumen; material: RS-attached | host: Bos | place: Iran: Karaj | collected 2018-10 | reverse complement strand
GCCTGTTGATAAGTTCAAGTATGCCCTCAAGATGAATGTGGATAGCAGGGGTTCCTTTACGGAATTGGTCCATACCGAGGACTGCGGTCAGGTATCAATAAACATCAGCAAACCTGGCATTACCAAAGGCCAGCATTGGCATAATTCAAAATGGGAATTATTCATAGTTGTAAAAGGTCATGGACTGATTCAGGAACGTAATATCAATACCGGTGAGATGGTTGAGTTTGAAGTGTCCGGAGATAAGATTGAAGCTGTTCATATGATTCCGGGGTGGACTCATAATATTATCAATCTATCCGACACAGAAGATCTTGTGACTGTTATGACATGTAATGAAGTGTTTAATCCTGACAGACCGGATACTTTTGGAGAAATAGTATAATCAAAGGATGGTAATTGTTCTTCAGTTTATTCTTGCATTCTTAATCTGTACTGTAGTTCCGGTACTGGTTGGTGATTTGATGCTTCCACAGGATGCTATAGGAAAGCAGTATATTACTGGAGTATTAGGTACACTTGCTGTTTCACAGATCATCTACCTTCCGGTAGTTTTATTTCAACAACACTTTACCCCTTTCTTTATAGTGTATGTCCTGATTATAGCTGGGCTTTGTATTCTTTCGGTTGTTAAGAGACATAAGCATTATCGGGAAAGATGCAGAGACCTTCTGAACATCAAGGAGAATTTGGGAAGAATAAACTTCTGGATGATTTGTGCTATTTTGCTTGTAGGATTCCAGACAATCCGAGTTGCAATCGGACACTTTTTTGTTTACGCGGATAATGCTCGCTATATTCCGATAATTAACGATCTGATAGAGACAGATCTGGATTATTATCTTGATTTCATTAAAGGTGTACCCGGAGCTAAAGAGACAGATATAAAGTATTTGTTTACAACATACTTTCCTTATTTGGCCTCTATCAGCAAGATATCGGGTCTTCACCCGGCCATTTTGGTTCAGACCCTGTTGCCGATTATATTGACGGTAACTACATATGTCCTTGTGTGGCACTATGGGTTGCTCTTGTTTAAAGATAAACAGTCTTCGTGGATGTTCGTTCTTTTCTTTGGTATCTTGGCTGAGACGATTGGCGGTTATGACAATACTCATGCTAATTCCTTGGTCTCAGCTATTTATTTTGGAAAAAAGATAGTGTTCTTGATACTGCTTCCATATATCCTTCTGTTCATAGCAGAGAAGGCTGCATTATTAGAAGATAATGTTAATCAGTTGAGCATAAAAGACATTCTCTTGCTAGTTATAATGGTGCTTGGCATATGTGCGCCCTCATTAATGGGCACAGGACTTACGCCAATTGCGTTGTTTGCATTAGGCGTGGTTTTGGCTATCAGAAGGAGATCATTAAAACCTTTGGGACATATGGGGATTGCAATGATACCATCGATCATATTTCTATCAATGGTTGTAATACATTTATATTTCAGATAGTAGGCTAAACAAGATATGAGTATTTGGGATTGGACATTAATAAAGTCGATAAATGATATCTTTTGGTATCATCCGTTTTATGTAGAATTATATGTGGTTTGTCTGCTCTCACTTATAGCTTTTTGGAAAGAAATGAAAAGAGGAAGGAGATTCTTTTTCCTTTATTCCGTAATATGTTTAGTGTTCTTCATTTACAATCCTGTATTTGTAAATCTGACGGAAAGGTATTTTCTGCATGGTGAGAAGGTTATCATACGAGTTTTTCAACTATTGCCATTGCTTCTGACGGAAGCTTATGTGCTGGCATCAATTACTGCCGTGGCGGTAAAAAAAAGCAAGATTCTATCGATAGCATTAACTGTGGCTTTATCATTCCTGTTACTGTTTTTTGGAGTAACTCCTTGGCAGAGAATGGAAAAAGGCGGCTGGTGGGCAGATATGTATTTTATGGCTGAAAACGCATATAAGATACCGCAAGAGCATATTGATATCTGTGATGCTATTATTGCCGATATGGATGGTGATAGGACAATCCTGTCATTATATGAGTTGCATTGGATAAATGATACTAAAGGAACACTGAATTATTCAATACGCATGTATACATCGAAAATTCAATTGGAAGAAGTAATTGATTTTGATACTTACTCGTCTATGTCTTCCGAAGACAGAACACAGTATTGGACAAACTATATTACCGGATTGCAAAGCTATGAGTTCAATAGCAATACTATATATTTTTTATTCCCCATAGGCGATGAAAGAGCTTCGGATTTATTGGAGTATGGATGCAAAGTGCTTCCCGTGAATTCTTCCTCATATCAAGTATTAGCATATACTCCAATGGATTGAGGTATGATACTTATATGAGTTTTTTACAGAAATTATCTACATCAATAGTAATAATTCTATTCACGACGATTCTTGTCTTGGATTTGTTTATTCAACCGGAGTATCATTTTGACGATTTCCCATATTTTGAATACAGAGGATTATTATGGGGTGTGGTTATGGTCATAGGTGCCACACTGGTATTCTTTGTTGTTGATAGAATGGGGAAAATACTTCGATGGAATGTTTTACCGCCGATTTTGTTCTATCTCATTGGTTCGATTGTCTTTTTGTGGGCAGTCCCCATGATTCCAATGTCTGATCAAGGATCTGTTTTTTCTATTGCTTCTAATGGTTTGGATGATCCTCAGAATTATATGAGCATTTATGCTAATACCACACCGACAATAATGTATTTGTTTGTTTTAGCTAGTATCTTTGGCAAGAGTCTGTGGGTTCCCAAGGCTGCTAATGTATTATGCGGGTTGTTGACATTGATCTTTACTTCGAAAATTTATGGTTGCTTGATTGATGGTGATTGTAAGGTTACAAACAAAACAAAATGCCCATTCTCTGAATCCGAGAGAAAAATGCTTTGGTGGGGAGCACTATTCCTTCCGGCATTCTTCTATAACAACCATATCTATAACGAAGTTCCGTCTATAGCGTTGGCTATGTTGATGCTATATTTGGTAATAAAAGGCGATGACAAAGTGTGGGTTCGGATACTAACTGTGATTATATCCTGCTTGCAGTTTGTGCTTAGGCAGACAGGTATAATATTGGTGTTAGCCGCTGCCATGTATATCTTCTTCTATCAGAAAAAACGAATATATGCCCTCGTTTACTTCGTGTCAGTAATTGCCGGTTATCTTTTGATAGAGAAATGCTGCACCTGGGCATTGGTTGGGGAAGGAACTCACGGATATCCTATTTGGTCTTGGGTGTTGATGGGAATCAATGAATCCGAGTTTGGTTTCCAGGATAACAATCACTCGTTTGACATTACTTTCTTAGATTGTGTTAACAGATACAAAGAATATGGACCGCTTAAAGTTATTACCATACTTTGCAAAAAAACTTTTTGGGTGTGGGGAGAAGGATCCTATCAGTCTGGTCGATATGGATTTGGTTATCTCAATAATCCATATGAATACGCTACTTTTGTGACTGAGAAAATATCAGAGAGTCCGGATCGCAAAATACGAATAGTTTCCAATATCCTGATACGCTCTCAATATTTGTTCTATATGCTCTTTGCTTTAATAGGAACGCTGAAGGCTCAGAAGAAACACGAGTTTAGTGTTCTTTTCTATATAATATGTGGATTCTTTGCTTTCTACCTTATATGGGAAATCAAATCAAGATATCTATATGGGTTATACCCTATATTCCTATTGTTGGCATTATACGGATGGGAAGAAAAGAAATCTTTGAAACCTTTAGTTTTAAAACTATTTGAAAGGACATGACATATCGGCAGTAAGCTCATCATCGATTACATCATGGATGAGATCGACAAGCTCCCGGATCTTAACCGCGTTATCCTTGTAACCAACTCACGCTTCGCAGGTCAGTTCGAAGACTGGGCTTCTTCCTGCGACAGATCGGGCAAAGCACCGATCTCCGTCTTAGACGACGGCACCACAAATAACGATAACCGCTTAGGCGCCATCGGCGACATCATCTTCACCATCAAGAAGGAGAACATCGACGAAGACCTCGCCATATTCGCAGGCGACAATATCTTCACTTATTCACTTACCGACATGTATGCGTTCTTCAAGGAGAAGAATGCGCCCACGCTCATCGCCATCAATGTTCCCGACGTAGAGCAGAGAAGGAAGCTCGCGATCGCAGAGATCGCCGAAGACGGCCAGGTCCTGGATATGGTGGAGAAGCCTTCCGAGCCCAAGACAGAGTGGGGCATCTATGCGGCGTATTTCTACGGCAGGGAGATTATTCCCCTTTTCGACAGGTATATAGCAGAGGGCAATCCTCCGGATGCTCCCGGCAACTTCCCTTCCTGGCTGTACAAGATAATGCCCGTCTATGCCTATAAGGGCGAGGGTGAGTGCATCGATATCGGCACGCCCGAGAATTATGCGCAGACCTGCGAAGAATATGAGAAAAAGTAAGCAGCTGACTATGAACAAGATTTCTGTTGAGTCTTTGAGAACATATAAGAGGGTTTCATTAATCATCGCAATCTCATACATGTTGCTTTCGATGGTTTAGTGTTCTTTATTCCATAGTGTTCTGTCTAGTAAATACCACATGTCAGGGGACAGATTTGATTCGTCGTCTGCAATTAGAGAAGACACATTGGTTAGATACTGGCTACGCATTCCTGACGCTAACACATCAATGAAAGAATGTGTTAATTGAATAATCATAGCACATTAATATACAGTTAAAGTCTCTGTGGTAAGTTATGGGTATGTTGGTTAGTGGGGCTGCCATAATGAATAATATGTATACATTTGATGACATTCGTCTACGAATAGGATGAAGCGAGTTTTGAACTAATATGAAGAATGAAATGTTTTATTGTATTCTCAGAGATCAACACAACAAAGAATATGAGGTTAGAGGTGCGGTGTCAGACGATACAGCTTTCTTTTCTTCTGTATTTGAAGCCAATAAACGAGGGAATATGCTCCAAACAAATGTGGTATTAGCTTCGCATTATAAATCAATAGATGAGTTAAAAAGCGAGGGAGATCCAGGGGGATATACATATAAAGAAGGTTTATTTGAGAAATATGATGTGAGATTGTATTAAACAAAAACACGGTCATATGACCGTGTTTTTGTTGACAAACCATTCCTTGAGGTATAGTCTTATGCCTAAGGGGAGGTAGCCGTGTGGGTAGTCATGCCAGTACACCAGACATTGTTGAATACCTGGCCAGGGTCAAGCGGTTGCTGTCCTCCGGGAAGTATGATTTCGTGCCTAGAAGAAAGAACATGCAGGCGTTAGCTCAACATGGATTGACGATTACAGATGCGAAGAATGAGATATTAGGGCTTGTTGCGGGCGATTACTATAAGGGCCCCAAATCGGACCAAGATCCTAACCGCCCCGGTGACATATGGGAGTTCAAGAAGAGTATTAATGGAAAGCAATTCTATGTGAAGGTGAAGATTGTCCATGAGAATGGAGAGGATATCTTGAAGTGCCTTAGTTTTCATGAGGATGATTTTGCTTAAGAAGGAGGTCTGGCAATGAAGAAGTACTGCGAAGTATGTGGCAAAGAAGTTGAAACAAGAATAATCACTAAACGAGAAGAATACGACGTGTGCGGTGATAACATCGCTGTTGATGCACAGGTGCTTACCTGTGCTGAATGCGGTGAAGAGTTATTTTGTGAAGAATTGGATAATGCGACATTAGTCAATGCATATAATGAATACCGCAAGAAGCACATGCTGCTTCTTCCTGATGAGATTGCTGAGATACGCAAGCAGTATGGTCTAAGCCAGAGAGGTCTTGCCAAACTGCTTAACTGGGGCGATAAGACGATCTGCAGATATGAGAATGGATCAATACAGGACAGAGCACACAACAGTATGCTTTTATTCCTGCGTGAGCCTGAGAATATGAGAACATATCTGACCGATAACGAAGTGTCGCTTAGTTCAAAGCAGAGGGATAAGCTACTTGCAATTGTAGAGCGGTTGGAGCAGAACGATGAATACCGAGCAGGCAGACGACTCTTGAGCTACTATTTCTCGAGTGCGCCGAGTGAAGAGAACGGCTTCAGGGCTTTTGATTATGATAAGTTCTGTGCGATGGTCCTATATTTTGCAAACAAGCGGTCGGAATTGCTGAAGACCAAGCTCATGAAACTGCTGAATTATTCAGACATGATCTTTTACAAGGAGAATGGGATATCTATCTCCGGTGCGAAGTATGCGCATTTGCCGTATGGTCCTGTGCCTGACAATTTCGACATGTTGTTGGGGATGATGTCTGCAGATAAGGTTGCACATGTTGAAGTGCTCAATGATAACGGATACGAGAAACATCAGGTGATCCCCGATGAGAAGATGCCGGAAGGTGTGCTTTCAGCAGATGAGATCAAGGTGTTGGAGCGGATATATAAGAAGTTCAAGAACTTCGGGTCAGCGGACATCTCTGAGTATTCGCACAAAGAGAAGGGTTATGCTGAGACGAAGAAGGGCGAGATCATATCGTATAAGTATGCGATGGATATTGAGTTGGAGTGATCTGTAAGAATACGTATTCCGGGGATTCTAGATTGGAATAATGGAATCTTTATGACTTTTTTGCATATGAATAATACTTTGTAAACATGGAGAGCTATATGAGTGGTTCAGGCACAATCCCTTTATTCTTATATCATTACACAAGCTTAGATTCTTTAAGATTAATTGTTACAAACAGGACTATCAGATTTACTAGATCAGATAGGCTCAACGATCTGAATGAAGGCTCGATCAGGATTAAGACTATGGATGATAATCTTGATTTTAGAACAGCGACGTCTTTTTATTCATCGTGGACATCACAAGAAGAAGAGAGCGTTGCTATGTGGTATATGTATTCAAAAATGCAAGGTGTTCGAATTAAGCTTAGATATGATATGTTTCTCGATAAGGGATCGATAATCCTTGAGGATAATGATAAGCATGTTAGGCCTGTTACCCCCATTAAAGGTATTCCGATAAAGACTTTTCCAAATAGTGAATGCACTATTAGTAAGGTATTGGGACCAATAGGCATCGTATACGAGAAAAACAACGAAATAATAGATAAGTGTGTCGCGCAAAAATCAGTTGTTAAGAATGGTGGTAATAGCGAATATGTTATGAATGATATTGATTTGCTTGAAAAACAAATCAGAAAGACGGTTTATTGGGAGTACGAAAAGGAGTATCGCTACATCATAGCCCCGTATATTGCGGTTCACTGTGATGATGATGCATTACGCTTAAATGTAGCGCTAGATCCTGAGTGTCCTCCGTGTATTTATATTCCTATTTTCAAACCTATTGAGGAAGTATTACTTGCACCTCAGATTACAGAAGAAGATAAAGTGGAGATTACCAGTTTTTTAACAGAAAACGGAATCACTAATATTCGAGAAAGTAGTGTAAAGTGTTCTTTTGACAAGTGTTTTTAAATCGTAGATTGTCCAGTTGTTGTATAATAAACAAGATTTCTATACGGAGGCACCTGATATGAAAGGCATAGTTCTGGCCGGCGGATCCGGCACGAGGCTTTATCCTCTTACAATGGTAACATCCAAGCAGCTTCTGCCTGTATATGACAAGCCGATGATCTACTATCCTTTGTCAGTGCTCATGTCAGCAGGAATCAGGGATATCCTCATTATCTCCACTCCGGCAGATACTCCGAGATTCGAAGAACTCCTTAAGGACGGCTCGCAGTTCGGTATCAATCTCTCATATAAGGTTCAACCTTCACCTGACGGACTTGCACAGGCTTTCATCATCGGTGATGAGTTCATAGGTGATGACAATGTTGCCATGATCCTCGGTGATAATATCTTCTCCGGTCACGGACTTCGTGACAGACTGAGAAACGCCGTAGAGAACGCAGAGACGGGTAAAGGTGCAACAGTATTCGGATACTATGTAGAAGATCCCGAGAGATTTGGTATCGTTGAGTTCGATAAAGAAGGCACGGCAATCTCTATTGAAGAGAAGCCTGCCCAGCCTAAGAGCAACTACTGCGTAACAGGTCTGTATTTCTACGATAACAAGGTCGTCGAGTATGCCAAGAACCTTAAGCCTTCGGCAAGAGGTGAGCTTGAGATTACGGATCTTAACAGGATCTATCTTGAACAGGGCAGACTTAATGTGGAGATCATGGGTCAGGGCTTTACCTGGCTTGATACGGGAACTCATGAGAGTCTCTTCGATGCAGGTAACTTCGTAAAGACATTGGAGCAGCATCAGCATCGTAAGATCGGATGCCTTGAAGATATCGCGTATAACAACGGCTGGATAGACAGAGCCGGAGTAGAAGCTGCCATCAAGAAGATGGGCAAGAGCCAATATGGTCAGTATTTGCAGGCAGTGCTCGACGGCAAATATATTAACAAGATCAAATAATTCTACATATTGTTTCAGTTGACAAATATACACAGCAAATTATAATCAAATTACCCGACGGGTAATTTGGAGATAACCGTTGTGAAGATTGTTTATGCAAATACGAAGACAGAGAAGCAATGTACCAGTAGTAAGGAAGCAAATAAGTTGTTTGGTGGCAACAAGGCGCTTGCTGTAAGTTTATTGTCCAGGATCAATGCGATAGGACAAGCAGATTCAATCCATGACATCATTGTGATGAAGCCCTTTAGATTTCACAAGCTTAAAGGAGATAAAAACGGGTATTTTGCAATTGATGTTAAGACGATAAGAGATAAGTGGAGGATCGTTCTTCAACCATTGGATGAGGACGAGCAGCCATACGATCCGTGCCACATAGATGAGATAGCCAAGATAGTCAAAGTGGTTGAGATAAGTGAGGTCAGTTCGCATTATGAGTAATTACATTGAATATAACGATAAGATTGCGGTTCATCCGGGTTATTACATTAAAGAAATAATCGATGACAGTGGTCTTACACAGGCTGATTTTGCCAAGAGACTGGGAACTACCCCAAAGAATCTCAGCATTCTGGTTAGAGGGGAGCAGTCTCTATCTGTGGACATAGCTAATAAGTTGTCCAGAATGCTCGGAACATCGATTACATTCTGGTTGAATCTGCAGCAGGCTTATGATGAGATGACTGCTGAGTTTATGTGTATGCAGGATCTTGAGAAGGAGAGGGAGACCTTCTCTTTAATTGATTATGGCTATTTCCGTGATTATTATGGATTACCTGCACTTCCGAGAAAGGTTGATGAACAGATCGAACAGGTCAGGAGATTCCTTTCTGTTGCTTCACTTACAGTGCTGGAAGCACAGGATTTGGCTGTGGATTTCCGGAGTTATAAAGAGAAAATGTCACGTTCGAATATCGTTAACTCCAACGTTATGCTTCAGATAGCAATCAATGAGACACTTAAGTCTAATACATCCGGCTTTGACAAAAAGAAGTTTGAAGAATGTATAGATTTTGCATTGAAGCAAACAAAGAATCATAACGGTTTTCTGCCAGCAATAAAAGCTGAGTTTGAGAAAGCCGGAGTATATCTGGTAGTGTTGCCTAACATAAGGAATTCCGGAATAAGCGGGGCAACCAAGCGGGTCAATGGTAGAGTGATGATCTTTGTTAACGACAGACGACATTATGAAGATACATTCTGGTTTACATTGTTCCACGAGATAGGACATGTTTTGAATGGTGAGCTGGGTGCTACGTCAGAGAAAGAATCTGAAGCAGATAATTATGCCCGCAAAATGCTGATCCCCGAAGAAGAGTATATTGATTTTGTGATGAGCCGCGATTCTTTTGATGAGAAATGCATCAGGAAGTTCGCCGATTCTGTTGACCGCGACCCCGGAATCGTGCTGGGGAGGTTGTTGATAGAGCGCAGAGTGCCGTACTCAGATACGAGATTGTGTAACAGGTTAAGACATACGTTTGAGTTGGTGAGGCAATAAATAGGTATCTCTCCTTTTGAATTGCCCGCGTCGGCATATATTGGTAAAATAACTATTCAGAATAGCTTTGTCAAGAATCAAATCCGTGATTGGTGGATAAAAGCATATAACAACGTTAAGTAAGGAGCAAAAGAATGAATGTAATCGTTACAGGCGGAGCAGGTTTTATCGGCGGTAATTTTGTTTACCATATGCTCGGTAAGTATCCTGACTACAAGATCATCTGCATTGACTGTCTTACTTATGCGGGCAACATGTCCACTCTAGCAGATGCCATGAAGAACCCGAACTTCAAGTTCTATAAGACGGATATCACAGACAGAGAAGCCATCTATAAGATCTTTGAAGATGAGAAGCCGGATGTTGTAGTCAATTTCGCAGCTGAGTCTCACGTTGACCGTTCCATCGAGAATCCTGAGATCTTCCTTAAGACAAACATACTCGGAACACAGGTCATGATGGATGCCTGCCGTAAGTACGGCAACATCAGATATCACCAGGTATCTACTGATGAGGTCTACGGAGATCTTCCTCTTGATCGTCCCGATCTGTTCTTTACTGAAGAGACTCCCATCCATACGAGCAGCCCTTATTCCTCGTCCAAGGCCGGAGCTGACCTTCTTGTTCTTGCTTACTACAGAACATACGGACTTCCTGTTACGATCTCCCGTTGTTCCAATAACTATGGTCCCTATCACTTCCCTGAGAAGCTTATCCCTCTTATGATCGCCAATGCGCTGAACGATAAGCCGCTCCCGGTATACGGTGAAGGCGTTAATGTCCGCGACTGGCTCTATGTTGAAGACCACTGCAAGGCGATCGATCTCATCATCCACAAGGGTAAGATCGGTGAAGTCTATAATGTCGGCGGTCATAACGAGATGAGAAACATCGATATAGTTAAGCTCATCTGCCAGAAACTCGGCAAGCCGGAGTCCTTGATTACTTATGTTACTGACCGCAAGGGTCACGATATGAGATATGCGATCGATCCCACAAAGATCCACAATGAACTCGGCTGGCTCCCTGAAACAAAGTTTGCCGATGGTATCGATAAGACCATCGAATGGTATCTGACTCATAAGGAATGGTGGGAAGATATCATTTCCGGTGAATACCAGAACTACTACGAGAAGATGTACGGAGACAGGTAAGTGAAGTTTTTTGTAACCGGAGTAGGTGGCCAGTTAGGTCACGATGTAATGAATGAGATCGCTTCCCGCGGCTTCGAAGGTGTCGGTTCTGACATAGCACCTTTATATAGCGGAGTAGCAGACGGAACAGCGGTTACATCAATGCCGTATGTTCAGCTTGATATCACTGACAGCGAAGCCGTAGCATCAGTTCTTGCTGAGGTTAAGCCTGATGTTGTGGTTCACTGTGCTGCCTGGACTGCAGTTGACGCAGCCGAAGATGAAGAGAACAAAGAGAAAGTCTTCTCCATCAATGCCAAGGGTACAGAGAATATTGCCAAGGTTTGCAAAGAACTTGACTGCAAGATGATATACATCAGCACTGATTATGTGTTTGACGGTCAGGGAGAGCGCCCCTGGGAGCCTGATGACAAGAACTATGCACCTTTGAATATGTATGGCGAGAGCAAGCTTCAGGGTGAGCTGGCTGTATCTTCGATACTTGAGAAGTACTTTATCGTCAGGATCGCATGGGTATTCGGTCTTAACGGCAAGAATTTCATCAAGACCATGATCAATGTCGGTAAGACTCACGATGAAGTCAGGGTCGTTAACGATCAGATCGGTACGCCCACATATACATACGATCTGTCCCGCCTGCTCGTTGATATGGCAGAGACGGATAAGTACGGATATTACCACGCTACGAACGAAGGAGGGTATATCTCCTGGTATGACTTCTGTGTGGAATTCTATAAGCAGTACGGTCTTGAGACCAAAGTTACTCCGGTAACTACGGCTGAATATGGTCTGTCCAAGGCGGCAAGGCCGTTCAATTCAAGACTTGATAAGAGCAAATTAGTCGAGGCGGGGTTTACTCCTCTGCCGACCTGGCAGGATGCTGTCAGCAGATATCTTAAGGAGGCACAGATCTGATGGGACAGATCACGGTTGAGAAGAATGTAGGCGGTATTGAAGG
>JAEEGJ010025759.1_pt1 | contig 12007 bp, 12 predicted proteins | sample 8958761 | NCBI WGS metagenome assembly JAEEGJ01 (sample SAMN16246546, study PRJNA631951) | gut metagenome | biome: gut microbiome; feature: rumen; material: RS-attached | host: Bos | place: Iran: Karaj | collected 2018-10 | reverse complement strand
CACGCCATTTGGTATCTTAAAACTCAAAAGGCCAGAGCAATGACCGAAAGCATATGCACCAATTTTTGTTACACTATCAGGGATCAAAATACATGCAAGATCAGTACACCCATAGAAAGCAGCTTCCCCAATTTCCGTAACGGTCTCGGGAATCTCAATTCTTGTGAGGTGAGAACAATGACTAAATGCATAGTCTCCAATCTTTGTTACGCCATAAGGAATCTTAATACTAGTTAAACTAGTACAATGGCTAAAAGCATTATGACTAATGTATGTGACACTGCTAGGAATCTCTATGCTTGTGAGGTCAACGAAGTAAGAAAACGCATTCGACCGAATTACTCTTTCACCATCAGGAATGATCGCTCTCCCTTCTTGGATGTATTGAATATAATCTTCACGCATATTCTTTTTTCGGTATGATAATAATCGGTTATTAAGTCAAGGTATTGGCTGCAGGCAAAGATATCACTAGAACAACCCATCCCTAAAAGTGTATTCCAGGGTTGCCCGGTTCTCTTCTGGATAAAGCTTAATATATCCAGCCCACTCGTCAGAAGATTCTTTCTCAATTCTAAATGCATCTTCTTCACGAGTACAGTTCATGAGTTTCTCAACTCTCTGTAGATATTCTTCCGATAGGGGCTCCTCGAACTCAATCTCATAATAGTAGTCCGACCAAGAGGAGGCAGTCCGGTCCATGTTGTCATCGGCCTTTGTAATCTGATATGCTGGCAACCTTAATCCCACCTTTCTGGCAATTTGGTCCGGGGTGGTTGCTTGATTTCCGAAGAGAAAGAGATAGAAGCCAAGAATCAAAGCAATTATGGATCCAAGGATAACGAGTATGATCTTGATGGGCTTTTTCATTGTCGGATTATGCTTTTTCGGGACATTAAAAACTATTCCGTCTTGTTCCGTTTTGAATCTATTTCTATTGCCTCGACAAGTATTGAACCAGGATCACTAATCACTCTATTGGAGTCAGTTTCCGAATACACCATCATCAGGCTATCATAGATTTCATGAACACTTCTCATCTCAGGCGCCCATAGTGGTCCATCCTCCATTGGCTCACTCATAGGAATTTCAATAGGTGAGATGGAGCTCTTGTGTCTCTTATTCGAATTGCATGATAGAAGGCAAAGAATACAAATAGCCAAGAAGAGACCTTGAATTCCAGCGGCGACGTGAGTGCATCGTGTTCGTTTATTCATCTCTTCCATTATTATTTCAGCCTAAATATAGCGATTATCTCCCAATCACACTATACTGCTCAATCACTTTTCCTTCCCGGTAAATTGCAAAGCCCTTCTTCCCATTCTTAAGAACTATCCCACAATACCAATAACCAGGTCTTTTCCCGGCTATCTTGGCTCGTCTCAAAGCTTCTTCAAGGGTATGGCAGTAATAAGTGGTCATATCGAAGGCGAAGATAACCTGGGATATGGCCAAAGGGGAGCACAAGGGGTCTGTTAGATAACAATACTATTATTTCCCACTATCCTTTTTCCTAGTGGGCATAATAACGGATTGACCGGCTTTGCTGTAATCCCATTTCGGTTCCAAACCGTTTTTCCGAAGCACCTCTTCGATTGCTTGCATCAGAGATTTTTTAGTCTTTTGATCCTCTGGATGTCGGGAATCTGTTGGATGAGTCTGTGATGGCTGTTTCATTAGTTTTCTAGTTAATGCTTGTGTTCAAGGTTATGGCAGTAATAAATGGCTATATCGAAGGCAAAGATATGGGTGAGATTAGCCAAAATAAAGTTCAGTGATGGAAATTACCGTTTCGATGTCTTGGTCGAAAACCTGAGGTGGTAATAAAGGAGAAAACAGGCACTCTCAATAATTCCCGAACCACAAAATAAGAGCACACTCAACGAATAGGCGGCTCTACTTGATAAAATACGCTGAACCGCTGTCCTTCCCTTTGTAAAATGGAATTTAACTATGTTTAATCTATCAAAGATCTCTGGGAAAGAAACATCCAAAACAAGAAGAAGGTAATGAGACAAAATGATTAGGGTCGGGATTATCACTAACAGAAAGAAGAAAAGCACCCTGTATTTCTTGCGTACTAGAAGCCATATGACAGTAGCAAAAACAGATATTAGGCTAAGAGAAATAAAGATTATATTAACTAACATATTAAAATAGAGTATTATACCAAGGTGCGGCCGTTCTCATGGCAAGAGTGATTGCCTCGCCGACAGGAACATAGTCGGCTAGGAGATAATGGCGGGAATGCTTCGAAGACACAGTAAAGCCTGCCATCTCCACCTACCGTCTTGTACCCGCTGATCATCCAGGCGAGGAGAATGATATAGGAGATGTGGCTTTTATTTCCATCGAGACTGTCGAGTGGATCTTCTCCAAAAGAAGACGCGTAGTATCGCCGTAGTTCTGGAGATAGGGTCCCGTCACCTCGTTGAGGTGTTGAATGAAAGACTTGGCCATCGGATAACTCACATTCTGCACCGGAAATAAGAAATCAGTTTTGCCTTCGCATGGGTTATTTCCATCAATTGCCATCCAGAGCGCTTGCGTCACAGGGGTCTCTGCAATCATGATATTCGTATTTGGGATTCTTTTCATGATGAAAGCGACAACGCCATCTAAATAAATCACGCTGTCTGAATCTATTATACTTTTAATCCAACTCATATCGCAAAGATATAAATACATGCGAAATCTAATTTCGCAGAAAATAAAAAAACGCATCGCGAACATACAATTCGCGGAGATTGCTAACTTTGTAATCGATATAAACACAACTGTTCTATGCCTTCGAACAAAAACGCCGTCATCCGTTATATGTATCTGGATCAGATGCTGAGTGACCGCTATAATAAATACACGTGCGAGGAACTCCTGAAGAAGGTCAACGAACGCCTGGAATTTGCCGGGTATCCTACTATCGGCGGCGACCAGAGCGACTATGACCGCTATATTAAGAGTGGGAAGCGAGTGATCCAACTGGACATCCAGGCGTTGCAGGAGGCTCCCTTCAATATGGAGATAGACAGTTCTGAGAAACTGTATGGTTCGCCGGTGTACCGTTATGCCGACCAAACTCAATCTCTCTTCAGCAAGCCATTGTCCGACGACGAGAAGCGACTGCTCCAGGAAGTCCTCAATACTTTGGGACAGTTCGCTGGTCTAGACAGTTTCGAATGGCTGCACAATCTGCAGGAAAAACTCAATGACCGGAAGTCTTTCGGCCAGAACGAGTTCGACAAGAAGAACACGGATATCAGAAAGATCATCTCCTTTTGTTCTAATGAATTCCTAGAGGGGAAGGACTATCTAGGTACCTTGTTTGCCCTGATCACCAACAAGAAGGTGGTGGATGTGGAATATGCTCCCTTTGGTGAGGAAGTGCGCACTATCCGCCTCTATCCGTACTTGCTGAAGCAGTACAACGATCGCTGGTACCTGATTGGTACACCGCTGGCCGATAATAGTTACCCGTACCGGAAGGACTTCTTTGTGAACCTCCCCTTGGACCGTATGGAGGCCATCCATCCTGTCGAAGGTGTGCCTTATATTGATTGTGACGGATACTTTGAGGAAAGGTATGAAGACATCGTGGGCATCACCTATATCGAGTCTGAGCCGCTGACTACAATCACCCTATCAGTGAAAGACAACTATACCGGCTATGTAGACACCAAACCACTTCACGGATCTCAGGTGAAATTCGCCTTGGAGAAGCAAGAGCAGCTTCACAAGAGATATCGTTCCTTTATTGGCTACACCTTTTATGGACTTGAACTGAAGCCCAACCGGGAATTCTATAATATGGTTTACCAGAATGGTGAAAACATCCTTCTTGTGAGCCCCAAAATCATTCGAGACAAAATGGTTTGCGAGTTAGAATCAATGTTGCAGAGAATTAAAAGCATTCAAGAAGAATAAAAAAATCTGAAATCACTACAGAAGTAGTCTATTCTCGGTTTTGTATTTGTACTTCTTTAAGCATTGTTTCGCTTCCTCTATCAAATTGTCGTAGGCGGTATCCAGCCAATTAGCGACTTCGTTCCCAAAACCCAAATAAAGGCCATGAGTCTTTGTTGTCTTTATCGCTCTGGCATTGGTATTCGTAGTGTAGTCCTGAACTAGCAAATCAAAGCCGGCCTCACTGCCAATCCAAACATTATTGGTAATGATTGTCCGGTCGTGGAAGTCTTTGTGATAGGTTGGGCCGTTGGCGGTGGTCGGGAATAACTCTAATTTAAGGCTTAAGTTTTTCTTTTTTGTTTTGATAAAGTCTTTTATGGATTGGAAAAACTGCTTCCTTCTGGCTTCCCTGATAATGCCATTATCGCTATCATCATAATAGAAAATACTCAATGTATACTCTTCTTTGCAAGTATCTGGCAGCATTAGTCGAAACAATTCTCTTAAGTCATACCTAGTAGTACACTGCCCAGTTTTTTTATCGGGGGTCAAAACGAAATTATCGATAATGACCATCTCGTTAGAGTTTTCTTTAAGAATCTCCATCTTGTTCCAAGCAAACCCTTTATCCGTCTTGACGGCTTCCCCTGTATCTTTAAATTTACTGTCCTGATTCCAAATAGAATCTGGGCAGATATTGATGACGCCGTGCTTCCTAGCACCTAATCGAAGGTCATCCTTGGTAAAAAAGACAGATTCCTGGTCTCCTGCACATTCAAACTCAGAATCCGAGTTTAAGTTAGGGAATGGCTCCTCGCTTTGAGTTAAGTCCATTTTGCCATCACCATTGCATTTAAGCAAATGCAAAAGCATCGGATCACTTTTAGCTTTATCAGCCAAAGAACTGAGTGGGACGTCTATATAGACTGATGATCTACAAATAAATTTGAATAAACTATTCCATCGTTCTATCTTTCCAAATATAATAGAGGGATCGTTTCCATCAGCATAAGGCACTAAAGAACGAGAGCATTCCGAGAACTTATCCCAGAATGCGGACTCCAGAAATATGGTTTTCCTTGCCATTATTGACCCATATTTGTAAACAATTCTAAGGACAGATTATCTGCTTCGTCATAGAAGCCCGGGCTGAATGGAACTGCAAGTCGGCCGTCTTCTTTGACTGGAATTCGCCGAACCTTCGGAGATCCTTTTTTTACCTCCTCATCATCTTCAACATAGATCATTGAAACTTCATCAGGCACAAGAGCCTTGGCGCTAATCAGCGTCTGGACTTTTCTGAGAAGATACTCGCTATGAGTCTCAATAATAAAATGAATGCTATACTTCGAATATGCCTCGTAGAACATTTCTGCCAAAAGTGATTGGAACCTCGGGTGAAGATGAATCTCCGGCTCCTCGATGGCCACTGTACGAGGATTAAGAGGAGTATCAGTATAGTTGCCAAGAACAAAACTTGCAGCGCCACTCAGACTATCTGAAGTTGTTAAGACTTTACCTTTGAATCTGTTAAATAGCCCAGACATAATCATCTCCTCAATTTGGAGGAGAATCGAGAAGAGTTGAGTAATGCCATAACCCATATCAGCAAGAAGAACGCCCTTTTTGTCGGTGGCTGTTTGGTAAACCTTCAGGAGAAGTCCAAGGCCATTCTTGTCCATTTCGAGCGTAATATGATCTCCAATCTTGAAGACCTTAAGCCATTTGTTCATAAAACTGCCGGGAACGAAATCATAAGGCTCAATTATTTGCACACCATGGCCGTCCTCATTCTCAACTTGGACACGAATTGGAGGATTGAGAGTCATGAACTTAGTCTTAGTGTCAAAGTACTTGCGGACAGCATTGGAGAATTCCGTTCTGTCTTCCATGGGATACATCCGACGAACTTGGATTCTGGAAGAACTGATGTAATCGATACCATTAGTTATGTCTCGAGAAGCCACTTCTGCTAAGAAATAGTTCATATACTCGACAAACACTTCATAGTGAAGTGGATGAACCGTATGCGACAGGGGTTCATAGTCATTCTCATCCTCCATGATGACAGAATATGGATCATTATCAGAAAGATGAGCAAGAGTATCATGGACCAGATCGTATCCGATCTCCCTCATCTCATATCCATTTCGAATACAGTAGACAGAGTCTTCTCTATTTGCACTAAATGGAGAAAACAGAGAAGAGAATAGAGAAGTCTGCCATCCTCTACCACATAATACCTTCGCGTATGACCTCACAATCCTATGAGAGAAGAGTTCGGAATCTTCCCACATTCGATAGTATGAAAGGAAATCCTTCATCTGACGGTCACGATAATCGTCGCAGATGTAGTCGATTGCCGTTAAAGTGGCCTCTTTGAGGTCATTGTTCTTAACAAGAGACTTTAAATAGCGGCGGACATCTTCCGGGTCGGACATATCTCTCATCTCGTCCATGATGGCGAAATAAGTGATTATTCCTGTCTCGACAAACTTATCTACGGCTTTTTCTGCCTGATCGTTCAGTTTACATGAGCGGACTTGGTCGCTCTCATAAACAGTATCAAGATACTCCTCATCGCAAAAGCGAGAGGCGTCATTGACCAGGTCCTTAATGCTATTCTCCAGCTGTTTCTGCCCTTTCTCTCCGAGAATAATATCTGGTCCGGGCAGCATGGCTTTGACTCGCGAGCGGAGACGTGTGGCTATCAGATACTTTTTGAAAGCATCTTTAATAGTCACCAAATTACCAGTGACAGAATTTAAACCTTGGGCCGAGATAATAGTTGCCCCATATTTACTATCGATTTGAATCCCTCGAACGACTGCATTCCCGAGTTCTCCTGCCTGTAAAGTCAGAGTTACTCTCACATCGTCGTTTATATATTCGGAGTGAACGTCATAAGCAAAAGAAACGGTTTTATCTTTTGAAGATGTACGAACGATATTAGAGAAAGAACCAAGTGTGTCATTAGGCTTGACAGAAAAGTCAATTACAGAGCCAATGACAGGGTGATCTTTGTCGATTCTCTGGTCAAAAAAGGATTTGAGGAGCATGAGGGATTTCACAATAGAACTCTTTCCGGAGCTATTGCACCCTACCAAGAAAGTCAGAGGAGAAATCTCCACGGTGACTCCCTTTTTGTCGAACACCCTAAAATTCTTAATTGTATATCTGGTTTTCATATTCGCAGTTGTTTTTAGATAACGCCGCAAAGATATTGCATTAGTTCGAAACCATTATTCGCACTTGTCAAAAAGCATGGTTATCAATATTCGCAAATTTAAAAAAAACACCAGCAAGTAAAAGAATCTCTCTAATACAAACGCTTTTATTATCCTCCATATAGAAGAACTGGTAAACCTACTTATGCCGATTTCTTTATCAAGGGCCCTTTAAGAATGATATATTGATTACCATTCTTCTTTACGGCAGTGCGATACTTCAATTTGTTGGGATCAAGCCTGTCCCCTGGTTTTGCATTGACGGAGAAGTCCAGACAAGTAACGCAAATGCGACCGTTATTGAATACCATTTCACAGTATACACCATCACGATTCCTACATGGACGAACTTGAACTTCCACAATAATACCGACACCTTCCACATTAGGCTCAAGAACTCTGAAACCATCGTCAATTTCAGAAAGATCAATGTTGTGCTCTTCTGCATAGTTTTCAACTACACTAATAAGTTCGTCGTATTTTGCACCATGACAACGGAAGCAGATGCCACCCTCAACATGCTTGTATTCAGGGAACCACCCAGCGCCTCCACACCGGCTACAAGGCGTAAGATGAACTTCAACCAGATTTCCTTCCTCTAGTCTGTACACAGGAACTTTGTACTTGGAGTGCAGTTCGCTATGGCATTGCTCACATAAAGTGACCAATTCGGAATCTTTGTATTCCCAGGGATCAAGTCCATAAATATAGTGCTTATGATGCACCTGAAGAGGAGATTTAGTGGATTCGTGAGAACCGCAATTCTGGCAAGTATAATTATCGCGAGCAAGAATCCTCATTCGCTTGACACCCCACTCCTTTCTTTCCAGAAGAAACGAATATGGTTCCTGTGTCCTAGTAAAGAATGAACAATGCTCACACATTTTGTATCCCTGTAATTTCTCTTGCAAAACTAAGGCCTATTCGCGAATTGTATATTCGCAATCAATAGACAACAGTCAATCCCTTACATTTGTATAAGAGTCCATACTAACCGCTATCCGCAGGTTTCGTTGCTTTCGCCGGTTCCAGAAATCTCTCAAAACCTTATTCTTGAAAGAGAGACTCAGGCCTAGTACCACTCTATGTTGCTTAGGTCTGCCGATTCTTGGTTGGCATCCCTGGTACCAAACCTCTCCCGTATAGCCCCCAATCGCGATGACTCTTGGGCTTTTCTTTTTGCTCCTTCCCAACCCAAATCAAAGCCTTATTAGTAAGAAAAAACATTTATTTAACCATTTTAAACACAATACATTATGAGCAAATATTTAGGAAAAATCTATGGGCAACTTGTAGTTTTAATTGACGTGGCCCTTCTTATCGACACTGTCTCCGACCTCATTCAGAAGCGTAAAGCAAGGAAGGCGGAGAAGAACATTCCCGAGGTCATCGACGAAGAAGAGACCACGGATCCTACCATTGTTCCATACGCACAAATGCTGGTGAGCGAATAACTACTTAGATTATGCCCGTATAAAGAATGCTCTATCATCAACGTCGGCTCCTCCTTGTTTCGGTTACCTAAAAGAAACGCAGCCGACTCGAAAGAGTCGGCTGCCGAGAGGACTCAACCGGTACCTTATCACCTTTCTTCACTGAGCGCTTTATGGTTAGTGGCAGGAACGCTGGCTGTAGGAAGATGACAGGGATGAAGAACTCATTTTCCACGAATTATTCTTATCTTTAACAGTTAAAACTAATAGCCGTCATGGAAAACATCAGAGAAACACGGAGAGCCTACCTGGCGCCATCTTTGAAAATCCTCTCTACTAACCTGGAGATGCCCTTCCTTCAGTCCAACCTCGAACCTATTGGTGGCGGGGATGATCCTGATATTGACTGGTAAAGACAAGGATGTGATATGAAACGATTTGCGCTATACCTTGGACTTGCTGCGACTCTGGCGGCTTCCTGTTCCACCAAAGAGATGGGTTTCCAGACTCAGCAGCCTAGCGGTGAAGTTTTCTATGCTGACTTCGAACAACCGGCTGAATATGGAACGAGAGTCTATGTCAATGAAGACCTTCTCCTTCGTTGGACCGCTGACGATCGCGTTAGTATCTTCAACAGGAATACCTATAATCAGCAATATAAGTTCACTGGTGAAACTGGTGATAATGCTGGAGGTTTTAAGCCAGTTGGAGGTGATGATTTCTATACCGGCAACTCAATTCCAAATGTCGTTTCCGTTTATCCCTATCTCGAAACGACAAAGATTTCAGAGAGTGGAGTTTTAACACTGAATCTCCCTGCTGAACAGCATTATGCGGAGCAGACATTCGGTCTTGGTGCCAACACAATGGTCTCTGTTTCTTCTGACAACTTCCTTCAATACAAGAATGTCGGAGGATACCTGGTGCTTAAACTTTATGGTGATGGTGTTTCGGTCTCGTCTATTACCTTGAAGGGAAATAACGGAGAGAAACTGGCGGGGAAAGCGACTGTCTTGATGCCGATGGATGGAGTACCTAGTCTGGAAATGGCGAGTGATGCCACGGGCGCTATTACTTTGGTTTGCGACACGCCCGTAACACTGGGCGCATCGGCTGGGGAAGGCAAGGATTTCTGGTTCGTCGTCCCACCAATAACATTCAGTAAGGGATTCTCTGTCTCCATCGCTCAAATCACAGGTGGCGTCTATGAAAAATCCACATCCAAGAGCATCACTATTGGGCGGAGCAACCTGTCCAAGATGTCCTCCATGGAGGTGGAAAGAGGAACTCCCGTGACACCGGGTGTCCCTGATGCAATAGATCTCGGACTCCCTTCAGGCCTGAAATGGGCTTCTTTCAATCTGGGCGCATCAAAACCGGAAGAATACGGTGATTATTATGCGTGGGGCGAGACGGAGCCTAAAGATTCCTATTCCTGGTCGAATTATAAGTGGTGTGTTGATGGGAACGATTTCGCAATCACCAAGTATTGTATAGATTCCCGGCATGGATATAATGGTTTTACAGACGGGGAAACCATACTCCATCCGCAGGATGACGCTGCCCATATGAATCTCGGTGGCCAGTGGCGGATGCCAACGGATTCGGAATGGGCGGAATTACTGGATAATTGCTCTAGCGAATGGACCACGGAAAATGGAGTGTATGGTTGTTTGCTTACCAGTATCAATAACGGTAACAGCATCTTCCTTCCCGCCGCAGGCTGTAAACTTAATACTTCTGTTTATAACGCCGAAACCTATTGCTTCTACTGGTCATCGTCCCTCGATACATTGTCTTCTGATTCTGCAAAGGCGATGTTCTATAGTATAGATGAAATGGGAAGAGATGACGCCAGCCGTTATGGTGGACCGACCATCCGTCCCGTTTATGGGGATTTTCCAAATTGTCCTGTTCAAGGTGTCTCACTCGACATGACGGAACTGGAACTCGTTGTTGGAGAATCCGCAGTACTTACCGCATCAGTATTTCCTGAGAATGCTACCGATAAGAGAGTTGTGTGGTCCAGCAGTAACGGGTCTGTCGCGACGGTTTCTTCCTCCGGAGTCACAACTGGTGTGTCTTTAGGCTCTGCTATTATTACCGCAACTACCATCGATGGAGGAAAAACCGCCACTTGTAATGTGACCGTGACGGACCGGCCAGTTCCTGAGACCATTGATCTAGGTCTTCCTTCTGGCCTGAAATGGGCTTCTTTCAATCTTGGAGCAACGAAACCTGAAGAGTATGGAGATTATTACGCCTGGGGTGAGACGGAGCCTTATTATAACACTCTGAATCCTCTGATTTGGAAAGAAGGGAAAGAGAGCGGTTATACATGGTCGTCCTACAAATGGTGTATGGGTGATTCCAACCCTATGATATTGATAAAGTATTGTACGGATGCCTCTTATGGATATAATGGTTTTACGGATGGAAAGACGGTTCTCGACCCGGAGGATGATGCTGTGATTGTGAATCTTGGTGGTAACTGGAGAATGCCGACAGATGAAGAATGGGGGGAATTATTGATGAATTGCACTCTGGCGAGAGCAACATTAAACGGGGTGAGTGGTTGCAGTTTTACCAGCAAAATAAATGGCAATAGCATCTTCTTTCCTTGTTCTGGCTATCTTGCCGGTACTGAGTTCGTGAGTGGCTACGGTCAATACTGGTGTTCCTCTCTCTCTCCGGACAACCCGCTTTATGCGTGGTCTGTGGTCTTCGATTACCAACTCCAACAATTATATGCCGGTCGTCACTCTTTTTTCCCCCGTGACTGTGGTTACTCCATTCGTCCCGTTTCAGAGTAATCGATAAGATCGTATAAAACTAGTTTGAGACCCGCGTCATTTTGCGCGGGTTTTTCTTTTTACTTCTCAGCCTCGAACTAATTCAAACTAGGAACGAGTGCACCGGTCCTGACATCCTGAAAAGGAATATTTACAGACGAACCGCATTTGACTAGTGTTTTTCTGTACAAACCTCCGCAAAACCATCCATCTTAACTTCCCTTTTCATGTTCAAATATACAACTTTTCATGGAATTGGTCGAATGGGAAGATGGTCAGAGCAGTATTGGGAGGGTCGTAGAGAGAGGGAACGTTTGTCTACGGCTAAGCGGTTTGCCCCATTTTTACTATCTTTACCCATTGCTTCCCACAACCATCACCGGACAGCAAAATGGATTTTATCAATCGCTGATATGAAACCGAAAAAGAGATTAGACAAAGTAAGTGTCGTATTCATGCAGTTGGCGCTGCTGTTCACGGTGTGCCTGATTGCGGCCAACATCTTCGAGACCAAGCAGATTGCCGTGGGGGCGGTCAACCTGACGGGCGGTCTGCTGATCTTTCCATTGACCTATGTCATCTGCCGCATCGTGTGTGAGGTGTGGGGGTTCCAGCGGGCCTGTCTGATCATTTGGATGGGGTTCCTTCTGAA
>JAEEGJ010025753.1_pt1 | contig 12010 bp, 10 predicted proteins | sample 8958761 | NCBI WGS metagenome assembly JAEEGJ01 (sample SAMN16246546, study PRJNA631951) | gut metagenome | biome: gut microbiome; feature: rumen; material: RS-attached | host: Bos | place: Iran: Karaj | collected 2018-10 | reverse complement strand
AATTGAAAAGTGAAAATTGAAAGTTGAAAATTGAAAGTTGAAAAGTAAGCGGGATTATTCAAGGTAGCATCTACCCCCTGAAAGGGGCATTTATGATACTCATTATTGAATATTAAACCCAAATCGGTCGTTAGGGTTTATGCCAGGTTAGTATTTGTTTCGAGCAGATTGGCCACATCGCTGTCGAACGTTGCGTAAAGCGAGAGCAGAGGAAGCTTGCTTGCTATGCCGAGCCACAGCAACGTCAACGAAGTTAAGGTGTGAAGAAAGCATCCAGTGGATGGTTTCGATAGCGAGGCGGAGAACAAAGCTACGGCGAGACAGAGATGTGGACAAGATGCCGGAAGAAATGCTGATATGGCATAAACAGACCTAAAAAAGTGAAATGGATTGAAAAGTCGGCCTAATGACCGATTTGGGTTAAATAATAGTTGTAGTTTTGAAAATTAATCTTATATTTGCAGATGAAAAGATATGTAAAAAACCATTAAATATAAACACTATGAAACACAAAATTAGCTTATTATACTGGTTGCTATTGGGCTGTGTAACCTATGGGCAGGGGACTCTGTGGGAAAACAATGTGGATGGATATGAAAATATCATGAGGTATGACAATGTGACCGGAAAAAAAATCACCTGTTCTCACCCTTCGGGTAGCTACGATGTGCATTTCGCATTGACGGACATGTATTCTGTGATAGATGTCTTTGTTGCAACGGATTTGATAGTTAAGGATTTCGAGATTGTTGACCGTTTGGTGTTCTTTTGTGGGCAAACGTCCGATTATTCGGGCTTCTTGGGGTGGTTCGATATAGACAGCCTCTTCTTTCTTGGCGGCTCGGCACACATAGATAGAAACTTGTCAACGCTCGGATTGAAATCTTTAGACAATATCGAGATTTCCTACGCCGTAAGGGGGAATATTCATATTGCAGGATATGGTGATGACCTTGGGGTGCCAGCCAGATACCTTGCTTTCGAAGCAGTGGGCAATACAGTGTCGGACATGCAATACAGGACACTGGATTTGAATCAGGGCTATGATATTGTAGACATGACACTGACCGATAACTATGTGGTATATATGGAGCATATCAAATCAAACGAATGCACTGTCCCCTTTGGATTCGGTATTTATCTGCACCCTTTCCCAAAATACAATATGTTTGACTCACCGCCATACACTTATTATTATTTCGAGACGATAGATAATCATGTTGAAAGTTTTACATATAATGCAAATCCTTATGCATATGTTATTCCCGACAATGATGACCCTCATTACCCTGTACCACCAGTCATGACCCACTATGGGGAAGACAAGATAGCGGTTTGCTCCTATAGGAGGGATCTTAACTGGAATCTCATACTCCCGCCGATTCCTTCACCTCCACTGCCACCTCCAGCACTTGACCCTTGTGCTGGCATTTTATCGTATACAAATACCTATCTATCTTTCCGTACATTTGATTTAAGTCCGTTGCTTGTCAGCAACCCCATTCAGATGACATCGGCTTCCCTTGCACAACTGTACTCAGGGAGGTGCATATCTATTGATGCATTTGAATACGCTAATATGTCCAAGCATTTTGTTGTACTGCATCGGCATGAAAGTTCATTGGGTAATCACGAGCATGCTTTCACTACAATTGATTTTTTGACAGGTGCTCCACCTGCTTTTGTCAACTCATACTATCAGACGGGATACAATACGATTACACAGTGGATGCCTTGTGACATGCGTATTATCCCGAACCAAGAATTTACGGTTAGCGGGTATAGTCAAGAGAATCATAATTGTATTTTCTGGCAAAATCATATAATCCCAGTATATCTTAATAATTGCGAGAAGATGGTTCCCTACCCAATGAGAGGCATACTGACCATGGAGAGTAAAGATGTGTGCAACATCAATACACCAACAGCGTGGTTGCCGTTGTTGTATATATGGGAGGAAAGCATTGACAGAATAGAAGAGGATTGTTTAATTCTTTGTGATTGACCATAAAATGATAATACTATGAAAAGGTTTTGTTTAATAATCCTATTTGCTTTAGCAGCATGCAGTGGAATACAGGCGCAGCGGCCTGTGGGAGACACGCTGTGGCCACCGGTGGATACAGATTATTTCTATCTAAAACATCTTGACTGGTTCTTCACACTTGAACATACAGAAGGTTACGACACGAATTGGTATATAGTAAAATCTGATCCCATGTTGAACATTTTCCAGTCATTGAGCCATGGAAACGCTTATTGTGACGGCAATTACATTGCAGGACAACAATATTATACTGGAGAACCTATAAAAGTGATTGGCATAGCCCTTTGTGTCTATATGCAGCAGCCGAGTGACACCACTATAAGTTTGTGGATGAGTGAGTACAATTCCCATATGAGAAATCCCGGACTTACATCCCACCTTTTTTTTCCGAATACAAACGACACCTCTATGAAGGGGAGGATAACTGATTCGGCTATACTGTACAGGCCAAGAATAACAGCAGACGGACTTGACATGGAGAAACTGGCGGCTGCAGAGTGGCGGATGGAACAGCCTCACCGTTACATTTATCTGCCACCCTTGGATTCGCTTGCGTTCTTTTATAGTCACGGAGAAGATGATATCATTGCACCATTGTATGAAGTTCTGTTTGACTCTGCTGTGGTATTGGATGACACCTTTGTTGTAGCGAGCACAGCCTTCAACAATGAGGGAAGCACGTATTCTCGAACAGTTATGGGTCACACTGAGAATATTTGGCTATGGGATCATCCTGCAACGAGATTCTACAATATAGAAAGGTGGCATAATCCAGAAGGTATTGATTCAACTGATATTTCTTGGATAAAATTTCGGCAATTGGAATGGACTGGAGGTGTACGATGTCATGATTCAGTTTCAAGTGCGTCATATGATAGCTGTGGTACCTGGGAAAGGCATGTTATGCGATGTGGCTGCAGAACATGGGCGTACCCCTTCTTCCCTATCATAGAGTTGGGGTTTGACACGACGCTTTGCCACGAGGTGAGCAACCTGCGGGTGGCTGAGCGGGGAGCCGGGAGCGCCACGCTGATGTGGGACGCCGGCGACGGCGGCCCGTGGATTGTGGCCTACGGCAAGGTTGACGACGCCTGGGAGGATTTCACTTTCGACACCGTCAGCAGCCCCATGGTGACGCTGACGGGACTTGAGGTGGGGACACAGTACTTCGCCTTGGTGCGCGGCTACTGCAGCGTGACAGGGGAGTATGGCGAGTGGACCAGCCCCTTGGAGGTGGAGATATTCCAACCGGGTCATGAAGAGCCAGAGGGGATAGAGCATCCCGGCGACTTGGGAAGGTTCACCCGCCTGGTGCCCAACCCCGCGCGGGGAGAGGTGAATGTGGTGTCGTCGTTCAGGCTGAGCCGCATAGAGGTGTATTCCCTCGACGGGCGCAAGGTGCTGGAGCAGGAGGCCGACGGCATCTCCACGATGGTGGATGTGAGCAGCCTGCCAAGGGGCACATACATAGCAGCCCTGTATCTGCCCCACGGTGTGGCCACCAAGAAGCTGGTGGTTGAGAATTAGCATGAATTGAAAATTGAAAATTGAAAGGTGAAAGGTGGGCGGAATTACTCAAGGAAACCTCTACCCCCTAAAAGGGGCATTCATGATACTCATTATTGAATATGATTAGTGTCCGATAGACGTGCTGAAAGCATGTAATCATATTAACCCCACACGAAGCGAAGTGCCGTGTGGGGTGGGGACAGACATCCTTGTTCTGCGTGCCGGAGGCACGCTACCTTGTTGATTGATATGATGTGGCGGGTGTTTGTATTTGTTGCTGTTTCTGTGTGATATACAATGTGCTGTTCCTGCATTCCCTCTTCTGAGGGGGGAGATAATCCAAGGTATGCCTTTGAGGTAAATGTCGATATTTATACGAAAGTTACGGTAAGTCAAGGTGGCTTGACATCTGGGCCAGAATAATTGTGTGTACTTTTGCAGCGGAATGGAAAAGTTGGGTTATGCACAATAAAGGATGTTTTTTTCCGTTATTTAATAAAAATATTGTTTAGGCCATGAAGATATTAGTTCTCAATTGCGGAAGTTCGTCGCTTAAGTATCAGTTAATTGATGTGGACACTCAGTCGGTTCTGACCAAAGGCCTGTTGGAACGGATAGGATTGGAGCAAGGTGTTTTTTCCTATACCTGCAAAGGAGAGAAGCACACGGTGGAATGTCCTATTCACAATCATACCGACGGTCTTCGTATGGTGATGGAGGCTCTTGTCAGCCATGAGACAGGTGTGATTGAGTCGTTGCAGGAGGTGACGGCTGTGGGGCATCGGTTTGCCCACGGGGGTGAGTTTTTCAAGGAGAGTGTGCTCATCACTCCCGAGGTGCTGGAGAAGGCCCGCGCACTTACGAGCCTTGCCCCGCTGCACATCCCCGGCAACATCATGGGTGTGGAGGCAATGGCCGAGGTGCTGCCCGGCATAAAGCAGGTGGCGGTGTTTGACACGGCTTTCAATCTTACGATAGAGCCGAAGAACTACCTCTACGGCATACCGTATGAGTACTACGAGCAGTACGGCATCAGGCGCTATGGTTTCCATGGCACGAGTCACCGTTTTGTGGCCAAGAAAGGAGCCAAGATGGTGGGCAAGTACTGGAAAGACTTGAAGATTATCACCTGCCATTTGGGCAGTGGTGCCAGTATCTGCGCCATTGACCACGGCAAGAGTGTGAACAACAGCATGGGCATGACCTCGCTGGAGGGGTTGACGATGGGGTCGCGGTGCGGCGACATCGACGTGGGCGCGCTGCTGTATCTGATGGAGAGGGCCGGTATGAGCGTGAAGGAGGCCAACGACATGCTGTACAAGAAGAGCGGCCTGGTGGGTCTTTCGGGCGGTGCACAGGATATGCGCGACATCTGGGCCGGACGCAACGAGGGTGACCAGCGGTGCATCTATGCCTTCGATGTGTTTGCCCAGCGCTGCAAGAAGTACATTGGGGCGTTCATGGCGCAGATGAACGGCTGCGACCTGCTGATATTCACTGGCGGCATAGGCGAGAATGCCTGGTTTATGCGCCATGCCATCCTGCAGGACATGGAATGGCTGGGAGTGGATGTGGACATGGACCTGAACGACTGCACGGCGGGAATGGACTGCGTCATTTCCCGGCCCCGGTCGCGCGTCACCACGATGGTGGTCACCACCGACGAGGAGCTGGCCATTGCCATAGACACATACAAGATAGTAAGCGCGTAGTAGGGAGGTGTGACGATGTACCGTTTCCGAGCCCCTTTGATTCAGAACGACGGGATGGATGCGGCATACGTGGTTGTGCCGGTTGACATCCGGCGTGAGTTTGGCAAGGGCAGGCTGAAGGTGAATGCCCGTTTCGACGGGGTGCCATACAGCGGAAGCATTGTCAATATGGGAGTGAAGGATGCCGAAGGAAATGTATGCTATATAATAGGGGTGACAAAGCGTATAAGAAACATGGCTGGAAAGACGTTTGGCGACGAGGTGGAGGTGGAGTTCGAGCCCGTGGGTTAACTGTTTTGGCAGGAGGGAGTGACGGGTGTGCAAATGCCGTTGGCACAGGATGTAATGCGTGGCATATGCAGCCTTGTCCGGTCGGCATCCGGGATGCAGTACAACGACGATTGATTATTTATTTCTATTATGTGATTTTTTTTTTGTATTTTTGCACCATGAAAATAAATTCGATTTTTAAAGTTCGCAAAGTGGCGGGAGAGAATATCATCCTGCTGCAGGGAAAGACCAGCGGGGACATGACCCGTGTTGTTGCATTCAATGAATCCGCTCTTTTGATGTGGGATTCGCTGCAGGGCAAAGATTTCACAGTGGACGATGCCGTTGCAGTATTGGTAGAAAACTATGACGTGGACGAGGCCACAGCGCGCACCGATGCCGGGAAATGGGTTGAGATGATACGCGAGAGCGGCCTCTTGCTGCCTGAATAAGCGAGGAGGAGTATGCCTGACAGTATATCGTTTCTGATAGCGGGCCATTGTCTGCGGATTGTGGGTGACCGGGAGTCGGCCTTGTTGAGGAAGATTCCGGGTTTTCCCGTGTTTGTCACAGAGAATGCCGAGCCGGAATGGCAGGTGGTGTTTGGCAAGGAGATTGCCAAGCCCGAGCAGTGGAATGAGATTTACCACTTTGTGTTTGAGGCAGACACGATGTCGTGCTCGTTGGCCAACAACAACGGCGTCTATTATTTCTCCATGGAGCCTTTCGACGAGAGCATCCCGCCACTGCTGATGCGTTACAGCGGCGGTGACACGGTGGAGGCCACAGTGGGCGCAGATGCCGACATGCTGCGCTTTGCCTTGTGGATTGCCCTGGGTCTGCTTTCGCTGCCGAGCAAGATGGTGCTGATCCATTCCTCGACGATAGTCCATCAGGGTCGTGCGGTTCTCTTTCTGGGTGAATCGGGCACGGGCAAGAGCACGCATACGCGCCTTTGGCTGAAGAGTATCCCCGACGCCCACCTGCTCAACGACGACAGCCCTGTGCTGGCCTTTGAGAACGGCGAGGCCGTGGTCTACGGTTCGCCGTGGAGCGGCAAGACCCACTGCTATCACCAGCTGCGTTTCCCGCTGGCGGGAGTGGTGAGGCTGTCGCAAGCACCGTACAACAGCATACGGCGTCTGGGCATTGTCGAGGCCCTCTCGGCGATGCACCCGTCGTGCCCCCCTGCCTTGGAGCAGGACGAGCGGTATCAGGATTGTATTATGGACCTGCTATCGGATGTGCTGGGCACGGTGCCGGTGTTCCATCTGGAGTGCCTTCCTGACGAGGACGCGGCATGGACGAGCCACGACGCCATCTTCAAGCAGTAAGCCGGGCGTTGATTTGCAGAAAAGGAGCGGTGTTGTGAAAACCATACATATATCATTGCCCAATAGCCCTGACAATTTCTTGTTGGTGGAGATGTGCGAGCGGTTGAAAGCCGGTCACACGGTGACGATGCTTTTCGGCGGCTCCAGCATGCTGCCGTTGATTAGCGGCACCGGCGACAAGATTAAGCTGCGCCCGTTGGATGCGGACGAGAAATGCAAGGTGGGGAAGGTGTATCTTTTCTTTCACGGAGGGCATTATGTCATCCACCGCCTGCTGCATGTATGCCATGGAGATTATGACTTCAGGGGCGACAACTGCTATAAGCACGAGCATGTGACACGGGAAAATGTGCTGGCCCAGCTGACGACCATAATCCGTCCTGACGGGACGGAGGTGGACTGCGAGGGAGAGTGGTGGAGGAAACGGTCGCGGCAGGTGGCATGGCGCAGGACTATGCGCAATGTCGTTGCCCGCGTGGCCAACCGGAACGCCCGCCGCAAATGGTCGGTGGCATATTTTATCCTGTTGGCCGTGCTGATGTGGGCACCGCTGAACGGGTTGGGCATCCCGTTGGACAACTATGTGTTCGGGTTCCGTCTGGACCATGTGCTCCATGCGCTGGTGTATGTGGCGTGCCCGTTCTTTTTGATGGACTTGCTGCGACGCCGTAAGGTGCAGGTGCTGGGCGTGGCCATACTGATAGGCCTCTTTACTGAGTTTGTGCAGTATCTGTTGCCCTTTCGGGGTTATGATGTCAATGATTTAATCGCCAATTGCGGGGGCAACCTGGTGGGGTGGCTGGCCATCCTGCCATTCATGATACGGCGGCCCTACAGAGAATAAATGTCAAATGATGTAATATCTTAAGAACTATGTCTGATACACTTGTAATTACACCGACCTATAACGAGAAGGAGAATATAGAGAATATCATCCGCAAGGTGTTTTCGTTAGAAAAAGAGTTTGATATGCTCATTATCGAGGACAACTCGCCCGACGGTACGGCCGATATAGTGAAACGGCTGATGGAGGAGTTTCCGAACCGTCTCTTTATCAAGGAGCGCAAGGGCAAGCTGGGACTCGGCACCGCCTATCTCGACGGTTTCCGTTGGGGACTGGAGCACGGGTATGAGTATATGATAGAGATGGATGCCGACTTTTCGCACAATCCCGACGACCTGCCGAGGCTGTACGAGGCCTGTTCCACGGGCAAGGGCGACGTGGTGGTCGGCTCCCGTTATGTGGATGGCAAAATCAGTGTGGTAAACTGGCCTATGGGACGCCTGATGATGTCGTATTATGCTTCGGTGTATGTGCGCACGATAACAGGCATGAAGGTGATGGACGCCACGGCGGGCTATGTGTGCTACAGCCGCAGGGTGTTGGAGAAGATGAAGTTCGACAAGGTGAAGTTTGTGGGCTACGCTTTCCAGATAGAGATGAAGTACACCGCCACGCGGTTGGGCTTCCGCATATATGAAGTGCCCATAATCTTCACCGACCGGGTGCTTGGAACATCGAAGATGAGCATGAAGATATTCAAGGAGGCATTCTTCGGGGTGTTCAACCTCCGCCTCCGCAACTGGAAGAACTATTAATCCGGCCAACAGGTTCTTGTCGGCCGACAGTTATCAAGACTAAAAATCAAATATTTATACGCTAATGAAGAAGTTGATTATAGTTGTTGCACTGATGCTTTCAGCAAGTGTCTTTGCACAGAACAAGATGCTTAGTTCCAAGCAACTGATGACCGGTAGCCTGTATCCCCAGGCCACCATGAGAAATCTGCAGTTTGTAGGGAATACCAACCAGGTGGCATACGTGCAGGACACGGTGCTCTATATGGGAAATCCGGGCAAGGCCAAAGCGCGCCTAACCCTCGGCGATTTGAACAAGGTGCTTGCCGCGGCAGGAGAGGAGTCGCTGAAATGGTTCCCGTCCTGCAGGGTGATCAGTGACAAGGAAGTCCAGTTCAGTGCCCAGGGCAAGGTGTTGCAGTATAATCTGGCCAAGCGAACCCTCGTGGTGTTGGCGAAATACCCAGAGGGAGAGGTCAGCAACGTGGATATGGAAGAAAACCATTACCAGTCGGCCTATACGCAGAACAACAACCTCTATATCCAGAACGGGAAGAAGATTTTTTCCATCGAGTCGCCCGACCAGGACATTGTCTATGGCCAGTCGGTGCACCGCAATGAGTTTGGCATAGAGAAAGGCACGTTCTGGTCGCCCAAGGGCAATTATCTGGCTTTCTATCGGATGGACCAGTCGATGGTGACTGACTACCCGCTGGTGAACACCACCGCCCGCATTGCCCGCGAGCAGCCGTTCAAATACCCCATGGCAGGCATGAAGAGCCATGAGGTGACCGTGGGCATATACGATGCCGCCCAGGGTACGGTGCTTTATCTCGACACCCGCCGTGACGAGAGTGTCGCCGAGCGCGAGAACTACCTCACCAATATCAGCTGGGACCCCTCGGAGGAGTTTATCTATATTGCCAAAATCAACCGCGAGCAGAACCACATGTGGCTGGAACGCTATTATGTGTCCGACGGCGAGTTTGACACGGTGCTCTTTGAGGAGACCAACCCGCGCTATGTGGAACCCTGCGACCCCATGGTGTTTCTGCCCAACCACGCTGACCAGTTCCTGTGGTACAGTATGCGCGACGGCTACAAGCACCTCTATCTCTACAATACCGACGGTCAGCTGTTGCGCCAGGTGACCAAGGGCAACTATGAAGTGGAAGGTATTATAGGCTTCGACGCCAAGGGCGAGAACCTCTTTATCTATGCCAACAAAGACGAGGCCACAGGCCGCGCCGCCTACAGAGTGAACCTGGCCAGCGGTGAGATGACTCTGCTGACACCTGCCAAGGGTACCCATCGTGTGGTTGTCAACAGCAAGGGCACGATGGTTATAGACCAGTATAACAGTGTGGAGAACCCCGGCTGCGGTCAGGTGCTGGACACCAAAGGCAAGGTGCTGTCCACCCTCTATCAACTTGACAACCCCTTGGCAGAGTATGCCATGCCCGCTATCCAGATGGGATCCCTCAAGGCTGCCGACGGTGTCACCGACCTCTACTATCGCCTGATTACCCCGCCGAACATGAAGGCGGGTGAGAAATATCCGACCCTTGTCTATGTTTATGGCGGTCCCCACAGCCAGTTGGTCACCGACTCGTGGCTGGGAGGCGGCAACCTCTATTTCCTCTTCCTCGCCCAGCAGGGCTATGTGGTCTTTACGCTCGACAACCGTGGCACCGACAACCGCGGCTTTGAGTTTGAGAGCTGCACCCACCGCCAGCTCGGCACCATCGAGATGGCAGACCAGATGGAGGGTGTCAAGTTCCTTCAGTCGCTCCCCTATGTGGACCAGAAACGCATGGGTGTCGAGGGCTGGAGTTTCGGCGGTTTTATGACCATCACCATGAAACTGGCCCACCCCGAAATCTTCAAGGTGGGATGCGCCGGCGGCCCCGTTATCGATTGGAAGTGGTATGAAGTGATGTACGGCGAGCGCTATATGGATATGCCGCAGGAGAACCCCGACGGCTATGCCAACGCCTCGCTGCTTGGCAAAGCCAGAGACCTGCAAGGCCGTCTGCTGGTCATCCATGGTGCCGAGGACAACACAGTGGTGTGGCAGAACAGCATCGAGTTTATCGATGCCTGTATCAAGGCCGGCAAACAGGTGGACTACTTTATCTATCCCCACCATGAACACAACGTCCGCGGCTACGACCGCCTGCATCTCTATGAGAAGATGTTCGACTACTACGAGACCTTCCTGAAATAAGCGACTCGACTCCGAGCAAAATAGCAGAGGCAACGCATCGCATTGCCTCTGTTTTGTTTGTACAAGGAAATGATTGTATGGCAAAGGCTCAAGCAGAGCAGATATCCATGTGTGCGACTAAACAGGCATGAGTCCTAATGACCGATTTGGGTTAAACACGAATCGGTCATTAGGGTTTATGCCAGGTATGGCGAATGGACCAGCCCCTTGGAGGTGGAGATATTCCAACCGGGTCATGAAGAGCCAGAGGGAATAGAGCATCCCGGCGACTTGGGAAGGTTCACCCGCCTGGTGCCCAACCCTGCGCGGGGAGAGGTGAATGTGGTGTCGTCGTTCAGGCTGAGCCGCATAGAGCTGTATTCCCTCGACGGGCGCAAGGTGCTGGAGCAGGAGGCCGACGGCATCTCCACGATGGTGGACGTGAGCAGCCTGCCAAGCGGCACATACATAGCAGCCCTGTACCTGCCCCACGGTGTGGCCACCAAGAAGCTGGTGGTTGAGAATTAGCATAAATTGAAAGGTGAAAATTGAAAATTGAAAAGTAAGCGGAATTACTCACGGATACCTCTACCTCCCCCTGAAAGGGGCATTCTTGATGCTCATTATTGAACATTAAACCCAAATTGCCGTGAATGCGCCACGAATTAATGGTCATTCATGGCAATTTGGGTTAATGGTAAAAATCGTGGCTAAATGTAATAAATCCCCCTTTTCTGCGTATATTAAAGAAAAGGACTCTCCATCAAAAAACACATCAGTCATGAAACGAATTGTATCAATTCTCACTTTTGCCATTCTTGCCATCACCCTCTCGGCGCAGAATCTTGTCGCCGTCAGCGGTGCTGTCTGTGAGACCTCCAATGGCTGCAACCCGGCTCCTTATGCCAAGGTGGAGCTGCTCACCCCTGACGGCAGAATCGTCGTCAACACCCAGTGCGACAACCAGGGGAACTATCGCCTCCAAGCCCCTGCGGGCAAATACCATCTCCGTGTATCCTCCGTGGGCTATTACCCCACAGGGCGCGACCTGTCGCTCGTGCAGGATATGCGGTTGGACACCATCAAGCTTTTCCCCGACGGGCCTGCTTCTGTATTGGGTGTCGAAATTTTCCCTATCAAAGGCATGAACATCCAAGAGATGTACGACTTCAACCGCGGCCATTGCGTCACCACAACCGAGGGCTTCTATCGCGCTGCCCGCCACGCAGTGTCGTACCGCATGGATGTTTACCATCCTTTCGACCGAGGCCGTCAGACAACCCTTTATGCCGAGGCGGGCTACACCTTCCACTTCAGGCCCCGCTTGGGTGGCTGGGGCATTCATGCCGGCTGG
>JAEEGJ010025749.1_pt1 | contig 12011 bp, 9 predicted proteins | sample 8958761 | NCBI WGS metagenome assembly JAEEGJ01 (sample SAMN16246546, study PRJNA631951) | gut metagenome | biome: gut microbiome; feature: rumen; material: RS-attached | host: Bos | place: Iran: Karaj | collected 2018-10 | reverse complement strand
AACGTGTCGCCGCCAGAGTTGGTCATCGTGACCTTATAGGGGAAGCGACCGCTCTCGATTTTCAACTGAATACGGCCTGTCGGTGCGCAATCCAGCGACGGGTGGCGGCCAAATCCGTCCACCGTGGTAGATACTGCGGCCACCGCCGCCGCGGACGGCACCACATACGAAGTAGAAAGTGTCACCACTACGCTCGTGTCGAGACGACTAAAGCTGCCTCCAAGGTCGCAGACCGCCTCAAAGCCAACCGTGTACGTTCCTGGCGACAAGACAAGCGAATCCACCCAATAGGAAGCGTAGTTTGTGTCGGACGTTCCCGTCATATAAAAGCAACGTCCCCTAGAAAGGTTTGTCGTACTGGCGATCGTGGACATATCCATAGGATTGCCCAAGTCGTCGTACAAGGTGACCTTCACCACTCCGTTGTTGAAGCACGTGGCATCCTTTGCCTCGAACTTCACATGAAAAGGACAGCTGGGCTGGGCGTACATCATCGCCACGGAACACAGCATCAAGATAAGAAATAGAAGTTTTTTCATAGTATATTTTTTTGTTTATAATTTTCCGCTTCAAAACCACGCCCCTTTCGGAGTAATCCCGCCCTCTCTCACGCACACACAGACACATACGGGACACCCGCTAACAACACCGACAAACCAAAAAACGCTACAAACCAATATATTACAATATTGTTGTTTTTCTGTAGAATCTTTGTCAGCAAAATATGCAAATATAGTGAATTTCAAGCATAATCAATATGTTGCCGGAACCTTTTTTTTTCAACCGCCAGAATATGATATCTGTTCAAAAATCAACTGAATTATCCCCTTGAATCTTGTAAATATCCTGTCTGCGTATTTCTGCGAGTTCGGCGGGGCATATAATTGTCCCGCAGACCGCGCAGATTGACGCAGATTATCACACCGTTTTTTTGCAAGACTTAAAGGGTAATTCGTTTTTTTTTGCACGGTGCCCCAACTGGTAGAGATGCTGATGCTGGTGAAGTTCCGCAGAGAATCGGCTCAAACCATTGCGAAAAAAAGTACTTTTGCCGCCATTATGAAAAAGACCATCATCATCACCGGTGCCACCTCTGGAATAGGGCTTGAAGCCACCCGTCTTCTGGCGGGCAAGGGCTATTGCATTCTCGCCGTAGGCCACAGCACCGCCAATTGTGAAAAAGCCGACCGGGATATCAGGTTCGGCATACCTGATGCCGATATCTCTTGGTTCGCTGGAGACTTGATGCAGCAGCGGGAGGTCGTTCGCGTGGCCGGTGAGATAAAAAGACGGCTGAATGAGAACGGCACCGAATCGTTGTACGCACTCATCAATAATGCCGGATGCACCCGAAGCTGGTATATGACCACCGAAGATGGCTATGAGCAGCAATTTGCCTTAAATCATCTTGCCGGATTCCGGCTCACCCATGAACTGCTGCCTTACCTTCTGAAGGAAGGAGGGCGCGTAATCATGACGAGCAGCGAATCCCACAAGAATATGAAAGTCCGTTGGAATGATGTGATGATGAGAAAGCACTACAACCCGCTTCTCGCCTACAAACAGTCAAAACTTTGCAACATGCTTTTCGCCCTGGGACTGAGCGACCGCTACGGGGCCAAGGGGCTACATGCATACGGTGTGGATCCAGGCCTTGTGAACACGGACATCGGAAACAAAACAACAGGAATCGTGGATTTTGTGTGGAAATTCCGCAAACGCTTCGGAGTGCATCCATCCGTCTCTGCACAGGACTATCTGTACCTGTGCGAGCAATGCGAGCCCCCGGCCGGTTTGTATTTTCATCATGGCAAGCCAAAAAAGTACAATAAACAGGTGACGACGGAAAATGCCACACGGCTGTTTAAACTCAGTGAGCGGCTTTGCGGAATTCGCTACGAATAAATTCTATCTTGCTGACGGCAGACATGCTGCGCGGCGGCGCTCGTTGAGAGTCTTCGGTTCGGCGGTACGGATATGCTTGTCGGTTGCGGCAAGGGTTCCGTACCAGTCTTTGCCATAAAGTCGATAGTAGGTATGGTCGTAGAGCGAGGCGTAATCTTCGGCGTGGAGGTTGCCACGCTCCACTTCGCGCCAAAGAAGAGCAAAGAACTCCTCATAGTCGCCTTTGGTCAAATCGTCGGTCATCTTCTGCAACAAGGGATAGGCGTGGTTCCATGCGTCGAGTTCGTAGCGGTGGTAGTTCTTTCCGCTTCGAAGCAGAGCCTCGAAGTCGGCGCGGCTGGAGAGGGCGGCGGTGAGCTCGTTGTCGTCCTCGTGGTTGAGGTAGCGCAGGTATTCCTCGCGCAGGTTGGCGTAATCGGTCAGCAGGGGCACAGAGAGCGTGTCGGGCAGCGAGTCGAGCCATGCGTCTAGCTCGTAGCCGCAGAGCACCATGCGCTCCAGCACCTCATAATGGCTGATGTAGCAGTATTGGTCCCCTACGCACTCGCTACGCAGAAGGCATTCCAGGTAGTGCTTCAGGTCGCGCACAAAGGGGTAGAGGTTCGAGAGTCGTGAGCAGAAGATGGGAACTGCAGCGCAGTAATCGCCTGTGGTCGCGTATGCCACAGCATCTGTCACTCCCTCCTGCTTATCTATAGGCTGAAGCGAATACTGGTCGCCGATGTAATAGTATCGCACATAGTTGTCCCCAATCTCTGTCAGTGGGGTGTCGCTGTCGAGCAGCCCCTGTTCGGTCTCGGTTTTTAGATAACCCTCGAGATACTCCTCCAGAGGCGACAGAAGCATTTGCTCACGACGGAGATTGATGTTCTTGATGTCGGCGGTGGGGCATTGCCACACCGTCCGGTTGTTCTCGCCTGTGGAAGTGAACTGTGTGCCATAAATCTGTGGCAGACCGCGCCCTGTGCGCAGACGGTCTTCAAGGTAGGCCAAATTTGACGGGTCGGCGTTGGTGTCCGCCACCGCTTGTCGCATCTGTTTGACGTAGCCGTACTGGAACCATGGGTGTGCATGCTGTGCGATGAGCCAGGCTGAGCGTGAACCGTAGGAACACACCCGATCCCATGAGGGGAATCCCAGAGTATCTATCAACCGTATTAGCTTGGCGAGGTTGACCGATTCCACTTCGTGCATTCGTCTCGAAAGCGAATCCTCGACGGCCTTCGTATGAGTGTGATCAGGGTCGTGGAAGGCACGCCGTACCGCTTGGTCTTCCAGTTCCATCTGATATAGCGTTTCGGCGTATTGGTAGTCCTTCTTGCTGTGGATGGCCTGCTGAATGGAGTCCAATACAGGCCAATAGTCGCAGTCTTTCAAGAACTTGTATTGGTCTTTGTAGTAGAATACAAGAGGATTCCACCCCTTCCACCTGACCACACGAAAGGCCATCTTTTTGAACGTCGCCGTGTCACCGCACTGCAGGGCTGCCTCCATGTAGTTCATTTCCACACGGCGCACAGGAATGTACCCATCAAACAGGGAATCTGTTCGCGCATATAGTGTCATCATCTCGCAGGGTGTCATGTCAGCACGGGACTGCTTGCAGATGTCCAAATAAGCCTTCCACTGCTCCGACTGGGCATTTGCGACAAGCGAAACCGCAATGCACACCGCCAGAAGGATAGTTCTCTTGATTGCTTTCATGTTGAATAAGGTTTTGATAATTACCGTGAAAAGATGTCCTATCGCTTCAATAATTTTATCGTATGCTGTTTTCCGTCATTGGTGATCAATGTCAACAGGTAGGTAACCTGTGGGCGCGAGGTAAGGTCGAGACTGTAGCGGCCGGGGCCATCGGCTGTTAGGCGCACCTGCTCGCGGCGACCTGTGAGGTCGGTGAGCCAGGCGGTCTCTGTCAAGGTCTCGCTGCTCTCGATGGTGACATGCTGCCGGAAGGGATTCGGATAGGCTACGAAAGTCCCTTTGTCGCCCACTACGGTAATGCTCACACTGCCTGTGTCGCCCGTATGGACATAAGGAGACATGAATGCGGTATCGACATATTTGGCAATATACGCCACGCTGTTACCCGTGGGGGAAAGCTGGGTGTTGTTCAGCGTGAGGTCGAACCGCGAGCCACCCATGATGTACAGGATGCTGTCGTGCAATGACAGACACCCCGAAAGGAGAACGCTGGGAGCATCGATGCTGTAGTCTATGAAGTCTATGTAGTTGCCGTTATAGTCGCAGATATAGAGTCCAGCACCGAAGCGGTAGGGAGTAATCGAAATCGTGCTGTTGCCGGTTTGAATGTTTTCCTTGTATCCGACTTGTGTTATGATTCTGTTCTTCTGTGCAATAGACCGCATTATAGAATGATTCGTCAGGAATGTCGTCTGCGACGAGGAGGGGATGTATCCGTAGGATTGCAATGCTCCCGTTTGATTGTCAATCCTCACGAACCAGGCACAATTATCCTGAATATCCAATGTGTCCTGACCGAAGAACACAGGGTAGCCATAGTCCTGCGGGATGCGGCCTATCGATCCCAGAATTATTATGGAGTTGGAATCGGGTTCAACAATGCATTGGTTAAAAAGGTTGATGGTCATCGACAGGCCCGGTTCGCTACTGCCGATGGTTAGTTGCGTCACGCTTAAAGGCATCAACTCCTCATCAAACTTTATCACCATCCCTTCTGTGAAATTGTCGAGACGGACCGCCAGGGTTGTGTCGCCAGACAATGGCAGTCTTCCAATGTCGGACTCGATGTTGCAAAGGAGCAAAACATTGTTGTCGTTATCGGTAGTAAGTTCACGCGCACCATAATCCCAATAGCTCCAGCTGCTGTTGGATTCATCGAATATGTACCGGCAAGCCAACATGTCGTTGAAATGAGGAGAGAACTTGAACAATCTGTAATTGTAGGGACTAGGGTGAAAGACCGGCGCATCGAAAAAACGCTGACGACCGTTCACCATAACGACAACCTCACTTATCAACCCGTTTTCCAGGTCATAGCGCTGCGATTGGTATTCGCAAGTGTCGCAATAAAGCCACAACGCATCGGTGGCAAGGTGTCCGAAATAGATGTTGCCCTGGTTGTCCACATGGAAATCGCCCGGCTTGAACTGCTGGTTGTAAATATACACCGAGTCGAAACTGTTGTTGCTCTGTCTGTCAAGTGTTATCAGATTGCCCTTGCTGTCCTTATATGCCGTATGGAAAATGTAGTTCTCTGTCAGGTTCCCGTCAAGGTCGAAGACGGAAATCGCCGTCGATATGCCTGTGGAAGCGAGACTGTCCCTATACAAAAGATAATCTACATTGTCTTTCGTTATCAACGTATCGTAGAAATACAGGTATTCATTATTCTCTTTGGGCAGGGCGAAAAGGACATTCGCGAAGAGGGCCGTGTCGCCGACCAGTTGCAGGCCGTAGATTTGCGACGGCTGCCCATAGTTTGCATGAAGTATCTTCCGCCAGACAACATCCCCTTGCGGGGTGATTTTCATGATGCACGAGTTGGCATTTTCGGTTTGCCCGCCGTGAGGAGAGAACGGCAGCAGGTCTTGCCCGTCGATGGAAGCCCCGTTGGCGAACTGTCCGGCGACATAAAGGTTTCCCTGCGAATCGGTGACAGAACTGACGATGTAGTTCCAGTACTTGCCCGACGGCTCCTGGCCGGAATAGGATTTCACCCAGTCGAAATGTTGGGCATGGGCGGCGAGGGACAACACGACGAACACCGCCAGCAGAAGGATTCTCTTGATTGCTTTCATTTTGAATACTGTTTTAATTGTCTTGATTAATTGATTTATTAACCCACTTCAACCCTATTAGTCGCAAAAAAAATCGATTTCGTTACATTGAAAATGAATTTTTTACGATTGGCTTGTAAGTGGTTGATATTCGTGGAGTTTTGCAAGCGCATTCCGCACTCCGAAAGAGAGGTTTCGGGTCTGCGGAATTTTTTTTACTTTTGTCGCCTCAAGAGATGATATGAATATGAGAAAAAATGTTTTGATAATCTTTGCCTTGATAATGCTTTCAGCTTGTCATAACAGGCAAACGCAGTCGGAAAGTTCTGGCGCGGCCGTCGCTGATTCAACGGAAGTGATGGCTCCGGAAGAAACGGACTCGTCAGCAAGTCATCCCCAAAGTTACCGTCTGACGGGCACCATTGGTGAAGACAAAGCCAGCATGGTACTGGATAAGAACGGCAACGACGTGACGGGTGTCGTCACGCGATGTGACTATTGCGTGCCTATCAATGTGGAAGGTACTTGGCAGGGTGACAACATCACAGTGGATGGAGTAAGTCAAGCCGGCTCACATATTGAATATAAATTGACTGTCACAGGCAACGCAGTTCAAGGCGCAGAGATATTGTCTGCCGAAGGAGAAGTCGAAAAGCAAAACGTCAGGATGACGATAGAACACGGCCGGCCTTGATGGCGTTGTTTCTTGCCCTCAGAAAAGAGATGCGGCATTGCGCTCATCATCGTCTCGGTGGTGCTGCAGGCGCGGTCGAAGGTGCGAGGGAAGGATCCAGCGTGAGGGGGGGTGACTCGTCCCCGTCAGGGGATGCATCTCTGTAGAAAAAAACGGATGCCCATGTGCGGTTTTAAATCTCCGTAGGAGATTCATTTTCAACATGTTGCCAGAATATTGTTGTTCCCGATATGCAACCCCATACGGGGTTGTGGGGGATGCCGCATCGCCAACGGCTACAGACAGGGAACCCCTAATGGGGTTTGAGTTTTAAATAATGTGTATTTTTGCAGCATAAAAACTAGGAGGACGCAATCCGCCTTGCTATCAGCTACGACGGCGGCATGACCCGCCAGATGATCTACCACGGGGACAATGGGTGGAAGTTGCGATAAACATTTGCTTGCCCTCAACACACCATAGAGACGTTGCGTACAACATCTCTAAAGATATTTCTATTTGTTTAAGTGTAATCGAATTTCATGTATCTTTGCCACAAAAACAAGAATCGGTGTAATTTCATCTAACCCTTTGACAATAAAATGACTGCGGGAGAATTTTGCAATGCGTTTCTGGCGGTGCTCAACGCCATGAGCCCCTATCTGCTGCTGGGATTCCTCATCGCCGGAATCCTGCACGTGTTCGTGCCGAAGCGGTTCTATGCCAAGTATCTGTCGCGCGACAACAAGCTTTCCGTGCTGTGGGCGGCATTGCTGGGCATCCCGCTGCCGCTCTGCTCGTGCGGGGTTATCCCTACGGCCGTCGGGCTCAAGAACGAGGGTGCCTCGAAAGGGGCGGTGGCCTAGTTCCTCATCGCCACACCGCAGACAGGCATCGACTCCATCCTGGCCACCTTCTCGCTGATGGGCTTGGGCTTCGCCATCGTTCGCCCCGTGGCCGCACTGGTCACCGGAATCTGTGGCGGCTTCCTGGTGAACCGTTTCGTGAAAGCCGACGAGGGCGAATACGTTTCCGAGGTGTCCTGCAAAGTGGAAGGCGGCAACCGCCTGTGGCGCGTGCTCAAGTACGCCTACTTCGATATGATTCAGGACATCGGGCTGCGATTGGTCATCGGGCTGTTGGTGGCCGCCCTCATCAATGTGGCCGTGCCCGACGAGTTCTTCCTCTCCTTCGGGAGCCAGCCGCTGTTGCAGATGCTGGTCATCTTGGTGGTGGCGGTGCCGATGTACATCTGCTCCACCGGCAGCATCCCCGTGGCTGCGGCCCTGATGATGAAAGGTCTCTCGCCCGGCGCCGCCTTGGTGATGCTGATGGCCGGTCCGGCGGTCAACATCGCCTCCATCCTCGTGGTGAAAAAGTCGATGGGCAGCCGTTTCACGTGGATCTATCTGCTCACCATCGTGGGTTTTTCCATTCTGTTCGGGTTGCTGATCAACGCTTTCGGCATCAATGTCGTCGGTATGTCCGAAAGTTGTGGAATGCACGGTGCCTGTTGCCACGCAGAGGCCGCCGCGCCCAGCGTGTTCCAAATCGTTTGTTCGTCATTATTAGTTTTATTCATCATAATTGCATTGGGTATGAAATTCTTTGACAAATTCAAGAAACAGGAAACCGAAGCCGGGACGGTGGTTTATACCGTCGAGGGTATGCACTGCAACCACTGCAAGGCCGCCGTCGAGCAGTCGGTGGGCAAGTTGAAAGGCGTCAAGACCTGCGAGGCCACCCCGGCCGCCAACACGCTTGTAGTCACGGGCACCGCAAGCGAGAACGATATCCGCAAGGCCGTGGAGCAGGCGGGCTTCGAGTTCAAAGGGGTGAAATAAGAAGGGGGAAATGCAGCGGCAGGCACCCCAATCCTGATTACCGCTAATGCGCAAACACGAATCCGAAATAAATGCGCACTCCTTTGGGCACGGCTTCGCCTTTGAAGGGGAAGAGGTGGTCGGCCTTGAGCGTGAGGTGGACTGCTTCGGTGAGCGCGAACTCCACTCCGAGGTATGGGTTGACGAAGAAAAAGTGCTCTTTGTGTACCACCGCGTTTGTCTCGGCTTCCCAGTCGCAGTCGGAACCGTCGAGTACGAGCAGTGTTGATGCTTTGCCGCCCCCTACGCATACACCGGCATACGGACTCCACCGTTTTACCGGCCAGTAGAAATCGGCCACAACTCCGCCCCAGCCCATGCGGACATAGCTGCCGTTGCGCTTCTGGGGGAGCGTGGAGACATAGCCTTCGCCACCTAAGCGCACATGATTGCCAATGTGGAAGCGCAGCACGCCGCCAAGCCCGAAAGACATCCCGTTGGTTTTGTAATCCAGTGCAGGGATATTGTCGATGAGGTAACCCGTGTGGACCATCATCCCCCCGTCAAACAGTTGTTTTTTCTGCGCTTTGAGGCCGACGGCAAATGTCAGTAATAGGAGTAATACGGCTGTTTTTTTCATATCCTTAATCTTTCAAGCCGCAAAAATGCACATTTTCTGCCAGATGGGAATCCCTATAAATGGTTATTTTTGCGGGAAAAACATTCAGTCGGATGACAATGTTGGTTTTTTTGTACTTTTGCCGCCGCAATGAGCGCACGACTTAGACAGATAACCGCATGGGTGCTGCTTCTCGCGTTCTGCGGTATGACCGGCACCAAGGCCTTTCACCACCACCACTGGAAGGCGGTGGAGGACATTGTCTGTCCGTTAGATGGCATTGCAATGTCGCACCACACGCTCGCACATACCATCCTGCAATCTGTTGATGAGGATGATGACAGCGATTGCGCCATCTGCCATTTTACCATCTCGAAAGTTGTTCTTTCGGAGAGCCAACACCTCTCCAGTGGAGCGTTCACCCTATTCCTTCATCATTTTGTTTCCACCCCCTGCGAAATTCTTTCAGTCAAGGGAGTAAGCTTGTTACGGGCACCGCCAGCCCAGTTAGTAGTTAGAAGTTAGCAGTTAGTAGTTAGTAGTTTGCGGCAATGTTGACCTTGCCGTGAACTATCCTTTCACCCTGTTTTCTAATCACTGATCACAATTCACTGATCACTGTTCACTAACAAACAAGCAAACAAATAATGAAAAGACGTATAAACTACGCCCTGACACTTCTGTTCGGGGTGCTGGCCTTTGGTGTGGGGGCCCAGGATTTACCGCACCATGACCACGGGCACGACACGCTGCACGTGGACGAAATCACTATATCTTCAAACCGAGAACAAACTCTCAGGCGGGAGGCGCCGGCGCTAATTGACATCGCCACGCCGCGTACGATGATCGCCACCAACGCCGTCTGTTTGGCGCAGACCCTCGACTTCATGCCGGGGTTGCGTGTGGAGAACAACTGCCAGAACTGCGGTTTCACGCAGGTGCGCATCAACGGTCTGGACGGTCACTATTCGCAAATCCTCATTGACTCGAAGCCGATATTCTCCTCGTTGAACGGCGTTTACGGTCTTGAGCAGATTCCATCGGAGATGATTGACCGCATCGAGGTGATGCGCGGCGGCGGCAGTGCCCTCTTCGGCGCATCGGCGGTGGCGGGTATCATCAACATCATCACCAAGGAGGCCACGGAAAACGGCGGCGGCTTCGGCCACACGTTTAGCAATTACGACTTTACGCGCACCTTCGAAAACACCACACACGCGTATGTCTCCGCCGTCACCCGAAACCGCAACGCGGGCGTTTACCTTTTTGCGCAGGATCGTCACCGCGACCCATACGACCGCAATGGCGACAGTTACAGCGACCTTCCGAAACTGCGAAACCTCTCTGTCGGGGTGAACGCGTTTGTACGGCCCACGCGACTGTCGAAACTGAGTGTTCGTTACAATATCGTCAATGACGAGCACCGGGGCGGCAACAATCTCGGTCTGCAGCCCCATGAGTCGAACATTTCCGAAGGCGCGGGGCATCTCATCCACAGCTGGCACCTCGACTATCATATCGACTTCGGACACCAGCACGTGGAGGCCTACACCGCCCTGCAGCACATCCGCCGCACCAGCTACTACGGCGGCATTGGCGAGGGCACGCCCGAAGAGCGCATAGACGCGTTGAAGGCCTACGGCTACACCACCAATTTCACCCTCGCTACCGGAGCCCTGTGGCGTTATCACTTTGACAAACTGTGGTTTATGCCCGCCTCCCTAACCGTGGGCGCGGAATACAATTTCGACCACCTGACCGACTCGATTCCAGGTTACGCACAGTATCTGCACCAAGACGTGCATATCGGCAGTGTCTATGCGCAGAACGAGTGGAAAAATGAGAAATGGTCGCTGTTGGCCGGTGTACGCATGGACAAGCACTCGCTCATCCGCCGTCCGATTATCTCCCCGAGGGTGAATATCCGTTATAACCCGATTCGAAGACTTTCATTGCGAGTGAGTTACGCCACTGGATTCCGCGCTCCGCAAACCTACGATGAAGACCTGCACGTCTCCCTGGCGGGTGGCGAACGCATCATCAGTACCCTCGCGCCGGATCTCAAGGAGGAACGTTCGCACAGTGTGTCTCTCTCAGCCGACTATTGTCTTTACAAGGGTGGCGTGGATGTGGATTTGACGGGCGAGGGCTTTTATACCTACCTGAAGGACATTTTCGCGGAAAGGCGGTATGAGGATACCGCAGGGAATGAGATGTCCGAGCGTTACAACGCTGGTCGCGGGTATGTGGCGGGCGTGCATGGTGCGGTGAAGGTAAGCTGGAACCGGTGGATTTCCGGTCAGCTCGGTGCCACCTGGCAGGTGAGCCGCTACACTGAACCGGTGGAATGGAGCGAGGACGCCGCCCCCGAAATCCGGATGCTCAGAACACCGAATGTCTATGGCTATCTGATTCTGGAGAGCAACCCCTGGCGGCACCTGACCCTGAACGTCACAGGCAATTTCACCGGCCCGATGCTGGTGCCCCACGAGACCGAACCGCCCGTATTGATGAAGACGCAGTCGTTTTTCGTCCTCAACGCGCAGGTTTCCTACGACTTCCATTTCAAGGTCCAGCGGAAAGCGGAGGATCCTATGATACAGCACCCGTCTGAAGTGGGCTACAACGTGGTGGTGCTACGCCTGACCGCAGGCGTGCAGAACATCACCAATGCCTACCAGCCCGACCTAGACTACGGTGTCCTCCGCGACGCGGGTTACATCTATGGCCCGAAACAGCCGAGAAGTGTATATCTTGGAGTAAATGTCAAGATATGAAACTATTGAGGTTCAATATCCGGACTACCCCAGCATCACGTCCATCACCATCATCAGGACGAAGCCGATGGCAAAGCCGATCGTGGAGAGGTTGGTGTGGGCGCCTTGGGCGGTCTCGGGGATGAGCTCCTCCACGACCACATACATCATGGCGCCGGCGGCGAAGGCCAGCAGGTAGGGGAGTGCCACGCCGAGCACACCGACCAGCAGCAGAATGGCCACGGCTCCGATGGGTTCCACCACGCCGCTCAGGGTGCCGATGAGGAACGACTTCATACGGGAGTTGCCTTCCGCGTGCATGGGCATGGAGATGATGGCGCCTTCGGGGATATTCTGTATGGCGATGCCGATGCTCACCGCGAGGGCGGCGCTGAGGGTCAGTCCTTGCGCTTCGCCGGCGAAGACCACGCCCACGGCCATGCCCTCGGGCAGGTTGTGGATGGTGACGGCCAG
>JAEEGJ010025746.1_pt1 | contig 12014 bp, 7 predicted proteins | sample 8958761 | NCBI WGS metagenome assembly JAEEGJ01 (sample SAMN16246546, study PRJNA631951) | gut metagenome | biome: gut microbiome; feature: rumen; material: RS-attached | host: Bos | place: Iran: Karaj | collected 2018-10 | reverse complement strand
GATTTGTCCGTTCCCATTCTTTTACTTTTCCCACCGGCTAAAACAATCCCGTCAAACTCATTCATTTATTAACTCAACCCTCGCCACATCTTTTTCTTGATCAGATTATAACATATTGTGCCGACACCCTTCAGCCTTTGTATCCGCAAATGGTCGAAATTTGGTATAATAATATATAACTAATAGTATACCCTCGAGGTGAGACCAATGCTGGGACTGGAAAAATATAAGAAAAGAACACTACTTATCAATGCGGGCATCGGATTTTTAATCCTTATCCTGCTATCATGGTTTTGTGGTTTTGCAGCTATAAATGCTGATAGGATGATAGTGACCTCCGGCGGAGTGGTCATGATTTCATTCTTTATTCTGCCGTTTCTTCTTTTGGGCGGCTTTTATGGATATCTTGTTTCGCTTATTGTTTTTCTGGCATCTTTTATTCTATGCCTTTTTCTTGACATGGATAGTGCCTACAAGATGACTATCTATCTGGTGGCTTGCCTGTGCTTCTCCCTTCTGGCGCAGTACAGATGGTTTGCCACTGTCAAAAAGACGCTTCTGGGCGCCATCTTCACTTTATGCTTTACTTCAATTATAGAATTAGTATGTCTTACGCTTATTGTGAGCAATGAATATGAAATCGAACAGATCATGAATATCAGACATTATATATTCAGGGATGTGCTGGTCATTTTTCTCACGGCTTTATTTTTCCATTTCTTTTTCACGAAAACTCCGGATGCTTTTAAACATCCTTTTCCCAATGGGGTTCCATATACAAGCTTTTATCAAACGGATAGTGATTTTAGGAGGGGGCTCAGGAAGACCAGAGTCAGCATTAAAATAACAGCTATTATTTTTGGCGTAGAGCTTATTTTAGGGATATCCGTGGCTTTGTTTATGGTGGTTCTTTTCCCTGACATCAAGGACATGTTTAAGGCTTCCATTAACAGGGGCGAAATTTTTAACGAGATGAGAGAGTCAATCAGTACGCAGGATGTAGTGGAGCAAATGGAGGAAATGAAGTACAGACTTGACTCAACTACCCTTAGCTATGACTTTAAGATGCTGCTTCTTATGTTCTGCGTAGGTATTCCTCTGGCAGGAATTGCCAACTACTACACCAAGGTTACGATTGGTGCGCCGCTGGGGAATATGTCTGATTTCATGCGGGAATATGCAGAAGCGGACGATGAAAAGAAACTTGAGGTTGGCCGTAAGGTTGATAGGATAAAGGTTCATTCCCACGATGAGATACGTGTGGTGCAGGAATCCATCTCCAAGACGGTTCATGCCATAGAGGAATACATTGGCCATATCAACGAGGAGCATGAGCTGGAAAAAGAGCTTGAGGTTGCAAAGAAGGCTTCGGAAGCAAAATCTTCGTTTCTCTCAAATATGTCACATGAGATCAGAACTCCTATAAATGCTGTGCTTGGACTCAATGAGATGATTCTCAGGGAATGCGAAGATGAGCAGGTATTAGAGTATGCCAGCGGAGTAAAGAGCGCCGGTAATTCCCTACTTGGTATCATCAACGATATTCTTGATTTTTCCAAGATTGAAGCCGGGAAGATGGATATTCTTCCGGTGGAGTATCATTTGGGAAGTACCATCAATGACCTTATAAATCTTGTTTCGGTGAAGGCCGAGGAGAAGGGGCTTGTTTTAAATATGAACATAGACAGGACGCTTCCCACAACCCTTATAGGTGACGAGATAAGGATTAAACAGTGTGTAACCAATATCCTTACCAACGCAGTGAAATATACAGAAAAAGGCAGTGTAACCTTAAATGTCACATACAGAAAAGCTGATGAGAACAGTGTTTTTCTCAAGTTCCAGGTGGTGGACACCGGAATTGGAATAAAAGAGGAAGATCTGGAAAAGCTTTATTCTCCTTTTGAGAGAATTGAGGAAATCAGAAACAGATCCATAGAAGGCACGGGACTGGGCATGAGCATTGTCAAAAAGCTTCTGGCTCTCATGGATACAAAGTTGGAGGTCAAGAGTGTTTACGGCGAAGGATCTGATTTTTCATTCGAAGTAAAGCAGGAAGTGGCATCCTGGGAGGAACTTGGGGACTTTAAGCAGAAGTACAAAGAGTACCTGAATTCACGGGAAAAATATCGTGAGAAGTTCACGGCACCGGATGCAGAGATTCTTGTGGTGGATGATACCCCCATGAACCTCACTGTGGTAAAAGGTCTTTTAAAGAACACGCTTATAAAGATAGATACTGCGGAAAGCGGCATGGAGACCCTGGAGAAAGTCAGGAAAAAGAAATATGATGTTCTTTTCATTGACCACAGAATGCCTGAAATGGACGGTCTTCAGACCCTGGAAGCACTTAAAAAGATGGAAGACAATCTCTCCATAAACGCGCCCTGCATTGCTCTCACTGCTAATGCCGGTGATGGCGCCAGAGACGAATATCTGGCAGCCGGCTTTAACGACTATCTCTCTAAGCCTGTAAATGGCCTTCTAATGGAGGAAATGCTTAAAGAGTATATTCCCAGGGATAAAATCAGGGAAGAAATCGTTTCTGATGAAAGTAAACCTGACGAGGATAATGGTGCTTGCGGTGAAGAATCAGATGTCCTTGGTAAACTTAGCGGCATAGATCTTAAAGAGGCAGAGACGAACTGTGGAAGCAGAGACCTCCTTAAGGATGTAATAAAGGAATTCCTGTTAACCATAGATACAAAAGCAGCGACAATAGAACAATACGCCGGGGAAAGGGACTACCGCAATTACACAGTGGTGGTTCATGCTCTGAAGAGTTCCGCAAGGCTTATCGGCGCCATGAAACTCTCTGAGATGGCAGCTTACCTGGAACAGTGCGGAAATGAAGAAAATCAGGTGGAAATAGAAGAAAAAACCCCTGCTCTTCTTGAGTTGTATCGAAGTTATAATGAAAAACTCTCGCCCATAAACGGCGATGTGGATGAAGATTCGCTTCCACAGATAGATGAAAAAGAGCTAAAACGTGTGTTTAAGGACATGAGGGAACTGCTTGAAGCCTACGATTTTGATACAGCAGACGGCATTATGAATATGCTTTCGGAGTACAAAATACCGGAGGCCTATAAGGATAAATACGGCAAAGTCAGACAACTAATGGCTGCAGTTGATAGAGACGCGCTTTTGGAAGCTTTGGAGGACAACTAAATGGAGAAGAGAATACTGCTTATAGGAGATAAAAAGAGTTTCATGGTCACTTCTATAGCGAAAGAGCTAAGAGAGGAAGGCTTTGAAGTTATCCAGTCACTCCATGATGTGACAGAGATTGAGCGCATAGAGAACAAACCGGATGTCTATCTGATCTACGTTGAGGATCTGGATGAAATGATGGAATTCTTCGTATATCTCAGGGACAGAGTGGTGGAAAGCGATATTTCCATCAGCGTAATAGGTTCTCCCGATGAGATTGAAAAGATTTATAACACCACCACTAAGGACAAGATTTCCGCAGCCTTTACCCGTCCTGTCAACGTTAAAGAGCTGGCCAGGGAAATGCTTAATGTTGTTGAAAAAGAAGGCGAGAGACTTCAGAAAAAGAAGATACTGGTGGTGGACGATGACGGAACAATGCTAAGAACCATTAAATCCTGGCTTTCAGAGAAATATCAGGTTTTCATGGTGAACTCAGGGGCGGCAGCTATTACTTTTCTTGCGAAAAATCAGGTTGATTTAATTCTTCTGGATTATGAGATGCCTGTTATAACGGGGCCCAAGGTACTGGAAATGCTAAGGAGTGAACCATCAACCAGTGATATTCCTGTCATGTTCCTTACCGTTAAGAGCGACAAAGAGAGTGTTATGCAGGTTATTTCCCTAAAACCTGAGAAATATCTCCTTAAAACAATGCCTCCTGCTGAGCTCATAGCAAATATCGATGAGTTCTTTGAGAAGCAAAAGATTAAAAAATATATGTAGTGTACACCTAATTATAGCGTGATATCAGGAAATCCAGGTGGTTGGTGTCCTTGAGGATGAACGTTTTATGCATTACAATGATCATAAAACCTAAATACTTGAAGAAAGTGAGACATAATACAAAATGGAGAACCTGATAGTTGCTACAAATGCGGTAATACCCTTTATGGTATATATCTTTCTTGGTGCAGTATCCAAGAAAATGGGGCTGGTTATGGAGAGCTTACTGAAAGAGCAGAATGGGGTTGTTTTTAAAGTCTTTTTCCCTTTCATCATGTTCAATAACCTGTACGACGTGGATTTTGGAAAGCTCAGCGGTGCAAAGTATGTGGGCTTCGCTATTTTAGCAACGCTGGTAGTGATCGTAGCGTCTTTCGCCCTGGTTCCATTGTTTTCTAAAGATAACCGCCGCAGAGGCGTTATTACCCAGGCGATTTTCAGAAGTAATTCTGTTCTCTACGCTATTCCTCTTGCACAGAGCGTTTTCGGACCTGAAGGCGCAACCATGGCAAGCATTGTAGTTGCTTTTGTGGTGCCGATTTATAACATAGCATCTGTGGCAATCCTTGAGTATTACAGAGGAGGAAGGGTTTCTTATGGAAAGCTTTTGGTGAATATTTTAAAGAACCCGCTTATTATCGGTGCCATAGCCGGCGTGCTCTTTAACTTCCTTCCCGTAACAATGCCTGACTGCATGGTGCTTCCTATATCAGAACTGTGCAACATGGCTACTCCGTTGTCATTATTTGTACTCGGAGGAACGCTTCACCTTTCCAATATGAAGAAAAACTTTGTTCCATTGGCAACCGGAACTGTACTGAAACTTGTTCTGGTACCCAGTATTCTCTCTGTAGTAATGGCTAATCTGGGATTTAGAGGAAGTGAGTTCTTTATTGTATTTGTAATGTTTGCTACTCCTGTAGCGGCGGCATCATATCCAATGGCCCAGAGCATGGATGCGGATGCAGATCTGGCAGGAGAATACGTTGTAATAACAACTGTTTTGTCAATTGCCACCATATTCTGTTGGATACTGGTGTTAAAGGGATTCGGACTGATCTAAGTAAATATATTTATTCTTATGCCTAAGGGGGATGATTATGCGATCATTAAAGAAACAGGGCAATATCAATGACAGAATAGATGTAGTACTCAGAAAATTTAGAGCAAGAATGACTTCTTATCCGCCGGGAATGTGTCCACTTTCACTTTATAGATCTCTCTTGCAGATTTCCATCAATCAATCCTGCGGTAAATGCGTTCCCTGCAGAGACGGACTATTAGAAGTTGATCAGCTGCTGAAGCTGGTAATAGATGGAGATGCCGGCGAAACCACACTCAAAGAAATAGAAGAAAAATGCAGAATGATAGCTGCAACCTCTGACTGCGCAGTTGGCGTGGTGGGAGCAAATCTTATTCTGGATTCTCTTTCAGAATTCGCCGATGAATATGCGAGTCATATAAATAACAGGCGTTGCGTTGAAAATGCAGTACAGACAGTGCCTTGCATCACTTTGTGCCCTGCTCATGTGGATGTGCCGGGTTACATTGCTATGATTAAGGCAGGGGATTATGCGGGCGCCGTAAAGGTTATACGCGACAGGAATCCACTGCCCACTGCATGTGCATTTGTCTGTGAACATCCCTGCGAAAGAAAATGCAGGAGAAACCTTATAGATGCGCCAATTAATATTCGGGGGCTCAAGAAGTATGCTGTGGATAATGCAAAGGCTGATGAAGTAGCTACTCCCCAGAGCAATGTAAGCACAGGAAAAAGAGTTGCCATTATTGGATCCGGGCCATCGGGCCTTACGGCAGCTTATTTTTTGTCGCTTATGGGCCATGAAGTTCATATTTATGAGGAACACGAAAAGCTTGGCGGAATGCTGCGCTACGGTATTCCTGAATATAGACTTCCAAAGAGTAGGCTGGATGAAGATATAAAAGCTATCTTAAAAGCCGGAAATATTAAGGTGTTCACCGGAACCAAGATCGGAAGAGATATTTCTTTTGCCCAGATCCGCAAGGAACATGATGCAACCTTTGTGGGAATAGGAGCTCAGCTGGGAAACCGTATGCCAATGGAGGGGGCAGATGTAGAAAACGCCGTTCCGGCAGCTGATTTCCTGCAAAAAGTGGCAAATGGCCAGCAGGGAGACCTTACCGGGAAAAAGGTGGTTCTGATTGGCGGCGGAAATGTGGCAATGGATGCTGCCCGAACTGCAGCCAGATTAAATGCTGAGACCATCCACGTTTTTACCAGAAAAAGAGATGATTACACGGCTCTGGCAAGCGAGATAGAATCAGCGAAGGAAGAAGGCGTAAGATTCAGGACTTTGCTGAGCTTTTTGAATATTGAGACGGATAAAGAGACGGGACAGGTATGTGCTGTCTGGCTTCAGCCTGAAATTGCAGGGGAAATAGATGAAATGGGATTTGTGACCACGGAGCATTCCAGCAATTATCCCTATAGATTCCTGTGCGACCTTTTGATCATGGGCGTGGGACAAAGAAGCGACGTGGAGGCCTTTGACAAAGAAGGTGTGCCTGTTAACCGCGGCAGAATCAAAGCGGATGAAATCGCAGAACTTACCCCAAGCTATCATGGAATAAGCTATGAAAGACTGGATGCGGGAGAGAGTATTCAGTGGCCCTGCCCTGAAAAAGATCATCCCGGAACGCCAATCATGCATGTTTCCAAGCCTGTCAGGGGTAAGGTTCTCCTTTACCCTGCGAAGTTTAAGGAAGCGCAGGAACTTCCTGATGATGAATATCCATATATTCTCATGACCGGAAGAATATTGTATCATTATAATGCTTTTTCCATGACGTCGCGGTCACCGGGACTTATGGACATCTCCGGTGAGGGATATATAGAGATCAACTATAAGGATGCTGAAAAACTGGGAATTTGCAGCGGAGATACAGTGAGAGTGACCAGTAGAAGAGGCTCCATCACTGCCAAGGCAAAGGTGGGCAGAAAAGTTTCTGCGGGAGAGACATGGATGCCGTTCCATTTTCCGGATTCACCTGTTAATATGATAACTAACGCCGCACTGGATGAATTTGCCAAAATTCCGGAGTACAAGGTGTGCGCCGTTAAGCTGGAAAAAGAGTAATTATTGAGGAGAGTGTTTGTATGAAAAAGAGAATTATAGCTTTAATTCTGAGTGCCATGATGATAACTTCTGGCATTCCTGTTAAAGCTGTGCAGTCGGAGGAGAATATCATTATTCTCGAGGACGAGAGCGAAGAATCGGATGAAATTGCGGTAGAAATAAGTGATGAAGCAACTGACGAGATAGCTGAAGAAGTTGAAGAAGGCACAGAAGAAATATCGGATGTTATTGTAGAAGATGTCATAGATTCTGAATTCAATGAGATTGAATTGGAAGAGTCTGAGGAACCGGATCTTTCTTTTGACGCTTCTTTCTCCGATGAGTGGCTGGCAGAGAGGGGACTTACCCGAAATAGTGAAGGGTTATTTGAATATGTCGATGAAAATGGAGTTCTTTGGACCTATGACCCGGAGGACCCTGAGTTTTATAAGTATTTCGTTGATACTGAGAGAGAAACAGTAGATTTAAGCGAGAATTTCTGGGATTACAACATATATCCGGAGGATGAGGGCAGTAATTCAGACCCATTTCTTTGCCCATTGACCGGGCTTAAATACAATTATCCTTCCTACTACAAGAATAAAAGTGGCGATGAAAGAACCAAGGTAAGGTACGGCCTTGATGTTTCCAAGTACCAGGGTAATATTTCCCTGGATAGCTGGAAGAACATGAAGGCTGATTATGGTGTGGATTTTGCCTTTATCAGAGCAGGATTCAGAGGCTATGGCAGTAGCGGTTCTTTAAATTCTGATGCCACATTTGCGGGAAATGTTAAAAATGCATACGATGCGGGCGTTAAGGTCGGTGTTTACTTCTTTTCCCAGGCTATAACAGAGGATGAGGCAAGGGAAGAGGCAGACTATTGTCTGGGACTTATCGGGGACAATATTTCACTGGTTTCTCTGCCAATCATGATCGACTATGAGTATGCCGGAAATCCCGGAAGACTGGGCGGTGCTAACTTAAGCCCTGCGCAGCATACTGCAATAGTAAATGCTTTCTGCAAAAGAATGCGCCAAAAGGGATATAATGCGGGAATTTATGCTAATAAGAGCATGTTTAACAAGGACATGGTCTTTAGCAGTATAGAAGATGATAGTTACGTGTGGATGGCACATTGGCCAAGTGCCAAGGACGGAATCTGCACCACAGATTTTGGTGAGAGACTGGAATCCTGGCAGTTTACTGACGGTTTCACCGGATTTGGAACAAAGGGCACAAAGTACATGATAAATGAGACCGTTGACCTTGATTTCTGGTTTGGTCTTTTCCCGGGAGAAACAGTTGAAGTTCCCAAAAAACTCAGTTTTTATGCCAATGGCGGCAGCGGCACCATGGCTGATATCTCCGGAAAAGTCGGAGAAAAAGTAGTTATTCCTGAATGCGGCTTTGAGAGAAAGTTCTGTGATTTCAGGGAGTGGAATACAAAGGCCGATGGCACAGGAGATTCATATAAGCCGGGAGCAGACTATGTTTTTGTGGATTCTGATAATGCACTGTATGCTATTTGGGAATGTGAAGTAACTTTCAATCCACAGTATGGAGAAAAGCCTTTTACTGAGAAGGTGTTAGCAGACAAGCTTTTGACGCAGCCACAGGATCCTGTATTGGAAGGCTATGATTTTGCAGGCTGGTACAAAGACAAGTCCTGTGTTACAAAATGGGATTTTGATTCTGACATTATTACAAGGCACAGAACTCTATATGCTAAATGGGAGCAGGCTGAAGATGATGTGGAGCCTTTTATCTTCGTAGATTGTGTTGATAGTGAGGCTTTCTATACCGGAGAACCAATTGTTTTTGAAAATCTGAAGGTTTTCTTTGGGGGCCATCGACAGAAACAGCTGACAGAGGGAAAGGACTATTCTGTCAAGTACAAAAACAACAAAAAGGTTGGAACTGCTTCATTTACAGTGACAGGAAAAGGTAATTTTTCAGGCTCATACACAGAAAAGTTTGAGATAAAGCCTGTTAATCTGGAGTTCAACGCATATGCGAGGGATGTCTGCACAGTATATAACGGAAAAGTTCAGAAACTTCCAACTGTGGTGACTTGCCAGCTGAAGAACGGTAAGAACGTGCTTCTGAAGGCAGGAACAGATTTTACCTATGTATATCCGGGAACAGATAAAAACGCTGATGACTATGACAGAAGAGCTTTTGTGGGATATGAAGACATCGATAACGACTATACTGTAAAGGTTGTCGGAAAAGGAAATTATCAGGGAGAAATATCATTTACTGAAACTATTCTTCCGGCTGGAACCGAAATGATCCCTGTAAATGAGCTGTCTGTTGGCAAAATTAAAAATCAGACGTTATCATTGGATTCTTTTGGAAACGTTATCCCTGCAACACCTGAGCCTGTTGTCAGCTATAAAGGTCAGGTTTTAGATATGGGAAACGGGTATTGGCTTAGGTATGGCGATAATACAACTGTCGGAAAAGGGCTTGTTTTTATAGAAGGAATGGGCATATACAACGGCGTTAAATGTGTTGAATTCACTATAGATCCTATTCCTATTTCCAAGGTATCAGTGGAAAATTTTGAAACAGGAATGCTTTTCGACACCAAAGGAAAAATCCAGGCAGGGTGCATACTTAAGTATGGAGACGTGACTTTAAAGGAAGGAAGGGATTATTCCGTAACATACAAGAATAATGTAAATGCGGGTAAAAATAAGGCGACAGTTATATTTACCGGTAAAGGCATCTTTTCCGGCTCTCTGAAAAAGACATTTACCATTAGGCCGGTTTCTTTGGAAGAGAATCAAGAGATTACCATTTATATGGATCAAAATGTTACCTATTCCAAGGGCGGAATTAAGCCGAATGTCGAGATAATCTATGACGGGGATTCTGGCAGCTATATCCTTAAAGAAGGCGTAGATTACAGCATTAAAGCTGATAAAAAAGCATCTGTTATTACAGTGACAGGTAAAGGAAACTTCACCGGTAAAGCTTTACTGTCCTATAGAATCATCAAGGCCAATATAGCTAATACAAAGATGAGTGTTCCTGATGTGATTTACACCGGCAATCCGGGCAATTATAAAGGCAAAATAACTCTTACAGATAGTAAGACCGGGAAAAAGCTGTCCGCGGGTACGGATTACGAGAAGGCAGTGGTTTATACCTTTATTAAAGATGGTGAAGAAGTTGTTGCAGGTGACAACACCATAATCCCGACAGGTACTGTTGTAACAGCCACAGTTAAAGGAAGAGGCGAGTATTACGGTACAATTTCTGCAAGTTTCAGGATTGTAAGCGGCAGTATTTCCAAGGCAAAAGTAAAGGTTGCGAATAAGACTTATACCGGAAGAAGTGTAAAACTTGATAAAGAGAAAGATTTTATCAGCATCAGCCTGGGATCAGACCCACTTTCTAAAAGTGACTTTGAGATAGTTCCTGGAAGCTATGTTAACAACGAAGAGTGCGGAACGGCTAAGGTTACCATAAGAGGAACCGGTAAATACGGCGGAACAAAGGTTGTTTCTTTTAAAATAGTCAAAAAATCTATGAAAAACTGACAAATATTTGCTATATTATAATTATAACTAGTGTAAGCAAAGGGAGACGAAGAGTATGGAAATGGTGTATAGCAATGCTGAGAGTATCCTTCGGTATATTGTAGAGTTTTCTACATTATTATTGGAATTGTTCGGAATCATCATTCTTGTTTATACGGCAGTAAAAAGTTTCATATTCTGGCTTAAAAAAGACGATTCTATCAGGCTTTTGCTGGCACAGGGAATTGCTTTGGCACTGGAATTTAAGCTTGGGGGAGAGGTCCTTCGAACTGTTGTGGTACGTGAGTGGGCAGAGTTGGGCATTCTTGGAGCAATTATCGCTCTGAGAGCAACACTTACTTTCCTTATTCATTGGGAAATTAAAAACGAAGAAAAGGCGCTGGAGCCTAAGCTTAATGAGATGAATAAATAACTGATATGTGGAGTGTTCTGACCGATGATTGTTTCACAGTATTTTGTCGAGTTCATATTCTATAGTTTTCTTGGATGGGTATGGGAATCCATTTACTGTACCGTACAGGAGAAAAAGTGGGCTGACAGAGGCTTTTTATTCGGACCTGTCTGCCCAATCTATGGCTCCTGCGTTGTGGTGACATCCTTTTTGTTTAGCCACATCAGCATATTCGCTGATCCCTCTTTTCCTATTTGGGGCATATTTATTATCTGCATGATCGGAAGTGCAGTTGCAGAATTTGGAACTTCATGGTTCCTTGAAAAGAGATTCCATGCTAGATGGTGGGACTATAGCCATTTGCCTCTCAATATTCAGGGAAGAATCTGCCTTCCTGTAAGTGTAGCTTTTGGACTTGCAGGAATCCTTGTGGTGAAGTTCTTGATTCCCGCCATGAACAACCTTCACAGTGTGGTGCATCCTATTATTTATGAGATTCTTGCTCTTGTCTTTGCTGCAGTTTTTGGTGCAGACTTCGCACTTACAGAGGCCAGCTTATCAGCTCTTCTTAAAAGCGTTGAGGATATGCACACTGAGTTTGTAGAAAAAGCTCAGAGTGGATATGAGAAGGTAACTTCCGCGCCTAAGATCATCAGCCAGAAGATTGCTGAGGAAAAAGAGAACGTCGAGGAAAAAAGAGAGCGTCTTGGCAGGCTATATGCTGAGAAGATGTCCATGAACCAAAAGAGAATCCTTGGCAGTATTCGTAAGTTTACGCCTAAGTTCAGTCTTGCAAATGAGACAGATATTACCAGGCTTCAGCTTACTAACACCCTGAAGGAAAAAGTCAGGGACCTCAAAAAAAAGAAAGAAAAATGACTTGCGCAATTTACATTTACGTTGTAAAATGTGTAATCGCTGTAAACGACAGTTCATTTGTACCTTCCTGTCGATAAACAAAACCAGGACTGCATAGAATTATTGCGCTTATTTTTATGTAGCTCTGCGTTTGCAGAGCTATTTTTTATGCGTTTT
>JAEEGJ010025741.1_pt1 | contig 12015 bp, 10 predicted proteins | sample 8958761 | NCBI WGS metagenome assembly JAEEGJ01 (sample SAMN16246546, study PRJNA631951) | gut metagenome | biome: gut microbiome; feature: rumen; material: RS-attached | host: Bos | place: Iran: Karaj | collected 2018-10 | reverse complement strand
CTTGCGGTCTGGATCGTTTTTCCAATTTATCAGCGCATTATACAATTTTCTTTTCATATCAATCTACACTTTTCTGGACGAATTATCGCTGCAAATATACACTTTTTTGGACAAACCTCCAAATATTTTGCCAATTTTATGAGGGAATAATCACCACTTCTTGCCAATTTTATGAGGGAATAATCATTATTTCTTGCCAATTTTATGAGGGAATATGAGTATTACTCTCCTAATTCCTGAGTAATAGCATCAATCTTGGCATTCAGTTCATTGCCCTTTGCTATGAGCGTTTCGAGTTTGGCATTTACCTCTTTGATATCGATAACCTCGCGGGTATCCTCCTGATCTACATAGCTCGACACGCTGAGGTTGGCATCGTTCGCAAGGATATCATCGTTCTTCACCAGCTTGGCCAGATACTGCTCGTCCTTTCGATTCTGGTAAAGCTGCATAATCTTATCCAGATGCTCATCAAGCAGCACATTCTTGTTGCCACTCTTCTGGAACATATTGCTGGCATCGATAAACAGTACTGAAGAATCGGGCTTGGCACTCTTCTTTAATACAATGATACAGGTAGCAATACCCACACCAAAGAACAGGTTAGCCGGCAACTGGATGATAGTATCTACATAGTTGTTTTTGATAAGATACTGACGAATTTTCTTTTCATCGCCACCACGATACAACACACCTGGGAACTCTACGATAGCAGCTGTACCACGCTCACTGAGATGCCAAAGCATGTGCATGGTAAAGGCCAAGTCGGCATTGTTTTTCGGAGCCAACACACCTGCAGGTGCATAACGTTCGTCGTTGATTAAAAGGGCATTATCCTTGCCCTCCCACTTAAGCGAATAAGGCGGATTACTTACAATGGCATCAAACGGGGCATCCTGCATGTGCTGGGGCTTTAACAAAGTATCCTCCAGACGGATATCAAAGTTGTCGAAGTTTACATTATGCAGGAACATGTTGATACGACAAAGGTTGTAGGTAGTAGGATTAACCTCCTGACCGTAGTATTTCAGGTTTTCATTCTGCCTACCAATAGTCTTAGCAAATTTGAGCAGCAACGAACCAGAACCACAAGCAGGGTCGTATACCTTATTAATGTGCGGATTATTATACGATGCCAAACGAGCCAACAACTCACTTACCTGCTGAGGGGTGAAGAACTCACCGCCACTCTTACCTGCCTCGGATGCATACATCTGCATCAAAAACTCGTAAGTATCACCAAAGGTATCGTTGGTGGTAGAGTTGTACCGAGTACCAAGATCCATTTGCGCCACGGTGTTCAGCACTTTTGCCAACAGCTGGTTGCGTTTGATAACCGTAGAGCCCAGGGCAGCACTATCTACCGAGAAATCGCTGAACAAGCCACGAAGATCATCCTCGGATGGTGTTCCGATGGCCGATGCCTCGATGCTACGGAAAATACTGGTAAGCTTTTCGTTCAGGTTCTCATCATTTTCGGCTGTCTTAACCAGATTCTGGAACAACTGTGAAGGCAGAATAAAGTAACCTTTCTCCTCTACCATCTTCTTGCGGATGTTCTCGGCCATCGCGTCGTCGATAGCAGCATAATCGAAATCAGGCTGCCCAGCCTCGGTCATTATCTGATGGATGTAATCGCAGATGTTCTCTGAAATAAAGCGGTAGAAGATGCTACCCAGGACGTAAGCCTTAAACTCCCATCCATCCACGCTACCACGCAGGTCGTTAGCTATCTTCCATATGGTTTTGTGCAGTTCAGCACGTTCTTGTTGGTTTGACATATATATCTATCTTAGCTTAAAAATACTGCTTGCAAAGATAGCACAAATATTTGTAAGCGCCAAAAGTTAAAACTGAAAAATGCCTAAAATATTTGGAGGACTAAAGAATACCCCCTATCTTTGCATTCAAAAAAAACAAGCATGGGAAATATCAAGATTGTAAAAGGTACATTTGAAACCCAACTGGCACTAGAGCATGCTGGCATAAAAGCGGGGTTCCCATCGCCTGCGGGTGACTATCAACACGAGACGCTTGACTTTAATCGTGACTTTATCCGACATCCCGAGGCTACATTCTATGGCGATGTAGAAGGCGACTCGATGAAGGATGCAGGCATATTTGATGGCGACAGAGTGATTATAGATAAAGCTGTGGAAGCTCACCATGGCAGCATAGTAGTGGCTTTCTGGAATGGAGAGTTTACCATGAAATATCTGGATTTAACCCACAAGAAGGATGGCTATATAGAACTTAAACCAGCTAATGCTGCCTACCCTACTTTTAAGGTTGAAGCTGGAGATAATTTTGAAGTTTGGGGTGTGGTGATTCATATGATAAGAACCTTTGAGAAACTATAATGTACGGTATCTGCGACTGTGATAATTGCTACGTTTCGTGCGAACGAGTATTCCGACCAGACTTGGTTGGGAAACCCGTAGTAGTGCTATCCAACAACGACGGATGCGTGGTGGCTCGAAGTAATGAGGCAAAGGCATTGGGGATAAAAGAAGGCACACCATACTTTAAGTTAGCAGAGGAATTCCCAGGACAAAAAATAGCGGTATTCTCTTCGAACTATGAACTGTACGGCGAACTAACAAGTCGAGTAGTAAGCATCATCCAACATGAGACGCCAGCCTACTTCAGATACTCCATAGACGAGTGCTTTATGTATCTGGATGGTATTGACGAAAGTAAACTGCAGCCATGGGGTGAGCATCTGTACAAACGAATAAAACGCGAGGTGGGTATGCCTGTAAGCATAGGCATCGCACCTAACAAGACACTGGCTAAGATAGCATCGAAACTGGCCAAGAAATACGAGGCCTACCGCCACTGCTGCATGATTGACGATGACTACAAACGCATGAAGGCGCTGGAATGGTGCCCCATAGAAGATGTGTGGGGTATCGGAAGACGATATGCAGCAAAGTTGCAGGCACTAGGATGCAGAACAGCACTCGATTTTGCCAAGCACCATCCCGACTGGGTGCAACTCACCTTCAACAATATCAATATCATGCGTACCTGGCAGGAATTGAATGGTGAAGACGCTGTGCCTAACGAGGAACTGGCAAAGAAAAAGAGCATCTGTACCAGCAGATCGTTCAACGGAATGATTAGCGACTACGATACACTGCGAACCCATGTAGCCAACTACGCCACAAGGTGTGCCGAAAAGCTGAGACAACAGAAGACGGTGGCACAGATAGTAGGTGTGTTTGTGAACACCAATGCATTCAGAGAGGACCTGGCACAATACTGGAACTTTCAGGAGATACGCCTGATTACACCAACCAACAGCACTATCCCCATAGTACAGGCTGCCAGCGAAGTACTTCAGAAGATATACATACAGGGCTATCAATACAAGAAAGCCGGTGTGATAGTGATGGGAATATCGGAAGACTCGCCTATCCAGCAGGATTTGTTTGATACGGATGCAGAGACGATACAGAAGATGCGAAGACTTGACGAAGTGGTGGATCGTATTAACCGCATGCATGGTTCGGAAACAGTTGTTATCGGAGCCCAACAATACACGCAAAAAAACGGAAAAGGAAAGGCCAATGTATTTGCCAATGCCATTAAGCACGATCACAAAAGCCCCTGCTACACCACCCGTTGGAAAGATGTGATTAAACTGAAGTAAAACACACGCTGGTACGCTGGTACGCTGGGTCATTTTGCGATTTCGTATAACATTTATCGGAACAGAGGGCAAGCGAGGTGGATAATAACACAAAGATTTATCTATATTATATATTAAATTAATATTATATATATTATAATATATATAATATCATAAAGAGGATTTAGCGACACAACGACCACCACTATAATTTACAAAATGACCCAGCGTACCAGCGTACCAGCGAGGGCTATATAAAGGGCATTTTGAGTGGTACGGCAGAATCTGGTGGAAAGTTTGCGAGTTTTTTGTAGAATCTGCCGAACTTTCTCTTGGATGGTAAGGCAGTATTAATAAGATAGTATATATAGGAGGAGGCGACTTATAGACTATTTCTTTACATTTTAACATTTCAAGAAAAAATCGAGAAAAGTCGAAAAAAGGCTATTTTTGCGTCGATTTTTTATGTACCTTTGCATCGTCAAAAAGAAACAAAGTGCACACGTGGATTGAGACACACAGAGAGTAATTAACAAGAGTATTAACCATTAAAATTAAAAGTATTAGAGTATGGCGAAGATTTTTTATGAAGTACGACAGAACAAGAACCAGAAGTCGCAAGTTTTTGGCAAGTGGTTTGCCCACAGCAAGAGTGTTGAAATCCTGAATACCCGCAAGCTGGCTAAGCACATCAGCGAGCACGGTAGCGTTTATACGCAGGATGTAGTGTTTGGTGTGCTGGAGAAGTTCCGCAGCTGCCTGGTGGAGATGCTGCTGGAGAGCAAGCGAGTGAAGATCGACGGGCTGGGCACCTTCTTCACTACCCTGGAGAATGAGCCCGGCGGTGCCGCTAAGAAGGAGGAGTTTAATGTGGGTAAGAACCTGAAGGCTCTCCACATCCGATTCATGCCTGAGCAGGAGCAGGAGATGAACATCTCGAGTCGCGAGTTCCTGAAGAAGGCCGAGTTTGTGAACGCTGAGAGTCTGCTGGGCAGCGACAGCGAGACCACCAACAGCAGTGGTGGTAGCAGCCAGAGCGGCAATACCGGCGGCAATACCGGTGGAAACACTGGTGGCAATACAGGTGGCAATACCGGCGGTGGCGGCAACACCCCTGGCAGCGGAGGTAGCGACATGAACTAGCGGAAGGAGGTGAGTTATGACAAAGAAAGAGACGATTAAGTTTATTATTCAGATGATTGCGAGCATCGCAACTGCGATTGTAACGGCACTGGGTGCAACCAGCTGCATGGGTGCCCTGTAGAAATGTAAACCCTCAGGTTTCAAAGCGAAGCCTGAGGGATTTTTTCTTCCTGTATAAATTATGTTAAAGCTTTCGAGGAATTGCATATCATTAAGAAATAATACTTATATTTGCACCGCAAAAAAGATTTTTTTATGGTTAAAGGTTTATGGTTGATTAATTTAATTTTTTAAGTGATATGAGGAGCCAACAGTGATGTTCGCTCCTCGTTTTATTTTTTGGAGGGTGAAATAATAAATGGGAACCATTGCTGGCTCCCATTTATTCTATTTATTTGTGATTAGTGGTATAATCGAGGGCGGCGCCGATGGCGGTGCAGTACTGCGAATACTTGGGGATGTGGAAACGGATGTTGTAAAGCGTTTCGAGGGCAGGGAACACCTCTTTACACTGGGGCAGCAGCGAGAGGTTGCCAATGAGCACAAAATCGCGTATATCGCTGCCTATAGAGGCGAGCCAGGCGGCTGAACCTATCGACTGCAGAACCATGTGGATCAGGCCTGCTGCAATATCCTCCTTAGAGGCATCGCTCTGGGCGTTGGCAAAGTTACTGGCAGTGGTATCCATGGTTAAGCCTGGCACAGGGATGGCGCTGATATCGCCAATCGTCAAGTCGATATTACGGATATTGCCATGCTTGGCCATGGTGGCCACCTGCTTGATATCGCTGGTGTTGAGCATAATGCGGGCCAAGCCGGCCAAGGTACCACCACCCACGCCAATACCGCCTATATGGCGCATATCGTTGCCATCGCAGCGTACAAACGAGGTACCAGTACCCATTGACACCACGATGGTGTGATCGAGCTTTGACTCGAAACGGGCGCCCAGACCATCGGCAACGAACTCCTGACTCTTGGCCGTGGGCAAGCCGTAGATGGGCTGATCGATATAAGCTGCACCTACGCCCGTGAGCATGACCTGATCGACATCCTGCAGATTGATATCATTATCGTGCAGATACTTGCCAAAGGCACCAAAAAGTGACGTGATAGGATCGGCTGCGGTGATGCTGATTGGAGCCGACACCTTGCCATTCTTGATTCCAACAATCTTTGTAGTTGAAATACCAACATCGATACCAATAACTATGCCCATAGGAAATGTAAAAATTCAAAAATGTAATAATTATAATTCAGTATATATACGAAAAAACCCGGCTGCATTACTGCAAGACCGGGCTAATGAAAGGAGGAGTGGTACCTCCAGGAATCGAACCGGGGACACACGGATTTTCAGTCCGATGCTCTACCAACTGAGCTAAGGCACCAACATTTCAAATTCGTTTTGCAAACATCCTTTCGTTGTTTTGCGGGTGCAAAGGTACGACTATTTTTCGAACCCGCCAAACTTTTAAACACCTTTTAACAAATAAATTTGCTAAGATAACGGGTTCCAGCCTTGTGCTTTTAACGCAAACTCCTGATTATCACGGGTTACGAGTATTTGACCGAATTTTGCGTCGGTAATGTGACCAATGAGCTTAATGCCATCAATCTGCTGAATCTTCTCGTGATCGCCGATGGGAACGGTGAACAATAATTCGTAATCTTCGCCACCATTCATGGCGCAAGTAGTAACGTTCATGTTCATTTCTTCGGCCATTACGGCTGTCTGATAGTCGATAGGAATATTCTTTTCGTAGATACGGCAGCCTACCCCACTCTGCTTACAGATGTGCATGAGTTCGCTTGAGAGGCCATCGCTGATGTCCATCATAGCGGTAGGACGGATGCCTGCCTCGCGCAGCTTCTGAATGATATCGCCACGGGCCTCGGTCTGCAACTGGCGCTGCAACAGATACTCCTTACCACTGAAATCGGGCTGGAAATCCTTGAGAGCTGACAGCTGAGAGTTGAGAGTTGACAGTTTTGCATCGTTGCCGGCGGCTTTGGCTTCAGCTATCTTCTTTTGCAGATCGTTTATCTGACCGTAGTAAACGTTCTTTTCGCGCTCAAGGAGCTGCAGGCCCATATAGGCTGCACCCAGGTCGCCACTTACGCATACCAGGTCGGTATCCTTGGCGCCATTGCGGTACACAATCTCCTCCTTGGCAGCCTCGCCAATACAGGTGATGCTGATGGCCATGCCGGTATACGACGAGGTGGTGTCGCCACCAACCACATCTACATTCCACTTTTCGCAGGCCAGGCGCAGTCCGCTGTAGAACTCCTCGATATCCTCGACACTGAAACGCTTGCTGATGGCGAGCGAAACGGTGAGCTGACGGGGTGTGCCGTTCATGGCGAAGATATCGCTGATGTTTACCATGGCCGACTTGTAGCCCAGGTGCTTGAGGTCGATATAAGTAAGGTCGAAGTGTACGCCCTCCATCAGCATATCGGTGGTAACGAGTACCTGCTTATCGGGGTAGCTGAGTACGGCGCAATCATCGCCAACACCTTTTACGGTGCTGGCGTTCTTGATTTCGATATCTTTTGTTAAACGGTCGATAAGACCGAATTCTCCTAATTTTGCTATTTCCATCCTTCAGTTGGGTGATCGGTATTAAACTTGTCTTGGTTGTGAGCCTGGATACGCTCGGCTCGGATAATCATCTCGCGCATAATGGCAGTCATCTTGGGCTGTGCCATGTTGGCAGCCTCCTGCACCTCCTCGTGACTTACCTCGACGGGCACGTCGAAGCCACCCAGGTCGGTGATGACCGAGATACCAAAGGTTTTGATGCCACAGTGGTGGGCTACGATTACCTCGGGTACGGTACTCATACCTACGGCATCGCCACCAAAGATGCGATACATCTTATATTCGGCAGGGGTCTCGAAGGTGGGGCCCTGAACGCCTACATACACACCATGCTGCACGGGGATATTAAAATCCTTGGCGATGCTGTCGGCCTCGGCAATGAGGTTGTGATCGTAGGTTTCGTGCATATCTGGGAATCGGGGACCTGTGGGGAAGTTCTTACCACGCAGCGGATGCTCGGGGAAGAGATTGATGTGATCGGTGATAATCATCAGGTCGCCAATCTTAAACTGGGGGTTCATACCGCCTGCTGCGTTCGACACATACAGGGTGTTGATGCCCAGCTCGTACATAACACGAACGGGGAAGGTGACATCCTTCATAGAGTAGCCCTCGTAGAAGTGGAAACGGCCCTGCATGGCCATGATGTCGACACCACCTAACTTACCAAAAATGAGCTTACCCTTGTGACCCTCGACGGTTGACACAGGGAAGTTGGGTATATCTTTATAAGGAAACTCGTAAGTATCAGTTATTTCTGAAGCTAATTGTCCGAGGCCTGTTCCCAGTACTATCGCTGTTTTGGGACTTGTGGTCATCCTTTCTTTTAGCCAGGATGCTGTTTCTTGAATTTTTGTATACATATCCTAATATTTTTTGATTAAACTCTTTTTGCTGGCCTTGCATGATAGCAATACGCAGCGGTAACGCATAAAGATGGCGCTTCACGTCGTCGGTAAGTCCATCAACCACCATCAGGCGCGTGGCATCCTTTTCGGTGGTAAGCACCAGTCGCGGTTCGGGCAGCTGGGCAAAGGCCTCGTTGATGGCCTGGATATCCTTACGCTTAAAGTCGTGATGATCGCCAAAGGTGAGAGGTGTAATCTGCGAGTGATACTGCTGCAGATCGTGCATCAACTGCTCGGGCGAGGCAATGCCTGTAAGGAGCAGAATATTCTTGCCTGCGAGCGCCTCTAAGCTATCCACGGGAGCCATATTGGGCTCGTTGGTAAATACGGGGCGCGGGGCATCGTACTCTAAGGTTGAGAAGAACAGCTGCTGATAGGGATACAGATTCATAGCCTTGGTGATGACACGGAACTCCATGGGTTTGAGGTCCTTGGGGCACTTGGTGATAATCACGATGTCGGCTCTGTCCTTAGCCTTGACGGGTTCGCGCAAACGACCGGCAGGCAGCAGGCGATCGTAGATAACCAGGCGATGGTAATCTACCAGCAGGATGTTGATACCGGGCTTGACATAACGGTGCTGGAAAGCATCGTCGAGCAGCACCACATCGATATCCAACCCGCTCTCGTCGGCAGTGAGCTTGCTGATACCACGGGTGCGCTTGCGATCGACAGCCACGGTGATATCAGGGAACTTCTGTTTCATCTGGAATGGCTCGTCGCCTATCATAGGCATGGGGGTATCCTTATCGGAGAGCACAAACCCGCTGCTTTTACGCTTGTAGCCACGACTGAGCACAGCTACATTCTGTTTGTCCTTCAGCAATCGGATAAGATACTCAACATGTGGGGTCTTGCCTGTTCCACCCACAGTGATATTGCCCACAGAGATAACGGGGGTACTGAAGGAACGGCTCTTCAAGATGCCCATCTCGAACAGCAGATTCCTGATACCCACGCCCAGACCATAGAACCAAGCCAGGCCCAGCAGCTTATTATTGATTTTGATGAAATCGCCTTCCAAAACTTTATTTTCTTTTTTACTTCACACGAATGTCGTCGAGCATACGTGCCTGCATACGACTATTGTTCTTGAGATCGTTGCGAATCTGCATGAGTGGCAGATAGGCATCGCCCAACAGCTCGCGAATCTGACCATCGAGGTATGAACCCTTAGGCTCCTTGTTCATGAGCTTCTCGAACCATCCTGGCTCGGCAGGATAAGCGGCGGTGTGATACTCCTGAAGCTTAGCCAGCTCGGCTGCCTTCTTAACAGCATCGTCCAAGCTACCCAGCTTGTCAACCAGCTTGATGCCAAGGGCATCGCTGGCCAGCCATACACGGCCCTGACCTATCTCGTTAACCTGCTCGGGCTTAAGACCACGACCCTCGGCTACTACATTCAGGAAATTCTGATAACCACGATTGATGTAGTTCTGCATCTGGCGCATAATCTCCTGGGTGTCCTTACCTGCTACCAGCTCGGTTTCGTAACCGGCAAACTGGTGGGTCTTCACACCATCGAAGGTGATGCCCAACTTATCGGTAACCAGGCCGCTGACGTTAGGAATCAGGCCGAAGATACCAATACTACCAGTGATAGTAGTAGGCTCGGCAATGATATAGTTGGCAGGTGAGCTAATCCAGTAACCACCCGAGGCGGCTGCACCACCCATAGATACTACAACGGGCTTCTTGGCCTTGATGAGCTTAACGGCATGGCGGATATACTCGGAAGCCACAGCGCTACCACCACCTGAGTTTACACGGAACACAACGGCTTTCACATCATCGTCGTCGGCCAGCTTGCGCAGGTCGTCGGCTACGGTCTTACCTACAATGCAGTGACCACCGCCATCGAGCATGTTCATGGCCTCGCTATCTACAATGCTACCATAGGCATAGTAAACAGCAATCTTACCGCCATTCTCCTTCTGCTTGCTCTTTACGTTGAGCATGTCGCTCAGGGTAAGCTGGTTAATCTCATCATTCTTACCCAGCTTGAGGCGGTTTTTAATCTCGGCCTTTATCTCCTCGGGGAAGAGCACCTTATCAACCAGCTTGCTCTTGATGAGCTGCTCGGCAGGTGTGAATGCCAGCAGGCTATCGTTAACCAGCTTGTCGAGCTCGTCGGCCTTTACCTTACGGCCCTCGGCCATCTCCTTGAGCCAGTATTTCCAGATACCACCCAGGTAAGCCTGGCGCTGCTCGCGATCGTAATCGCTCATGCCAGTAAGGGTGTTGCTCTCTACATAGCTCTTATATTTTCCAACCTTGGCCACCTGGTACTTGATGCCAAGCTTATCGTACAATCCCTTATAATACTCGTTCTTACCACCCAGACCGCGCAGATCGACCGAGCCCTGACCATTAAGGTAGATCTTATCGGCAACGGTAGCTACATAATACGAGGCCTGTGAGTAGTTATTGGCATAAGCCACAATCCACTTGCCGCTGGTCTTGAAGTCCTTGAGTGCATCGCGCAGCTGCTGGGCTGTAGCAGGACTATCGAAGCCAGCCGAACCACCCTGGATATAGATACCCTTGATATCATCGTTGTCCTTAGCCTTGCGGATGCTGGCAATGAGATCGTCGAGACCCATAGAGCCTGTATCGCCTAAGCCTAAGAAATCGTCGAACGGTGTACCCTCTTCAGAACGCTCGCTGACAGAACCACTGAGTTTAAGCACAAACACAGAGTTTTCCTTGACCTTAGTTGCAGCCGAATCGCTGGCAACCATGCCTACCAAAGAAATAACGAAAAACAGTCCGGTAATCAGACTGAGGATAACAATACCACAGATAGTGGCCAATGTCATTTTCAGGAATTGCTTCATAAAATGTCTTTTATTGGTTACGTAACAGTTTGCAAAGATAGCAACTTTTTTGCATACAGCCAACAAATAAACGAAAAATAACACAAAAAACCGGCTGTCATCACGACACCCGGTTCTCGAAAAACAAACTACTTAAAAACTAATCTACTAAAACAAATCAAAAAAATTATTATTTGCGGGTGCAAAATTAGCGTGTTTTTATGTAACCCACAAAAGTTTTGTGATTAAAAACCGCATTTTTTTGCTAAAATAACTAAAAAAGGGGACGGATTGCAGAATCCATCCCCTAAATTGTTATGCAAAGTTTGCAAAATTACATCATGCCACCCATGCCTGGTGCACCTGCCATTGGCATAGCGGGCTCCTTCTCGGGTTTGTCGCAAATAATGCACTCGGTAGTAAGGAACATACCGGCGATTGAAGCGGCATTCTCGAGTGCAACACGAGCCACCTTAGCAGGATCGATAACTCCTGCCTCGCGCAGATCCTCGTACTTGTCGAGACGGGCATTGTAACCGAAGTCGCCCTTACCCTCGCGAACCTTCTGAACTACTACGGCACCCTCGCCACCAGCGTTGGTAACAATCTGGCGCAGAGGCTCCTCGATAGCACGGCAGATGATGTTGATACCTGTCTGCTCGTCGGCATTGTCGCCCTTCACGTTCTTCAGAGCCTCCTGAGCGCGGATGTAGGTTGTACCACCACCAGCTACAACACCTTCCTCGATGGCAGCACGGGTAGCGCAGAGAGCATCGTCGACACGATCCTTCTTCTCCTTCATCTCAACCTCAGAGTTAGCACCTACGTAGAGTACTGCTACGCCACCAGCCAACTTAGCCAGGCGCTCCTGCAGCTTCTCCTTATCGTAAGACGAGGTTGTATTCT
>JAEEGJ010025739.1_pt1 | contig 12016 bp, 8 predicted proteins | sample 8958761 | NCBI WGS metagenome assembly JAEEGJ01 (sample SAMN16246546, study PRJNA631951) | gut metagenome | biome: gut microbiome; feature: rumen; material: RS-attached | host: Bos | place: Iran: Karaj | collected 2018-10 | reverse complement strand
ATTCAGCTCTGTTTGGATATACTACAGTACTTCCAAAATCAAAATGTACATATTTCAAATCTAAATCAAGTTTTGCCATTGCAAAAAGATTATGGAAGAAGAAAGAATCTTTTACAGAATATTTTTTGTTTCCATTTTCATCTATTGTGTACCAGGCAGTACCATTTATATAATTCTGATTTGGAAATTCCAGAAAACCAGTTAACATAGAAAATGACAGCCATTCAAAGGGTCTTACCGAAGTATCAACTCCAAAGAAAGGATGTGCATTCTGATTAAGGACAAGGCTTGAGCCTGTATCCATTGCGCCCCATTCACGGTTATATCGTCCAATTCCCAAATCTATTAAATCATCAAAGAAGGTTCCGTGAACTTCGCCCTGCATTCCAAATCCACCAGCCATTTCAAAAGGCCAGCCTGTAAGTCCATTAGAGTTTAATCCACCATGAATATAATAAACAGAACCGTCCCAATGCTTTTTATAGCTGTATGGTAAAACGGCATAATTTCTATAAGTGTTTATCGTTCGGTCGCTAAAATGATCTTCGCGAACAAAGTCTTCTTTTTTACCATAATCGTTATACCACCACCAGCCTATATTATAAGTTCCAAGCTTTTTTAAATTCATCTTTGTTAAATCTAAATATGTAAGATTACGGTAAGAAATATTATTTCCTAAATTTCCAAAGAAATGGAAATATGTAAAAATATCATAACCAACGGCATTGTTAGAAGAATCTTTATACATACCGCCAGAAACAAAAATGTCGTTATAAAGATTTACATTAAGACTTACAGGTAATCCACCTTTTTCATCTGATACTTTATAGGCCAGATTTTTAAGTGAAAAACCCTCTTGTCTTGCAAATTTGTTTTTATATTTTTCAACTATTTTTTTCTGGTTATCGTTATCAACATTTTCCAGAATCTCATCTAATTTTCCTACAATATATTTTTCTGTATATGGACGGATTGGAGAAAGTGAATCACAAAGTCCCTGGGTTTCTGCAAGTCGTAAAAATGTATAAATGTCATCTTCAATATCTACAGTATTATTTGACTGAGAAAAAAGTGTAAAATTCAGACACAAACAAATAAGGATTATAAAGAGCTTTTTTGCAAAATTATTTTTCATTCAAGTCTCCGTTTATTTATAAAATTTTATATGTAAATGCTATATCAAATTCAACACCAAAAACATTATTATTTTTCTGATGATTAGAATTCAAAATATAATTAAACAGTACACGTCCGTTCAATTCAAATTTTTCATTTATATAATAACTTCCGTTTACAGCTATACTGTTTGTAATCTGTTTTATTCCAGAAAGTTTGAGGCTTATTGCCTTTTTAAATAACTGGTCTTCATCTTCGTCTGTAGTATAGCCTTCTTTTCTAAGTTTATATTCTACGGAAGGATAATAATCGTAATATTGTTTATCATCTGTCATACTGTCAAAAATGGTTAAATCATTCTGACCATGTGCAAGAATTATATATCCAAGGCCTATTTTAAAATCTGGATGACTGTATTCTACATTAAAGATTCCTCCAAGACAGTCAGGACCATATGGAGAACCAATCCAGGAATAAACCTTTCCTTTTGTCTGCATATCAATTCTAAATTTGTAAAGTGAAGCCGAAGGAGTTTGTTTTATATACATGTATGGAGAATTATAAACAAACTCTGCAGCAAAATTGAGTGAGGCATTATTGTTAAAAAACAGACTGTAATCTGCTCCTGCCTGCAAGCCTATAGAATTTGGATAGTATCTACCCCAGGAGTTTCCCCTCTCGTAAGGAAGCTGCATTTCTATCTGATTGTAAATTGCATAAAGTCGTAGATTTGTTACAGGAACATATTCAAGCATATATGCAAAATCTGCACAAAAGTTTGTTTCTCTATAAATATTCTTGTTTTCGTCTGTTGAATAATTAAGCCAGCCACCAAACTGATGCATAAAAGGCAGCGGATTTAAAAATCTTAATGAAAAAGGATTTACTACAAGGGAGCCTTCCATAATGCTAAATTTTAGCTTTTTGAAAAATCGTATATCAAACTGATGAATATACAAATATCGTTCTGTATTGCTTCCCTGCTGAATAATGTCCATTCGGTTTGAACTTACCTGTACAACATCCATTGTAAATTTAACTACAGGTGTAAATAAATCTAATTCAAAATAAGCATCTGTTTCAAAAGTTTTGTTATAAATTATACTGCCGGATAATGTTTGTCCTATTGTTTTGCCTTGTTTTCCTGCCTGTAAATTATAACCCCAGTTTTCGAATGTTTTACCAAAGCTTGCATAGGCAAAGGTTGGAAAATAAAACTCAACATCAAGAGGGTCAAATTTTTCAGTGATATTAAGAGGGAAATTACAGAAATTATCATTTCTGCCTGCAGCAATATGATTTTTACCCAGGAAAAAGTTTGCTCCCATTGCAACATTGTCACCATAACCAATGTTTAAAGGTGCGCTTATTATATTATCTTTAAAATAATACTCAAATCCCCAGGGAATATCCTTTCTGGTCTTATAATAAAACTCAAGATTGAGTTGGGGATGCAAAGTAAAGTGAAAATCTTGAAAGTTTGGGAACAAGTCTTCTTTTTCATACAGCTGGTCGTAGAGTTTGTCGTATAAATACTGTCCGTATTCATCTAGATTATCGTAATCATACTGTTTGAGGTAAAACTTAAGCTCTCTTACACTAAGAGGTGTATTATTTGTAAAAATAAAAAGCTTTGAGTTGGACTGGAGCTTTAAAAAATCTTCGTAAATCTGAGATTCCGGAGGTATAATCTGACCGTCATTGATTACTTTTGCATGAAGAAAACCGTTAAATATAAGGCACAAGGCAATGACAAAAGAGAACCTTTTCATAATATTAATATAACAGAAAAAACGGTAACTGTTAATATAGATTTTTTTTATATATAGGAATATAATAGAATAAATATGAATACAGAAGAATTAAGGCAAACTCTTAACAGACAGTATCCACATACTTCATCTTTTCTATCTGGTTTTATCCTTTTTATAGTTGATATTGTTGTACTCATGCTCTGTATTGGTATTGGCTTTTTTATTGTAAACCTTGTTCGTATTCATGATATAAACTTTAAATCATTTATCAACTATTCAATTTACATACCTTTTATTATGATTATTTTTGCCTGTGTTGGACTTTACCCGGGCATTATGATTCCTCCAACCGAAGAAATTAAGAAATTTAGTACTGCAACCTTTTTCTCTTTTGTTGCAATAAGCCTTACAATTTTTATTCCTAAGTCAGAAAACCTGTTCACTATATATATTATCAAAGACAGTAATGATTTTGCGTTGTGTGCAGCTTTTTGTCTGGCTTTTATTTTCGCAACTTTTCTGCTTCCAAGTTTCCGAGAATTTGCCAAGCGTTGTATTCAGCACAAAAAATGGTGGGGAGTTCCTGCAGTTATTTACTGTACAGACAGCAGTGCCGAATTTATTGTAGATCGTCTTTTGAAAAACAAATATCTTGGTTATAAACCTGCAATTATTATTGATTCAGCCCTTCCAAAACCAAAGAACGATGAGGATGTAATAAGCACTAACAATTACCACGACATTCCAATTTTCCCTGAATGTAATCAGGTTCTACAGATAATAAAAACTAAGAATATAAAAACTGCCATAATGTCCGATTACCATGGCGATTACTCTCTTGTAATGTCTTCGTACAGATATACCATTAATGTTTCAAAAAGACAGAACTCCTTTACTTCTAACCAGCACATTAAGGACATTGCGGGAATTATTGGTTTTGCAAGTACGCACAACCTAACCTTTAAGTCAAATCTTTTTATTAAACGCTTAATTGATATATTTTTAATATTGCTTTTCTCCCCTATTCTTATTCCTGTGTTTATTATTCTTATGTTTCTTACCAAAGTTACTTCCAGAGGGCCAATTTTTTACGGACACAAACGAGTTGGTCAGAACGGAAAAGAATTTAAATGCTGGAAATTCCGCTCTATGTGTATTGACGCAGACAAAAAACTGGAAGAAATTCTTGCAAATAATCCCCAAATGCGCGCAGAATGGGAAAAAGACCGCAAGTTTACAAATGATCCTCGTGTTACAAAGTTTGGTAAATTCCTTCGTAAAACAAGTCTTGACGAACTTCCTCAGCTTATAAATATTCTTATTGGACAGATGAGCTTTGTAGGTCCTCGTCCTGTAACAGCACCTGAACTTGACCGCTACGGTGAATACAAAGATTTTGTCCTCTCCGTAACCCCAGGTCTTTCCGGCATGTGGCAGACAAGTGGAAGGTCTGATACAGAATATGAGGAACGAATTGCGCTCGATCTTTACTATATCCAAAACTGGTCAATATGGCTGGATATCTGGATTTTGATAAAAACGGTATATGTTGTACTTAAGGGACGGGGTGCCTACTAATGAAAAAGCTCCCTCTTATTCTGGCATTGTTCCTTGCGCTGCCCTTTACGGTTTTTGGTTTACAAATTACAAAGGTTAATTACAATATTCAAGGCTGTGGTGCAAAGATTTTTGGAGTTACACAGGATTATGTTCTTGCACGCGCGGTTCCTGTAGACACAAAAACAGATTTTCCTGATGAAGCTACCCTAAACCTTTATCTGGATGATTACAAAAAAAAGTTAAACAACCTTCGTGCCTTTGAAACAATCGAAATTACCTATGAAATTGAACAGAATGATGTTACTCTTAATGTAAATGTAAAGGATTCCTTTCATCTGTTTGCAATTCCAGGTCCAAAATATGACTCCAATACAGGTCTTATTTTTAAACTTAAGATTAAGGATTCTAACTTTTTAGGCTCTCTAAACACCCTTAATTCCGGCATTTATTTTATGATTCCTACAGTTGAATCTGACGCAGACAGCGCAGAATTTGGCTTTGATATAAACTTTGATTATCCTTTTAAAATGGGGCCGTTTGACAGCACCTGGCTTAATGATCTGGACTTTTCCTACACTATTGGCGAAAAAATGCCTGAATGGGGAATATCTACAGGTTTAAGAATAGAGTTTCCTGTAAGTAAGCATGCCCTTATTTTTGAAACAAACCAAAAGTTCAACAATAATTTTGATTACGAGGAATTTGGTGATTCTCTTTATTTTGTAAATGATTTTAAACTTAGTATGCCGCTTAAGATTGCACATTTAGATTACAGCGGTGATGTTATTTATACTCCATACCTTAAAACAAGCATTAGCTGGGATTTTAACGGCATTTCTAAGCTCAATTCAGATCTTTCAAGTCCGGTCCTTACAGGAGGACATAGAATTGCACTTGGACGCACAGACTGGGAAAGCAACCTGCGCAACGGCTATTATTTTTCTGTAGACAATTATTATACTTATAATTTTCAGCGCAATAGATTTTATCCTGTAATTGAAGGTAATGCCCGCGCTTACAAAAAAATTGATTTATTCCCTGATTCATTTGTTTTGCGAAACTTTGGACTTTGTACAGATATTCATGCCTTTACCTTTATGTCTAACCCCAAAAAGAATAAATACATTATGAATGACGGTAAAGCCATAGGACATTATCTTCGTGGTATTCGAGATTCACAGGATTACATAGGAACATTTTATTCTTCTTTAAATCCGACCAGTGCTCTTATTATAAATTTTGATATTCCTGTTCATCTTTTTTCAACTAACTTTCAAAAGTCTTTCCTGAGATATTTCAATTTTGATGTGCAGCTTTCGGGCTTTTTTGATATGGCTTTGTGCTATAATAAAGTTACACAGACCTTCTTTAATTTTAAGGATGCCTTTTATGGAACCGGTCTTGAAATTATTGTATATCCTCTTAAATGGTCAGGAATTACAGTAAGAGCAAGCGTAGGTCTTGATGCAGGACGAAAATTCTTTGCCAAAAAAATTAATATGGATTGGCGAGAAAATGTTTCTAAAACCGAAATTCAATTAGGCTTTGGCCTTCACTATTAATCAGGATTTTTAATTCCGTCTGTTTTATCCAGTCTTAAAACTGCATCCTGCTGCCAGAACTTTTGCGGTGAATGAACTGCAAGAATCTTTAAAAGATAGTTTCCGGCCTTTGTGTATCCACATTCGTCGCAGATGCTGCTGAACAAATTAAAGCTCTTCCAGACATCATTATTGCTTCCCCAATTTACAATGTCCGAATAATTTGGAATAAGATCAAGGAAGCTGCTTATATCTGTGTATTCAAAATCTATGTCGCGCTTTGAAATTACATTATAGATTTTTGAAAAGCCTGTAATTACGCCTATTGCGCTGTAAGTAAAAGCCTTATCCTTCTGTCCAATTGAAAGATAGTATTCTGCAAGTGCATAATAGGATTTTAATGAATAATAATATTCGCTTCGGTACATCTGGAAAAACTTTTCTACAGCACTGTCATTATCTTTAGAAATTGTATTTTTCATTGAACGGCCAAGAATATTAATCTGTTCATTCTGTTCTTTGCCTATGATGTTTAAAAGGCGTATTTCCATTGTATCATAATCGCCTTTCTGACGGCTAAGATCTGCAAGAAGATAAATTATTTCGTAACGCTCATCCGGAACATCAAGTACAACTGAATTTTCAAGGGCCTTAAGATAGTATTCTTCTGCAAAATCATATTCGCCTTCGAGCTTGTAAATGTCACCTATAAGCTTTTGTGCTTCCGGGAACTGTTCCTGGCTTTGAATATAAGCTAATACTTTTGTGATTGAGTCGTCAAAATCACCCTTGGAATTATAATAATTGATTAAGCTTATGCAGTCATATTCGTCACGTTCTGTAAGAACCGGAATAATGCTGTTTATATTGTCACCTGCTCTTTTTACATCCCTGGCAGCAAGACTTATCTGAATAGTATTGTAATCCTTTGCAACCTGTTCTTTTCGCATTAAAATTGCATCTTCTGCGTATTTTAAGGCTTTTCCATATTCCATGTTTTCAAAGGCGTTTTTGGCATTTCTGTAGGCTATGTTAGCCTGTGAATTAAGGCTGTTCTGAGCCCAAAGGCCGGTACTTGCGAGTAAGGTAATGATTACTAATACTATTCGTTTCATAATGATAACAATTCTTCCTCAAATACTTTATCGGCATATTTTGCGTCAACCGTTTGCACTATTTTGCCTTTTTTAAAAATTATTACTTTATCTGCAGTACCCGTTATTCCAAGGTCTGCATGCTTTCCTTCTCCTGGACCATTTACAACGCAGCCCATTACTGCAACAGTTATATTTTTATCCATTGCCAAAAGTCTTTTCTGCCAGCGGTCTACAAAGCTGTGAACATCAAAACCAATACGTCCACAACGCGGGCATGAAACAAGATTTACACCACGAGGGCGTTTTCCGCATTCTTTTAAGATATTAATTCCGGCAATAACTTCGTTCTCAGGGCTTGATGAAAGACTGACTCTTATTGTATCTCCAATGCCTTGAGTAAGAAGCGTATTAAAGGCAATACTTGATTTTACTATACCGCCAATGAGAGGGCCGGCTTCTGTAACACCAAGATGCAGTGGATTATTAAATTTTTGTGCATAAAACTGATTACACTGTATAGTTTCGTTAACATCTGAAGACTTCATGCTAACTACATACTGATCAAAATTGTATTTTTCAAAGATTTGAGCTTCTCGTGCAGCAGTTTCGCACAAGCCCTGGGCACGGGTAATTTTACCGGCGGCAATTTGTTCCTGAAGGTCTTTGGGCAAGCTTCCGCTGTTTATTCCAATGCGGATTGGAACACCCTGGTCGCGGCATGCCTCAATTACAGTTCGCGTATTTTCTTCTGAACCTATGTTCCCCGGGTTTATTCTTATAGCAGCAACATTTGCTTTAAGGCATTCCAAGGCCAGCTTATAGTCAAAGTGTATGTCTGCAACAAGCGGCATTATTGTACGTTCTGAAAGTATGTTTAATGACCGTGCACTTTCCATGTCCGGAACTGCAAAGCGCACAATATCGCAGCCTATGAGACTAAGTTCGTTTAATTGTTTTAGGATTGAATCTAATTTTGTGGTATTTGTATCAAGTTCAGTAATCCCGTCCTTCCACATAGTCTGGACCGACACCGGATTCCCGCCCCCAATAAGGACAGTCTTAGTTATCCCCTTCCCACCTAGTTTTATTGTTTTTGTTATCATTTTCCCCTGGCAATAAGCAAGGAATACTCAATGATGTTTGTTACTCAAAAAATACATATAAACTCGAGTGCGGAGTACAAAAAGCATGAGGACAACATCATCCCCGTTGGCCGAATGCTTTTTGTACGGGAGCACTCGAGTTTCTTATGTATTAGTCTTAACAAACGATCATTGAGAATACCATTGCGAACAAGGCTACAGTTTCACAAAGACCTACTACCATGATGTATTGTGCAAAACCTTTTCCTGTTTCTCCAAGTGCATCTGAACCGGCAGCACCTGCTTTACCCTGAGCAATAGCAGAGAAACACATTGCAAGACCAGAAGCAATACCAAGACCAAGAAGGAAGCCAGGGTTTTTGTCAGAACCATTCATAGACTGCATGAGCAAAAAGCCGTAGATTGTCTGTGTAAGAGGAGCACCGGCAAATACTGTAAGAATGAATGGAGCCGGCTTGTTATTGATATAACAGCGTTTCCAAGCACCAATTGCACCCTGTCCGGCAATTCCAATACCAATTGCTGATCCAATAGCAGCAATACCCATTACAACAGCAGCACCAAGCATACCAAAATCCATAATTTAACTCCTTTGCCAAAAGTGGCGTTATTTACTATTTATTTCCCTTTTCTTTGAAAGGGCTATATTTAATTCCTGACCATGACATTCCTAAGTGACTTGAAAATTCAAGTGTATTAAGACGCACGCCATGAACTATAACCGACAAGAGGTTCAGAATCATGTTCAAGCCATGTCCGAACGCTAAAAGTGCAACGAATGCTACAAACATAATTGCATGTCCCCACATAGGACCTGCCATTTCGTTTACAGTATTACTGATTGCTGCACCTGCAAGACCAACAGCCCACAAACGGATGTAAGAAACAATATCACTAAATACGTTTACTACTCCGAGAAGAACCGAAATGATGTTCTTACAGCTTTCCAAAACCGATTTACCAATAGAACCTTCGTAGTTGCTGAAAATAAAGCTTAATACAAAGCCTATTCCAACAAGCGAAATTTCAAATAATCCGATTGGGAAACCATAAATCTTTTCTGAGAAACTAAAGATTGTTGAACTTACAACCATTGAAAGTACTACCCAGTACATACCAATAAGCTGTAAAAGTGCTCCAAAGTCTCCAAGTATTTTCAGAGATTTTCTATTTCGGATCATTGCTTTTATATGTGCAACGCTAAGCTGCAGTAAAGCAAGAGTAAAACAGAAAATCTGAAGATTCTGAGCAGTTGTCAAACCTTCTGTTGCATCAGGCTTCCAGAACGGTGTCCATATTTGATCACTCGCATTAGAAATCTGAGGAATAGAAAGATTTACAAGCCATCCAGGAAGCTGTTCAGGTTTAAGTCCAAACCAGGTACATGTAACAAGTCCCCATAAGATTGTTGCAAAACCTACAAGAGTTACAAGTCCTAATAAAGGAGCAGGTTTCTTTCCTGTAAAGATTGCTTTGAAAATCATTATCAGACCAATTACAGTAACCAAAAGTCCGTATCCACCGTCTCCAAAAATCATTCCAAAGAAGATTGTAAAGAACAGCAGGAACCATCCACTTATATCATATTCATGATAGCCCGGTACTGTACCCAAAAAGTCTGTAAGCGGATAAATAAGGCTTACAAATTTGTTGTTCTTTAGCTTTGTAGGAACTTCAAGATCTTCATCTTCCGGATCTGTATAAGCTAAAGCCCATTGATTTTGAGCACAGGCAGCTTTGAATTCTTCCATATCGGCAACAGGAACATAACCGCTTATCCAGGCAAGTTCATTTTCTGAATCTGTCTGTTCGTGGGCCATACCTGCATTGATATTTTCAAATTCAATGTCTGTTTCAAGATTCTTACGGAATTCTGTAATAGCCGGAACATATTTGGCATTGTCAATATAGAACTTTTCAATGTCCTTTATTTCTTTTTCGTCCTTTTTAATTTCTTCCTGCAAAGCGTCTGTAGACATGCGCGGGAAAGGAACTTCAAAGGCTTCCGGTAAAAGCTTTTCCGGTCTTGTTTCGTGTCCAATAATTAAGAAACGAACATTTTTCTTGTCGTTGTTTACAAGAATTGTTTCAATTTCTTCGTCAATAAGACTGTACTTGTCTACTGAGATTTCGTACATGCGGATAATAATGCCTTTTTCCTTAAGATATTCAAAATCTTCAAGGCTTACACTACCCCATGATGTAAATCTGTCGAGCTCGGTTGTATCTGCAGAAATCTCTTCGAGCAGCTGCTTTTTTCTTTCTGATTTGGTAACTACATCTGAACACAGCTGAATTACACGAGAATCCGAAAGTTCAACCTTCTGCTTTTTAGATTTTTTAGGAAGTTTGATTTCTCCTAAAATACTTTCCGAAACAAGAGCATTATTTGTGTACTCCTTAAATGCATTAAGCTTTTCGCTTGAACCTTCCAGCTTTTCAAGGTGAACAAGTCCAATCTTTCTTAATGACTTAAGGGCCTCTTCTTTTTCTCTATTCAAAAGAACTACAGAGACTTTTTTCATTGGTTGAATCATTTGCCAGCCTCCTGTTCTTCATCAATTTTTGCCTGCAGCTTTTTCTTAGAAATCTTACTGCGTACAACGGCCGCTACCTGTTCATCACCCAAGTATACGGTGATTTTTTTGATATTGGCCTTTGTTTCAGGAATCTTAACCTTTTCAAAAAGATTTACACGCTGGGTTGTTGTGCGAAGTTCTTTACTAAGCAGGCGAACCTGTTCATCCAGAACCTCTGCTTCAAGGTCTAGCGACAGAGCTTTTTCCATTCTGTCTGCTGCCATATCAATCCAGAGCGGAGTTTTGTAAAGGTCGTAATCCCCTCGTCCAAAGTCTGCGCCTTCATATACCGGAATTGTTACACCGGCAATGTTGCCCACACCCTTTCTGATGTTTTTTACAGTTACCATATCAGGTGTAAACGCTTCTCGTTCACCAAATACGCTAATCCACTGTTCAAACTCTTTTTCGAGTGCAACGCGGGCGGCACGTACTTCCTTGGCCTTGGCATCTATAGTGCGGATTTCTGTCTGAAGCTGCTGTTTTTTGAGCATAAGGGTTGGAAGATAGCGGTTATACATTTTAAGCGCATCTTTCTGTACCTTGAGCTCATTTTTTGTCAGCTTAATCTTTGCCATTCAGAACTCCTACTTCTTACTCTTTGGCCAATACTCTTCAATGAGAGATGACTTTAAACCAGTTTCTTCCGGCTCAAAACAGTCGGCAAGAATCTTCCATCCCAAATCGAGTGCATCTTCCAGAGAAATATTCTTTGAAAGATCCATCATACCGTCTTCAAACATCTTTCCGTAAACAAGGAGCTTGTCATCCCATTTACTCATATTGAAACCCATCGATTTCTTTTCGAGAGTGTCTTTGTAGTTTGAATAAAGACGGATCATACCATCCATAAGTGCACGGTGGTCGCTGCGTGTGCTTCCGTTTACGTTCTGCTTAAGACGAGAAAGAGAACCAAACGGCTCAATACGTCCACCCTTAAGGTAGTACTGACCTTCTGTAATATAACCAGTGTTATCTGGAACCGGGTGAGTAACGTCATCACCAGGCATTGTTGTTACTGCAAGAATTGTTACAGAACCTGCGCTATCAAAGTCAACGGCTTTTTCGTAACGTGCAGCAAGCTGTGAGTACAAGTCTCCAGGATAACCACGGTTAGAAGGAACCTGTTCCTGTGTAATTGCAATTTCCTTCATTGAGTCTGCAAAGTTTGTCATATCTGTAAGAAGAACAAGAACGTCCTTTCCTTTAAGTGCAAACTGTTCTGCAACTGCAAGCAAAAGATCCGTAATCTTTTGACATTCTACA
>JAEEGJ010025738.1_pt1 | contig 12017 bp, 8 predicted proteins | sample 8958761 | NCBI WGS metagenome assembly JAEEGJ01 (sample SAMN16246546, study PRJNA631951) | gut metagenome | biome: gut microbiome; feature: rumen; material: RS-attached | host: Bos | place: Iran: Karaj | collected 2018-10 | reverse complement strand
TGGTCTCAACGCCCTCCGGTGCCTTAAACAGTTCCGGGAAACTCCAGTACAGCATCATTGGAATTCCTGTTCCGTAATAGTTCATCAGCTCATACTTGCCAAAGTTTGCCTCGATGATACGCTCATCCTTTATGATTTCTTCTTCCGAAACATTTCCGATGATCTGCGCAGTCTTGACCGCCCTTATAAGGGGGCTTGAATATACTGCATCAAACTTAATATCTCCCAGCGTCTTTCTTCTTGCCGTTGCCTGGGCGATGCCGACTTCATTTAAGGGAATGTCGCTTCTTCCCTGCATCATTCTCTTTTTGTTGTAGTCTGTCTGGCCATGTCTTGTTACATAAATCTTCATTCTAAAATCATTTCTCCGAGTTCTTCTTTTTTGAATAATCAGGACGGGCATTCTTTAAGTCCTTGTAGATTATCCTGTAATTGTCGTATCTGACGTTTGAGAGTTCACCGGCTTCCAGTGCTGCCTTAACGCCGCAGTCGGGCTCTGCTATATGAGAGCATCCACCAAACCTGCAGGAAGGTTCAAACTGCTCAAACTCAGGGTAGTATCCCATAAGTTCGTCGGCTGTGACATCACGAAGCTCTAATGATGTAAAGCCGGGAGTGTCAATTATGAAGGTATCCTCTCCGCCCTCAGAAAGCTCTTTTACGTAAAAGAGCTCTGAATGTCTTGTAGTGTTCTTGCCTCTGTCAATCTTTCTGCTCAGCTCGCCTATCTGCATATCCGCATCGGGAACCAGCTTGTTTAAAAGAGATGACTTGCCAACGCCGCTGGGACCTGCAAGAGTGGAGGTCTTACCCTTGAGAAGTGCCTTTAGTTCATCAAGGCCGCGCTCTTCTTTGACACTGACAAACAGGACCTTATAGCCGCATTTCTCATATGCATCATGAAGTTCTTTCTGCTCCTTTTCAGTTGCTATATCCTGCTTGTTGAAGCAGATGATAACAGGAAGATTCTGCTGCCTCATCATGATAAGAAAGCGGTCTAACAGATTGTAATTGGGATCAGGCTTGACAATAGCGAACAAAATAACCGCCTGGTCAACATTTGCAACAGGCGGTCTGTATAGACAGTTTTTTCTAGGCAGGATATCGGTCAGATTCCCCTGCCTGTTATCTTCATCAATTATTTCGATCTCTACATTATCGCCGACTATGGGTTTTATTCCGGACTTTCTAAAGATTCCCTTGGCCTTGCATTCATAGACCTTAAGATCTAAAGTCTCCACATAGTAAAACCCGGCGATGCCCTTAAGAATTCTACCTCGCATAAGGGTTAGTTCTCCTGCGTGAAAGTAACCGCTCTGGTTACCGTGTACTCCTGGCTCTGTCCACCTGTGGTCTCACCCGTCTCAGGATTGGTGGAGGTTGGAGTAGTTGCTGTGTAAACAAAGGTGATGGTACCTGTAGGAGCTGTAATTCCCTTGTAAGTACCCTGTACCGGGAAATCAGTGGTTGTTGTGCTAAGCAGCGTTGTTCCGTCTGATGTGACCAGTGTCACCTTTACAGGAATTCCATATGTAAAATTCTCTCCCTCAGTGGGAGCTGATATCTCTGCATTGTAGCTGTAAGTTACCTTGGCAGGACCTGTTGAAAGCTCCATGTTGATAACCGTGCCCTGTGAAACAGGTGTCTGAGGTGCGATGCTCTGAGCGCAGATAAGACCTGTAAGGTTGGAATCCTCATTGGTGGTCTCTACAACCTTACCTGCTTCAAGGCCTGCTTCTACCAAAGTGATAACAGCATCTTCAGAAGTCATGCCGATGATGTTGGGCACTGTAACCTGTCCCTCTGACTTGGCAGTTGAAACCTCAGTTGTAGCAGCTGCTGCCTGAGAGTTGTAATTTGATCCGTCACTTATGTAGATCGTAACCTTGGATCCGCTCTTTACCTTGCTTCCTGATGAAGGATTCATGGAAACAACTGTGTCCTTGGCTGCAGTATTTGCTGAATCAGTGGCCTTCTCTACATCAAAACCTTTATCGTCGTGAAGGATTGAAACTGCCTCAGCCACTGTCTTACCTACAACGTCCGGAACCTCAATTCCGTCAGATGAATCCGAAGCTGACTCAGTGCTTGAAAGCTCTGTGCTTGCGCCTTCTGTAGGTTCCTGCGATCCGCCGAATATTCCAAGGCTTCTTCCAAGAAGGAGAAGTACTATAAATCCTACAAGAGCAGCTGAAATGATCGCCATTACAATGGTCATCTTCTCAACCTTGGACTGTGTGGAATTAGAGCCGGAGCCTGAACCTGTTCTGCGTCTGTTTGATGACTTTGGACGACCGTAGAAATCGTCATCATCATCGTCATAGGTTCTTCTCTTAGGTCTCTTTTTATCGTAATCGTCGTAGTGATCGTCTCTGTCGTAATCACCCATCACATCGGACTTAAGCCTCATCTGCTCTGTATCAGAGAGCTTGCCTGTTCCGCTGTGAAGCATCTCTTCCTCTTCCTCGGAAGCAACCCTTGTAGCGCCCTCTTCATCGGGATCCACAAGTGAAACGAAGTCCTTGTCGGGAGTGATAAGTGATCTCTTAAGGTCAGCTATAAGCTCCTGGGCATTCTGATAACGTCTGTCAGGGCTCTTCTGGCAACACTTAAGAACAATCTTCTCTACACTTATAGGTATCTCATCATTGAACTCAGCAGGGCTTGGAAGCTCCTCCTGAATATGCTTGATCGCAATTGCAACGGTTGTGTCACCGTTGAAAGGAACTCTTCCTGTGAGCATCTCAAAGAGCGTGATACCAAGTGAGTAGATATCACTCTTGGCATCGCTGTATCCGCCTCTTGCCTGCTCAGGAGATGTATAGTGAACCGATCCCATAACATTGGAGGTAATGGTGTTACTGGTGGCAGCCTTGGCGATACCAAAGTCTGTTACCTTAACCTTACCATCCCTTGAGATCATGATATTCTGCGGCTTAATATCTCTGTGTATGATACCGTTGTTGTGAGCAGCCTCAAGTCCCATAGCAACCTGGATAGCTATGCTGACTGCCTCCTTGACGGAGAGCCTTGACTTCTTCTCAATGTATTTCTTGAGAGTGATACCATCAACAAGCTCCATTACTATGTAGTTGATGCCGTCCTCGTCTCCTACGTCATATACATTAACAGTATTGGGGTGTAAGAGACCTGCTGTTGACTGCGCTTCTACCCTGAACTTGGATACGAAGTTCTCATTCTCTGAAAACTCCTGCTTGAGCACTTTAACAGCAACAAGTCTATTAAGCTTATGATCTTTTGCTTTGTAAACGTCGGACATTCCGCCGGTGCCAATCTTTTCAAGCACCTCATAGCGATCCCCGATCACCATTCCAATCTTAACCATCTATTCCTCCGGTGTGCCCATGCTCATCTGCGTAAGGCTCAATTAAAATAACAGCTATGTTGTCCTTGCCTCCGTTGTTGTTGGCCTGTTCAACTAATCTTTGCGCCTTTTCGATAATATCTCTCTGCCCGCTTACTATCATGCGGATCTCTTCATCCTCAAGCATGTTTGTAAGTCCGTCAGAGCACATGAGCACAATGTCCCCACGATTTAATTCCACATTAAAAAAGTCGATGTCTACTGTTTCAGTGGCACCGATAGCCCTGGTAATTATATTCTTATCAAGGTGAGTCCTTGCAGTTTCTCTGTCAATTCCGCCCATGCGAACCATCTCTTCCACAAGAGAATGGTCTCTGGTAATCTGTGTGATCTTGTCATTGATGACATAGAGCCTTGAGTCTCCGACATTTGCTACCTGCAAAAATCTTCCCAGCACAGTGGCTGCAACAACTGTTGTACCCATTCCAAAGAGGCTGGGATCCTCTGCTGCCTTCTCGCGAAGCTTCCTGTTGGCTATCTTGATAGCATTCTCCAATATCTTAACAGGGCTCTGTTCAAAAGACCTCTCGATCTCCTCCACCATGGTATCAACGGTAAATCTCGATGCATAATCACCTGCATTGTGACCTCCCATTCCGTCAGCAACAATAAAGACGTTGGAGAGATTACCTATCCTGGTGTCTGAGGAAAAGACATAATCCTGATTTAGTTTTCTCTTTTTTCCTATATCCGTAATGGAAAAAGTCTTAAGCAAAACTGCCTCCTAAGAGTACATTTATTCATGGAAAAAAAGCAGGTGGTACTATTTCTCTTCCAAATGGCGCCTGCGCAACTGTCCACAGGCTCCGTCTATGTCCCTGCCCATTTCTCTTCTAATAGTAGCATTTATATGGTTTTTTTCAAGCTTATTTTTGAACTGCTCAGCGCCCTTGCGGTCAGTGGGTTTAAAGGTTCTCTCCTTGATTGGATTGACCGGAATCAGGTTAACAACTGCATTAAGACCTTTGAGAAGATCTGACAATTCCGCTGCGTCTTTATCAGTGTCATTCACTCCACTAACAAGGGAATATTCGAAGGTTAGCTGTCTTCCCGTCTTGTCAAAGTATGCCTTGCAGGCATCAAGTACTTCATTGATTGTATACTTGTTGGCTATAGGCATAAGCTCTTTTCTCTTCTCATCGTTAGATGCATGAAGGGAGAGAGCCAGGTTAATGGCAAAATCTTCGTCTGCAAGCTTATATATGTTGGGGACGATTCCACAGGTGGATATGGTAAGGTTCCTCTGTCCCAGGTTGTGACCGTCAGGATCACTTAGGAGCCTTACGAATTTCACTACGTTGTCGTAGTTATCAAGTGGTTCTCCACTTCCCATGACTACTACTCTTGCAACCTTCTCCCCTGTAATCCTGGATATTGCATATATCTGGTCCAGCATCTCCGATGGTAAAAGACCTCTCACCACTCCGTCAATTGTCGAGGCGCAGAACTTGCATCCCATCCTGCATCCAACCTGAGATGAGATACATACGCTGACTCCGAATTTATACTTCATGAAAACACTCTCGATGACATTGCCATCGGAGAGTGCAAATAAGAACTTCTTAGTGTCGTCGAGTTTAGACTCCTGAAGATCAACCTGCTTAAGTGATGTATAATCGAAGTTTTCAAGAAGCTTGTTTTTTAGCGCTGCCGGAATGTTGGTCATCTCGTCATAGCTTCTTGCCATCTTCACATGCATCCACTGATAGAGCTGCTTAGCCCTAAAAGCCGGCTCTCCCAAATCCTTGATAACCGCTGTAAGCTCATCAAGATTCAGAGACTTGATATCTCTTTTTAAATCGTACATCTATATCTCCTGTAAATTTAATTTACGCCACCGGGTCTTTATACTTAAAGCCAAGCATGGTGACATCATCAAACTGATCTGCTTCTCCGACAAACTGAGCAAGATCATTTCTTACTCTTGGAAGAAGTCTGTCCAGAGGAATATCCTTGTTTGCATTAAGGGCAGACAGAAGTCTTTCTGTGCCATACTGCTTAATGTCTTTATCTATAGCCTCAGGAATACCATCGGTGTAAACAAAGATCTCATCTCCGTACTTAAGATCAATCTCGTAATCCTTGAACTTAATTCCCTCTATGGTTGCAAGCGCCAGGAAGTGCTTATCCTTAAGCAGCTCATAGTCCCCGTCCTTATGCCTGATTATAGGATACTCATGTCCGGCATTTGAACATCTCATGACTCCGGTCTTAAGATTCATGATTCCGATCCAGACCGTAACGAACATATCCGCATCATTACCTTCGCACAGAACTTCATTAACCTTCTCGAGGATATCGGAAGGGTTTGAGCCCTGAACTGCAGTACTTCTGATGGCAGCCTTACTCCTCATCATGAACAGGGATGCAGGAATACCTTTTCCTGATACATCAGCAATGACCAGTGCCAGGTTATCAGCATCAATGAAGAAGAAATCGTAGAAGTCTCCACCGACCTCTTTTGCCGGATCCATGGTGGCAAATATCTCAACATCTTTTCTCGGAATATGGAAATTCTGAGGAAGAGCTGATTCCTGGATGGATTTTGCAAATTCCAGCTCCTGGGCTATGCGCTTTTCCGCAGCATCAATATAGCCCTTCAAAACATTAACGGTCTGGTTAATGTCATCTGAAAGTGATGCAAACTCTGATGAGTTATAGACATCTACTGTCTCATTGAGATCTCCGTTGGTGATCTTGTTGAGTGACTCATTGACAAGATCCAGGTTGTTAACAACTATTTCCTGAACCAGCATTGATATAAGGACATAGATGACCGTAAACAAAATAATGTCAGCAAGCGCCGTTTCATAAGATGCTGCATCTCTGTCGTCGTAAACCTCTTCAGAAGGAAGGCTGACCAGAAGTATCTCGCCGTTTGCAAGGGTGTCTGCTCTGCAGAATGAATCCACCCCATACGCCGTTGCTCTGTACATTCCCTTATCAACGTTTGTCTGCAAAGCAGCCAGCTCTGAATCTGACAAATTATCTCCCTTATGTCCGCCGGTAATACTTAGACCCGATTCCCTTAAGATATTAAAGTCTCCGGTCTCTCCGACGTGGGAGTGAAGAACATTAATGTTATAGTTCTTTTCACGGACCTCGTTGTATGTCTCAATAATATCCGCTGAAGCAGTCGCAAGTCTCTCAGTCGTATTCTGAACGGCTGATGCAGTCTGAACAGCAAAAGAAAAGGCAAAGCTGACAACAATGATGATGGCGCTTACCAGAAACAGCCAGCGCTGGAATTTCTGAGCTACCTGAATTTCAGAATCCTTGCGTCTCTTAAACGGGTTCTTCCATTCTCCTGCATAAATCTTAAGTGCATTGGCACAAAGCGCAAGTCCTATTCCTGTGAATATGATCATAGGAGGCGCGCAGACCTTTACAACATAAAAGGCCATCTTCAGGTCATCTCTGTGTGTGACGAACACAACATACATATGGAAAACTTCCATTACCGCGCCCATGAAAAACGCATAGGTTGCGGAAGGCTTTTTTCTCTTAAAAATAAATATGCTCATGAAGGCTGCAACAAAGCCCGAAAGTCCGGTTGAAACGCTGCAGGCAACCTTGGTATAAGAGCCGATTCCCCAGTAAGCACCTGCAATATATCTCTCTATACCGCCTATAACTCCTGCGATTATTCCGGCCAGAGGATCAAAGAAAAGTCCTGCGCAAAGTGGGCCCATATCCCTGACATTTATCAGCATATGGCTGTAGTCAACGCCATAATGAGTAGAGAGTATTGCGCATCCGGCATAAACCGCAGCCAAAAGAATCCTTATGGGCCAGGTTATCTTCTTGTCACGAAGATATATCCACAAAAGCACCGTAAGAATTGTGATAGCTAAGGTTATACCTGACATTTTTAAGATCATAAAAAGCATGTCTTTACTCCTCTTGTCTTGTTACTCTGCTTTTCTTCTGAGCTTTGAGATAAAGAATCCGTCAGTTCCAAATTCGCCTGGAAGCAACTGAATATAGCCGCTTTCAGCGGTCTGCAAAAGAGCTTTCTCCTGCATTTTAGGAGGAAGCTTGTCCTTAAAGCTTACGGGCTCAAAAGGAAGTTCACTGCAGATCCTGTTAAACATCTCTTCGTTCTCTTCTCTGTTTACAGTGCAGGTGGAATACATCAGAATTCCTCCGGGCTTAACATAATCCCAGGCAGTCTTAATGATTTCCCACTGAAGTTTTGAAACGTCCGTAAGGCTTTGTTTTGTTACGTTATATTTTATATCGTTCTTTCTTCCGATTATCCCAAGACCTGAACAGGGTAAATCTAAATATAATATATCTGCTTTATTCTCCAGGCTGCTGTCGTGTATCCTGGCATCGTGAACTTCTACTTTCACATTTGTCATGCCCATGCGCTCAGCATTTTCCCTGATGAGTTCACATTTCCTATCTGATACATCTCTGGAAATAACAGTTCCTGCATCACCAGTGTGGTCAGCTGCTTCTGTCCCTTGTACTCTCTCGGCAGCGTGAAGGCTCTTTCCACCGGGAGCTGCACAGACATCAATAACAACCTGAGAGGGCTTTGGATCTGCAATCTCTGTGACCATCATTGAGCTCACATCCTGCACAAAGAACATACCCTCATCATATCCCGGAAGGAATCTGATGTTGTCGGTCTTTTCAAGATTTAAGGCATAGGGAAGAATATCGCTTTCTGTTACGATAACTCCGGCCTGCGTTAGCTCTTTTACGAATTTCTCCTTGTCACACGCTGCTCCAAGCCTGATGGTTGTAGGACGCGCTTCTAAGAAAAACTTAAGGATTTCTTCTGTCTTATCAAAGCCATATGTTGAAACCCACATTTCGCACAGCCACTTAGGCATGGAATAAAACGCATTAAGGTAGTCTATACCATTATTCTCATCCTTGGAAGGATATTCGATCTTGTCTTTATTTCTCGATATGTTGCGAAGGACTCCGTTAACAAAACCTTTCAGCCCCGCAAACTTATGCTTCTGCGCAAGCTTTACTGCCTCGTTACAGGCAGCAGAATCAGGAACGCTGTCCATAAACATGATCTGATAAACGCTCATGCGAAGAAGGCTTCTGATAAGTGGCTGCATCTTGTCCACTTTGGTCTTGGAAAAAGAGTTTAAGACGTAATCGATCTGAATCTGTCTCTCGATGCATCCGTCCACCACCCTCTTCATGAAAGCCTTATCCCTGCTCTCAAGGTAATCATATTTATTCAGGCTGTCTTTTAAAAGGGATGGCTTTCTAACGCCATCCCTGTCGTATTCAATAAGGATACCCAGAACTATTTCTCTGATATTTGCCATGTTTTTCTCCAAGTACTTATATATATTCAATTATCTGATGTATTATGGAATTTTGTCAAACATGAGTCACCGGGGACGTTTCACTTTGACTCAAAATGAGACACCGGGGACGTTTCATTTTGACTCATTTTGAGTCAATGGGGACGGTTCTCTTTGACTCCTTTTTTGAGTCAGGGGGACGGTTCTTTTGACTTATTTTTATGTGCGGGGAATTATGGGACGGAAAGTGCATCACAAGACCTTCTATAAAGTTATGTTGGTTGGAGCTTGTTTTTGAAATGCATCACAAAAATTGATATATGAAAAAATAGTTGGAAATTACAAGCTCTTTTCCAAGCCATAGATCAAAATAATTTGATTCCTAACGCTCATCCTACATCACAACACTTGGCCTACGGATGCCATGTGATGTAATTGTTTATGGAAGCCCAAAAATCTTTTTTGAACTTTCCAACTATTTTTCGTATAGGAGAAAGTTGTGGGGTGGTCGAAATTACGTTTCCAACCATGGTTAAAATTATCAGCCTGTTGTGATGCACTGTAACAGCGAAATCTCCCCCGGATAAACTAATTGTAATTATGTAGTTATCAGCATCTCCTTATCCTGCCCGCCTTAGTGACCAATCGCCCATAAAAATACCGGAGTCAAGGGACAGTACGCTGGGCGCCGCTCTTTGGCGCCCGGGCAGCCCTTGGCTCCGGTATCTTTATGAGCAACTATCTATTGGCGGCGGGCTAATATGCTAACCACCGCAAAATTGTCAGTTTTTGAGTCAATTTGAAACGTCCCCAGTGACTCATTTTGAGTCAAAGTGAAACGTCCCCGGTGACTCAAACTGCTGTGTCTAAAGTGTTGATATCCTCAGCCACCTTTTTCTTATTGAAGATAGGCGCAAAGATGAACAGCGCAAAGATCAGGCTTCTGATCAGCATTATCGGAATCTGAGACCAGGTCAGGCTCTGGTTCTGAAGCACGTTAACATCTCCGCCCGTGAATATAACAACGTAATTATTATTGATGAAATGCATTATTGCGATTGCCCAGATATTCTGAGTCTTCATATATGCATAGCCAAAGAAAATACCCATTGTTACACAAGTTATAATCTGTGTGATAAGAAGCTGCGGACCTGAAGTAGTTGAATAGAACATGAAATCAGCAGCTGTATGCCAGATTCCCCATACAACACCCACGAGAATAACACCAAGTCTGAGGCCAAACTTCTTTTGCATGATTGGCTGCAGGTAATAGCGCCAGCCATACTCTTCACCAAGAAAAGCAATCATGGTTATTGGGAAATTCAGCATGATCATTGCTGCACTAAACCAGTTCATGGGATTGAAGGTCATTGCATTTAATTCAGAAAAATCACCGATTCCCTCTCCTGCTGCTATGTTGGCCGAAAGCTGTGCAATATAGAATCTGCAAAAGAAAAGTACAACAAACACAAGGATCATCACTATACTAAGCAAAACATTCTTTCTGCAAAGTCCCGTATTCTCCCTCTTTTCTCTTCCACAAGCCCAGAATGCTATATAGGCAATAACACTTCCAATCAAAAGGATGTATTGACTGTACAGATTCCAGTTGGATACCATTCCGGCGCCACTGTCAATCATCTGCTCAGGTGCAAAAACAGATATTACTGCAACGATGATCATAACTGCAGCCGTAACAAGAAACGAAATAAATCCAACCATAGGGAGTTTCTTTTCTTTCCTATCAAATAGCAGCATACCGAGTATTACTCCGCAAGCCGGGTAAGTCATCATCGCATTGACAAAGGCGGTCAGATCTTTTTCCCCCTTAAGTCCCAGGAACATAAATATGCTCATCAGCGCTGTCATGCCAAAGGCTACAGCCAAAAAGACATACAACTTTTTTCTTTCATTAACACTCATCTTTTTATTCCTCCTTGAATATACAATTTACCACTCAAACCATAAATTGTGTCCCCATACACTGATTTGAGCCGATTTTACACTCAATTTATACTAGCATAAAAAAAGAAGCCCGCGGCGATTATTCCGCAGGCTTCACAAATTGTTCATCTTCTTCTGTTGTTCAGGAGCACGAGCCTTAAGAGCTGTACTACTGCAGATGCAGCACTTGCCACATAGGTCATGGCTGCTGCGCTTAAGACCTTCCTTGAAGAATCCACTTCTTCCGGTCCAAGTATTCCGTAATCTTCAAGCATCACCAGCGCTCTGTGGGAAGCATTAAACTCCACAGGAAGAGTTACAACCTGGAACAGAACTGCCAGAGAGAAAACCCAGATGCCGATAGTGATAAGCGGTGAGAAACTAAAGAACATTCCCAATAAAATAATAGGAATCCCTGCCTTTGACCCTATGCTCGCAGCAGGTAATATTGCCGATCTTATCTGAAGCGGAACATAACCGGTGTGATGCTGCAGAACATGACCACATTCATGAGCAGCAACACCTACTGCTGCAACTGAATTTGATCCGTAAGTGGCATCTGAGAGATTAACAGTTTTTGTCCTGGGATCATAGTTGTCGGTAAGATTACCCGGAACATGTTGCACTGCCACATCGGTTATTCCGTTGCGTCTTAGGATCTCCATTGCAGCCATAGCTCCTGTCATACCGCTCATACTTCGTATTTTGTTGTATTTCTTATAAACAGACGACACTCTTGCGCTGGCCACCATACAAACGATAGCCATTATGATTGTCAGGATATACATCGGGTCTATTCCCATTCCATATCTGTAATACATATTCTCTACCTCACTTCAGAACTGTACCGATTTCCAATTTATTGCCCAGAAGGAATGACTTAACATCCATTCTCTTTTTACCTTCAAGCTGTACCTCAGTGATCTTAAGATATCCGTCTCCTGTAAGGACAACAAAAGAATCCTTTAGTACTGCAATAATGCTTCCATATGCTCTCGCATTTTCAAGCTCTTTTGCCTTGGAAATATCTTCAGGAGCAAGATTGTTACAAAGCGCTGCGAAATCAACAGGTGAAAGAGTCTTAGCATGCCAGATCTTGAGCATCTTGCCTCCAAGGGTTGTGAAGGCTGATGGCCATGGGTTCAGACCCCTTATAAGGTTTCTGATAGTCTCAGCATCTTTTGAAAAATCAATTTTGCCCATATCCTTGGAGAGCTTGCCACACTTGGTCGCAAGTGCTTCATCCTGAGGGATTGGTGTCAGCTCACCTTTTTCTATTTTAGGAAGAGCCTCAACAATAAGTTCTCCTCCAAGTTTAGAAAGCTTGTCAAAAAGACTTCCTCCGGTCTCTTCCTCATCAATTTTAATCTCTCTCTGAATGAGGATATCTCCAGTATCCATTCCTGCTG
>JAEEGJ010025737.1_pt1 | contig 12017 bp, 6 predicted proteins | sample 8958761 | NCBI WGS metagenome assembly JAEEGJ01 (sample SAMN16246546, study PRJNA631951) | gut metagenome | biome: gut microbiome; feature: rumen; material: RS-attached | host: Bos | place: Iran: Karaj | collected 2018-10 | reverse complement strand
TTATGGTCGTAGGCGTAATTGGTGCCTATATGTACTTCAAGGGAAATGAGGCTATGGGAATTGTGGTGTTTATCATCGCTATGGCCTTTAAGATGGCAGAATGCGCTCTGCGATTTGTGAAGAAATAATTAAGAGGTTATAGGGTTATGAGGTTAGAAGGTTAGAGGTCTGCATCGCTAATAGGCATTACGACCTTAGAACCAGAAAACCTAAAAACCTGCAACTTGAGTTGTGCGAAAGTTGAATTAATACTTATTGATGAAGAGATATCTCTCAGTCATAATTCTCCATATCATGGCATTGGCATTTGTCCATGCTCAGGGTACATATAGGGGTTTGGATGATAGAAACACTAATCCGACGGAAGATCCGTACGGAAATCAGTTTGATACAAGTTCCAATACCTTCAACCCAAATAAACAGAAAGGAGAAAAACATGAGAAGAAGGAAATACCTAAGGGAATGTATGTCTGGACGGTGGATCCTCTTTTCGGCGACCGCATCCCCGTGGAGAAGGATACGCTTCAGCATCTCTTCATGAATACGGTGTTCACTTCAGGAATGCATGGAGAGTACAACACAACAGGAAACCTTGGTGCTCCTCGTCAGAACCGTATCTTCATGGATCGTAATCATATACCGACATTCCTGTTTACTGATGCATATGATTTCTTCCTCACACCAGTTGAGGACCTTCGTTTCACCAATACGCTCTCACCGATTACAAGTCTTAACTTCTATACTTGTGGTGACCGTACCGACGGTGAGGACTATCTCAAGGTGCTGTTCGCATCAAATGTGAATAAGCAACTGGGATTAGGAATGAAGTTTAACTACATGTATGGACGAGGATATTACAATTCCCAATCCACAGCATTGTTCGACTATACATTCTGGACATCATATCTCGGTGAGCGATATCAGGCTCATTTCGTGTTCTCTACCGACCATATGAAGAATACTGAAAATGGCGGTATAACCAATGATGACTACATAATAGATCCGACGAAATATCCTGACTCATATATCACGTCAGAGATTCCTACTAATCTGTCGTCAAACTGGAATAAGAACAACGCCTTGCATTTCTTCCTGACGCATCGTTATAATGTAGGTTTCTATCGTAAGGTTCCTATGACGAAACAGGAGATTGAGGCAAAGAAATTCGCTATGGCTGCACGCAAGGAGGCAGAGGATCGCGAGAAGCGTGAAAATGGCGATGTCGATACTAAGGGAAGAGTAAACGAGACCTTGACTGGTCGTCCTAAGGATGCAAAGATTGAAGGCGACCTGCCAACCGACTCTACATCAACGGCTTCTACAGGTCGTATAAGTGTGGAAAACGAATCTGTTGCCGATTCTCTTCTTGCTGAGAAGGCAAAGCAGGCAGAGGACACATCATGGATGAAGAATGAATATGTGCCAGTCACAAGTTTCATTCATACGGCATCGGTTGACAGATACACCCGTAACTACATAGCCTACCGAAAACCCGCCAACTACTATCCTGCCATGTCAAAGGCGGATAGTCTGTATTGGGCGGATCTCAAGTGTGCTGACGATACCATTAACGATATTGCCAACTATACAAAGATCGACAACACCTTCGCCCTGGCCCTGCACGAAGGCTTCAACAAGTATGTGCCCACAGGCCTCAAGGCGTATATCACACACGATATCGGCGTATATGAGCTCTTTGACAAGAAGTATCCCGAGCATAGCACGTATATTGGCGGACAGCTCACCAAGACACTTGGCTCTGTCTTCCACTATAATGCCACGGCCGACTACTGTTTCGCAGGAGCGATGTCTCATGACTTCATGCTCGATGCCACGGCCGATGTCAACGTGCCAATCTTCGGCGATACCGTCCGCATAGACATGGACGGATTCTATCACTCGCTCGATCCTGATTTCTTCCTTACAGAGTATCACGGCAAGCATTACTCGTGGAATCATCAGGATTTCAACAAGCAGAAGCACACCCACTTCGGAGGAGCCGTCTCCTTCCCTAAGACAAAGACCTCTGTGCGAGTAGGATGGGATTTCATCAGTGATTATACGTATCTGGGTACCTCTCATGATCTTTCGGAAGCAAAATTGCCGATAAATCATACAGCCGATGTGTATCAATATGGTAAGCCTGTAAACGTGTTCACGGCAGAACTTGCACAGGATTTCAAACTCGGCATACTCAACTGGAACAACCGTGTCACATATCAGCTTTGCGAGCAGGATAATGTGCTGCCATTGCCTAAGCTCAATATCTGGAGCAACCTATATATCGATTTCAAGATTGCAAAGGTGCTGAAATGCCATCTGGGAGCAGATGTAACGTATTTCACCAAATACTATGCTCCTGAGTATGTGGCAGGTCTCGGACAGTTTGCTGTTCAGCGTAACGCTGCGGTAAGGACAAAACTAGGCAATTATCCATTCGTGGACGTATATGCCAACTTCGTGCTCAAGGGATGTCGCTTCTTTGTGATGATGAGCCACGTAAACGCAGGTAACGGAAATCTGATGTATTTCACCGTACCTCACCATCCGATGAACGAAAGAGTCTTCCGTCTCGGTATTTCATGGATTTTTTATAATTAACATTTTATTATACAACCTTTTAACAATAAACTTAATATGGCAACAAGCGAAAACATCTGTGGCTTGAAGCGTGAAGACTTCATGACCACCGTCCAGGGAAAGCAGACAGATCTCTATGTACTCCGTAATTCTAACGGTGCTGAGATTGCAGTAACAAACTTTGGTGGTGCTATTGCAGCAATCATGGTTCCTGATAAGGACGGCAATATGGCCAATGTAATCCAGGGACATGATAACATCAATGACTATATCAACACAACTGAGCCATTCCTCTCTACTCTCATCGGTCGTTTCGGCAACCGTATCAAGGAGGGTAAGTTCATCCTCAATGGTAAGGAGTACAATGTCGCTCTTAACGATGGTCCTAACCACCTCCACGGTGGTCCTACAGGTTATCATGCTCGCGTATGGGATGCTCTTCAGATGAACGACAGCACCCTCGTACTCAACTACGTTAGCTCTTACGGTGAGGAAGGCTTCTCTGGTGAGGTTCACGTAACAGTTGTCTATACATGGACAAACGATAACGAACTCATCATCGAGTATCTTGCTACAACAAACAAGAAGACTATCATCAACCTCACTCACCACGCATTCTTCTCTCTCAGCGGTATTGCTAAGCCAACACCTACAATCGAGGATTGGGATCTTGAGCTTAATGCAGACTTCTATCTCCCTATCGATGCTGTCAGCATCCCAACAGGTGAGATTCTCAAGGTTGAGGGCACTCCATTCGACTTCCGCAAGCCTAAGAAGATTGGTCTTGAGATCAACGCTGACAACGAGCAGATTAAGAACGGTAGCGGTTACGACCATAACTTCGTGCTCAACAAGAACGAGGTTGGCGAGCTTTCATTCGCTGCACGTGTGAAGGACCCAAAGACTGGCCGTACTCTCGAGTGCTACACCACAGAGCCTGGTCTTCAGGTTTACACAGCTAACTTCGCAAGCGGTAAGGAAATTCAGTTCGGTTGCACAGCACCAAAGCGCTCTGCTATCTGTCTCGAGGCTCAGCACTTCCCAGATTCTCCAAACCGTCCTTACTTCCCATCTGTGGTTCTCAACCCAGGTGAGCGCTACAAGCAGAAGACTATCTATAAGTTCGGAGTTGAAAAGTAAGAAACAAAATTGATAATTGAAAGTTGAAAATTGAAAATTCCCAGTCGGTATTTTTGTTTTCAACTTTCATTGCTTTAGCTTGAAGAGCATTAGCGAATATTTTTCAATTTTTATCAATAATAGAATGTTGGAATTTTAATTTTCAATTTTAAACTTTCAATTTTCAATAGAAAAAACATGGATATTGAATTCGTAAGAAGCCGCTTCATAAAGCATTTTGACGGTCTTACAGGCAACATATATCATTCTCCTGGACGCATCAACCTTATTGGCGAGCATACCGACTATAACGGTGGTTTCGTCTTCCCAGGTGCTGTTACTCAGGGAGTGATGGCAGAGGTGCGCCCTAACGGCACAGATACCGTAATAGCCTATTCCATAGACCTCAAGGATAAGGTGGAGTTCAAGGTCAATGATCCAAAGGGACCATCGGCACAGTGGGCTCGCTTCATCTACGGTATGGTACAGGAGTTCCTCCTTCTTGGTGTGGATGTCAAGGGCTTCAACGTGGCTTTTGCTGGTGACGTGCCTCTTGGTGCAGGAATGAGCTCGTCTGCAGCCTTGGAGAGTTGTTTCGGTTGTGCTCTAAACGACCTCTTTGTAGGTAATAAGATAAGCAAGTGGGATATCGTACTTGCCGGACAGGCAACAGAGCATAAGTATATCGGCTGTAACTGCGGTATTATGGATCAGTTTGCAAGCGTCTTCGGACAGGCAGGTAAGCTCATGCGCCTCGACTGCAACACACGCGAGTTTGAGTACTTTCCATTCAATCCGCAGGGCTATAAGCTCGTATTGCTCAATTCATGCGTAAAGCACGAACTTGCAGGCTCTCCATACAACGACCGACGCAACTCTTGCGAAAACGTTGCGAAAGCCGTACAGAAACGCCATCCTGAGCGTGTTATAGAGACACTTCGCGACTGCTCTTGGGAAGACCTTCTGGAAGTTAAGGCTGACGTAAGTGCAGAGGACATACAGCGTGCCACATTCGTACTTGGAGAGAAAGACCGCGTACTTGCCGTGTGTGACGCTCTTGTAAAGGGCGACTACGAGGAAGTGGGCAAGCAGATGTATCTCACCCATCAGGGACTCTCAAAGGACTACGAGGTAAGCTGTGAGGAGCTTGATTTCCTCAACGACATAGCCAAGGCAAACGGCGTGACTGGCTCTCGCATCATGGGCGGTGGTTTTGGCGGCTGCACCATCAACCTCGTCAAGGACGAGCTCTACGACACTTTCATTGCTGATGCAAAGAAGAAGTTCGCAGAGAAGTATGGACACGAGCCAAAAGTCATCGATGTCGTTATTGGCGACGGCTCCCGCAAGATTTGCTAAATATTGATAGACATAAACAGAGCGTCATAGGTGCGACAACTATTATCATGTGTGTCCGCTTACGACGCTTTATTTTTATTCTTAACGCAAAGCCGCAAAGTTACAGAGTTTTTATGATTTCTGAACTCACGGAATATACAAGCTGTGTTGCTTATTGGGTATTGCGAAAAATCTTTCTGTTTCTTTCGTGTTTTCCGTGTTCTGACTAATTTTTCATTTATTCTGGATTGAGCGCACTAAAAAGGCTAACGGTGACTCACGTCTCGATTAGCCTAAATTATTTGATTATGAAAGGGGGAAACTTTTTTACTAAATCCATTGCAAAGATAATGAATTTTTATCAAAATTGCAATGATTTACATCAAAAATATTCATAAATAAACAACCTTTAACACAACAAGGCGCAGATTAACAAAAAAAATGATTGTTGAATGGGTTTACCTCCTCGGCAATATTGTTACTATCGCTGTTTCACATTTCCATGAGCCTTTGTCAGCATTGATACTCAAGCACATCAGCCACACGAGCCTTTTCACTCTCCTGGAACTTATGAGTAGACTCCTGATAGAGCTCCACGAATCCTTCCAATTTACTTTCCCCCATCGACGCAAGTCGGAATTTCTTTCTTCTCCATGTTAGTTTTTTACTTGTTAGTTTTTTTACGAATGAAATCCTTGTAAATTACTAATAGCCAGTAGGTTTTGATATTAGGGTTAGTTTTTCGCCCCATTTTTGCCAATAATATATACGCGCGTGGGGGCGCGCGCATAAAAAGGGTTTCACGATTTTACCCCTAAAAAACTAACCCTAATATCACAACTGATTGATAGACTGCAACTTGCACTCTTTTAAAAGAGTAAAAAACTAACAAACAAAAAACTAACATCATGGCTCTCCGAGTTGCTTTCGCCATTTAGAAAAACCAATAAAAACAAAAGAATATAAAGTAAAACATTTTGTTTTATCGTTTTTTGTTTTGATATGTTTTTATTGGTTATGCTCTGTTTTTTAGATGGCGAAAGCAACTCACCACTCATTCTGCATAGATAAAAAAAATATCGAGAAAATACGTATTTTTTCGTATTTTTTCGTATCGTAAAGTATTAAAGTATCGAAAAGTATTTTTTCGTATTCTGACAATTTCTTTTTTCGTAACTTTGCACTCGCAAGATTGAAACATGCACCGGCTCTTAGCCGACGTTCGTTATCTTTCGAGTGCGAGGTGCTGTGCACGTTGTCATCGTGAATCAGTCAAAGGTCAAAAGACAAAGGCCAAGAGTTGAAGGTTGAGAGTTCCTGACGGCAAGGGCGCCAATGCCGAACGGTGTAACTTAAATTTTTCACTCTTCACTTTTCACTCATGACTGGTTCTGCCTTCGCTCTCCCTTCGCTATGCCTTCGCTCTGCCCTCGCTACTTAGAGTTGAGGATTAGCGATGGAACAGGGGGAGGATGACAAAGGCATAAATCCGATTCGGTCTTTGAAATGATGATACAAACAGGAAATAGCAAATATATCAAAATGCGTTCCGTGTCTCGCTTGGAATTGAGAATACGGATGACCTGATAGCAGACTTCATGAATGCTTTAGACTTATGAATCTAATTCAAGATGCGTCAAAAGTTACGATACGCCGATAGAGTTGACTGTTGTGCTAACAGCCATAGCAACAACTCTCGGAGTAACCTTCTGTATGGAGTTTGAGATATCAAGTTATTAAGACTTGCGAAGCTTGATGAACTTGCGAATAAACTAAACGCGAAGACGCAAAGGAAAGGGGGTAAGGATAAAAACTTTGTGTCTTTGCGTTTGTATTTTAATTGAAAATGTAAAAGTTTAAAAAGAGAACTCCTTAACTATTTACCATTTACTTTTATTCGCTGCAACTCATCATGCTAAGGCAAGTAGTGGTGATTGATCTTTTTTCTTTGGTTTCGCTTGGTAGATTGGGAGAAACTTTGTATCTTTGCACACTGAAGACCTGAATCTTTTAAAAACTAAGAGATAATGAAGAAGTATATTATTGCTTTTCTGCTCTTTATGGGCGGTGTTTCTGAATACTGCGCAGCACAAAATGCGGCGCATACCTTTGTCGTGGATAAGGGACTTAAGCCTGTGGGGCGACTGAAAGCTAATAAGACTGCTGACAAAGTTGCAGAGGAATGGGCGAGGGAAGATGATTCGGGCTGTGTTGTGACTAAGAGTTGGAATGACTCTCTTTACTTGAGGACATCTTCCGTATTCTTCGACTGCCTCGTGGAAGCCTATATGCATCATCACTCAGTGGTGTTGTCGCCTGATATTATATGGACGATGATAAGTCAGGGATTCTGCCAGTTTGTGAATGAGAAACCGGAGACATTCAGAAGTTTGCTGGTGAATCATCAGGGAAAGAAGTTGCTTATTGTGCATATTCCCAAGTCAGACGATTTTCACTCGCCTTCTTTTAAGTGGGATGTGGTGTTTGACGATTTCGACAGGCAGATTGGCGCTAACACTAAGGGAAACCTTGCCGATGTGATGAGGGCTGATTTCTCCACAACGGGAAAGACGGAGCGCATAGCATCGCAAATCACGCTGATGAGTACCGTGAAAGCGTATTTTGACTATTTGGTGATTATAGGTGTGTGTGGCATTCCTTCCATCACTATAGAGGGTACGCCTGATGACTGGAGAAAAGTGCTGGATAAAACGAGGAGTCTGAGTGTTTACGGTATTGAAGACTGGGTCGAAGAACTTGAACCTATATTGGAAGAGTTTGTTGCCGCTTCAAAAGGTAATCCTAACGTTCGTTTCTGGCAGGATATAGTGAAGCGTGATAAAATCGACGAGATAACCAAGAGTAGTTGTGTGGGTAAGGAAGAACCTACGAAAGTGGATGGTTGGTTCCTGAAACTGATGCCGTTCGATAAGAATGGCCGTACGCCGGAGAGTGTGTACTACGATACTCAGGATATGAAGCCTAACGTGGTGAGCACCCCTTTTGTATGCAAAATAATAGGGGAGGTGGGAGAGCATAGAATGTCGATGCATGCAGGTCTTGTAGGTGTGGATGTTGACGGTGAAGCTAATACGATGCGTCCGAGAATTGGTTGGATGGTATGCGAGAAGAAGGCGGAATCGGAAATGACCTTGCGCGACTTGATGAAAATGGATGGGCCTGATATGAAGCCAGATTTTACCCTTTATAAGGTGCCTGAGATGTTCAAGGAAATTGAATATCTGAGAGACTTGCATCTGGAATTCATGGATGAGATCGAGTTGCCCGATTGGTTCGGAGAACTAAATGTGGATAGAATCGTTATTGATGGCGTTTTCACTTCGAAATACGTGCGTCAGTTGAAGAAACTGTTTAAGGATAGGAAGGTGTCGGTAAAGAGGCGTGGCGCTACATCTAAGGTGACGATAAAATCGCGCAAATTGCTTTACCCGGGTAATATTCCATATACACGAGCAACGATATATGGGGATTGGGTATATATGGAGGCAGAGATTGGTAATGGCTATCGTGATTTCGATGAATACGTGGAAAAGAACCGTAGAATTGCCGTTTCGAATGATAATTACCTTAATGCTGATGTGGAGAAGGTGCGCGATGGAAAGTGCATCTTGGTTGATTTCACCGTTGAAGTTGACGGTACGGTTACCGATTTGAAGATTCATGAGAATGAAAACCTCAGAAAGGAATGCCGCGATGAGGTGGAGCGATTGATAAAGGAAATGCCGCTGTGGAATCCGGCAACAAAAGATTCAGAGACGGTAAGGTATCGTGTTTTGGAGGAGGTTTGCTTCTAACGGTATTTTCGTGATAATTCACAAGAAAAAATTGTGATTGTGTTGCAATCCATAATGTGAATCTGTAAAAATGTATTGGTTTCGTAATAAACAACATTTTTTCTTGAAAAAAATTTGGTTGAATTGACAAAAATACTTAATTTTGCAACAGTAAAACTGTTATAGCTGAGAAAAAACATTCAAGATAGAGCTTGAAGATGCAACTAATTGAAAAAGGGGAATAAAAACTCAGCAGACGATAACTATCTTAGAGGAAATAGATATGAAACGTATATTTTCGTTCATAGGAGCAACTTTGCTTACTGTAATGCCAGCATTTGCTAATATTGCGGAAGGCGTATCTGGAGACTGCACATGGGTTATCGACAATGATGGTAACCTTAACATCTCTTCAGAAGAGGACTATGCAGTTCTCGGAACATGGGAAGGCGATGCCGCTCCTTGGAGCAACTTCAAGGACGCTATTACCACGGTGGCTTTCTCTACTCCGGTGGCTGCCCAGACATGCACCAATATGTTCAATGGCTGCACTAATCTTAATGCGGTGTATCTCGATAACTTCTATACAAATGATGTTACCGATATGAGTCGTATGTTTGCTAACTGCACTTCACTTGAGATTATTGAGTTTGGTATGACAGTATCTTCACAGGATGAGGATGCGTTTTATGCCAAGGGCATGTTTACCCCATATCGTGACAACTTCCTTACTGACAACGTAACGAACATGGCAAGTATGTTCGAGGACTGCAAGTCATTGCACGCTTTTAAGCTTCAGAACCTTGCTGTTCGCAACGTGATGGATTTCAGCAATATGTTTGCTGGTTGTAGCTCACTTGAGTCAATGGATCTTACAGGTCTCACAGTTCGTAAGGATGCAAAGGTTGCTGATATGTTTGCTAACTGCAAGAGCCTTTTGAACATCACCAATCAGAATATATTCCCTTCTGAGATTGAGGATGCAACATTCATATCACTTCCTACAAGAGGCGTATGCTCTGTGGATATTCCTATGGATTGCCTTGCTGACTATCAGACGGCAACTGGTTGGAGATACCTCTTCATTACAGCTGAGGATGAGATGAAGGCTAACGGTTCTTCACTCACCGCTATCAACAGCATCACAGAGACAGAGAATAAAGCATCTGTATTCAGTTTCGCAGGTGAGCGTCTCATAGCTCCTGTCAAGGGCTTGAATATCATTGATGGCAAGAAGGTGATGGTGAAGTAAGGATTAAAATTATGAGAATGATATAAGGCTCTCAGGGTAGCGTGGTTAGGATGCTTCTCTGGGAGTTTTTAATTTTCTCTAAAAAGCGTAAGCGGGCATTTAATTTTTCATAGATATGAAATCAAAACTCGAACTTGTAAATTTGATAGTGCTTAATGTCGGATATGCGAAGACACAGCATCGGTGGGGTGGTACAGATATTTCATCACCGTTTGCCCGATTGTACTATGTCACAGCGGGAAAGGCGACGCTGCACTTTAACAATCAGGATATAGAGTTGAAGCCGGGATTTATGTATCTCGTGCCAAGCTTTATGCCGCATAGCTATGTATGTGAGCCGGGTTTTGAGTTCTATTATCTGTTTGCGTATGAGCGATACGGTGACTCTACAGGCTTCTTCGACATCTATCGTTTCCCGTATGAGGTGAAGGCGAACGAGGCGGCTAATCTGCTCTTCGTGAACTACTGTAGCCTCTATCCGCAGTTGTCGTTGCCTTATTCAAGTGCTGAGGACTTCAATAATCATCCTGCGTATCGTGACTATGCCACACGCTATCAGGCGATGGAGCGTTATGAGAAGATGCAGTTGCAGGGATTTGTATGGATCGTGGCTTCTTATTTCATGAAGCATGCGGAGAAGATAACTGACAATACTGATGAGCGTGTGTTCAAGGTTTGTGTTTATCTGAAGGAACATATCAGCGATAGGGTGACGCTTGATGAGCTTGCCAACGTGGCTTGCGTGACGAAATCGCATCTGGGAAGGCTCTTCCGTTCAGCCTTTGACATGTCGCCTATCCAGTATGCCATCCGCTGTAAGATTCAATTTGCGCAGGGGTTGTTGCTGACTACGGACATGAGCGTGAAGAGTATATCGGAGAAGATAGGCATTGATGATGTCTCGTATTTCATCCGATTGTTCAAGAAGATTATTGGTTTCACGCCTCTTGACTATAGGGAGAGGTTGAAGTATTAAAGCCTAACCCGTCCTTCCCCAAAGGAAGGCTTCACCCCCCTCACCCCCTCCAAGGGGGAGTAGATACACTTACTCGCGTGAGGCGGAGTGGTGACGGGATAGGCTTGGGCGTGATTTGCGGAGCACAGAAGGTGCGATACCTAATAGGGCAGTCCGATAGGGCTGTCAATGTGAATGGATGTGGGGAACGGAGCGCTGTAAGTGCGACACCTGAAGACTAGGACTATAGGTGTCGGTCCTTCAGACCTCAATATACTATAACAACCTATATGACAGCCCTTGCGGACTGCCCTATTAGGTGCCGCTCCTTCAGATCTCTTTCAACCACATGATATTCAATGATATACGAGTAGAGAAATTGTTCGCAAAGGCTCACCAAGCTGAAGCAAGTCATCGAACTGATGTTACTGTACTCTATTTGTCCTCCTTGTTTCCTTGAACTCCTTAAAAGTGTAGCGAATTATTATTCAAAAAAAAAGACTGTCTCACGATGTGAGACAGTCTATATGATTCATTAATTAAGCAGCGGGGCTGCTATTTGATTTCGATACACTGGCATTCCTTTGCCTTTTCCTCTGGCGTCATCTTCGGGATGTCGATATATAGAACGCCATCGGTCATTTGGGCGGTGATGTTCTGTTTCTCAACATTGTCAGGTAGAGCCAGACGCTGTTCGTACTTGCTGTAGCTGAACTCGCGGCGGATGTACTTTTTCTCCTTGTTCTCATCCTTGTTCTCGTTTTTCTTCTCCATTGCAATAACGATGTCGCCATCGGAGATGGAAATGTTGAAGTCTTCCTTTGTCATTCCAGGAGCAGCAATCTCAACCTTGTAGCCCTTGTCGTCCTCAGAGACGTTGATGGCAGGTGATGTGCTGTGGAACTGTGGGGTTATCCAACTGTCGTTGAAGAAGTCGTTGAAGAAAGAAGGGAAGAATCCCTGATTACTTGTTTTAGCA
>JAEEGJ010025733.1_pt1 | contig 12019 bp, 12 predicted proteins | sample 8958761 | NCBI WGS metagenome assembly JAEEGJ01 (sample SAMN16246546, study PRJNA631951) | gut metagenome | biome: gut microbiome; feature: rumen; material: RS-attached | host: Bos | place: Iran: Karaj | collected 2018-10 | reverse complement strand
ACCGACGAACAGGGCAAGCCCTACTACATGGTAAAGAACTCATGGGGAAAGAGCGGACTGTACAAAGGCATCTGGTATATGTCGCGCGACTATATCATGCTCAATACCACCTACCTCTTCCTCAATCGCCATGCCCTGCCTAAAGCGTTACGCAAGGCAATAAAATAAGAAAGCAATCCTTTCCGTTTTTGAAGAAAATTCACCCCTTATAGCTGAAATCATCGATTGACTCGAGTGATTTCATGACTTGAGCTCAATCGATGAATTCACTCGAGTGAAGATTTTGGGGGTATTACGTGAAATTACGACTATATTTTGGGGTACAAGGAGAAACGTCGTTTCTCGATGAGCAACACGTCGTTTCTCTGTCAGAGATATGACGTTATGGTCATTCGTGTAGCGTCGCAGACAAAAATATCCATGACCAATTCAAGCAAGACAAAAAAGTAAACAAAAAACGGGCATTAAAAATGGTTCGTTAACTTAATTAATCGTTTGAGTTATCTCAAATCATGAATCGAGTTAACTCAATCGATGATATGAGTTAACTCATATTTTAAGGGGTATTTTGGGAAATAAAAAAAATATCTTACAAAGCAACCTGATTACGTGCATTTCGCCTGCTAATTCGTACCTTTGACTGGCGTCTAAGGTACTTGCGTTCGACATTGCAAAAACAAAAAATGGTTTTTGTTTTGCAATGTTCTCACTTATTCGTACCTTTGCAGCTCAAAATAAAAGGCATGGCTGAACAATCCCTGAAAAGACAACTGAAAGTGCTCACCATACCAGTGTTTATAGAGATGGCACTGGTGATGCTGCTGGGTGCCGTGGACACCGTGATGCTGAGTCGCTATAGCGACAACAGCGTGGCGGCGGTGGGACTGGACAACCAGTTGATATCACTGGTATTCCTAGTGTATCAGTTCTTCTCGATGGGTGCCGCCATCCTCTGTGCACAGTATATCGGTGCCGGACTGAGGAAGCGACTGGTGCAGGTGGTGGGCATGGCACTGGTGGTGAACCTGATGCTGGGAATGGGCGTGAGTGCCCTACTCTACTTCAAGGCGGAGGCCCTGCTGCAACTGATGGGCCTGAGACCTGAACTGATGCACGACGGCGTGGTGTACCTGAAGATAACCGGTGCGCTGTCGTTCTTCCAGGCCCTGTCGCTCACTTTCTCGGCCTCACTGCGCAGTGCCGACAAGGTGGTGTATCCGATGGTGGTGACGGGTATCGTGAACGTGCTGAACATCATAGGCAACTATGCCCTGATATTCGGACGCCTGGGCTGTCCGCAACTGGGTGTAGAGGGTGCCGCCATTGCTACTGCCGCAAGCAGGGCTGTGGCTATGGTGCTGCTTGCTGCCATCCATTTCAAGGTACACATACCACGTTTCCCCCTGAGCTATTTCCGTCCGATGCCCTGGCAGGAACTGGGAAACCTGCTGAGGATTGGCGTGCCGGCCATGAGCGAGAACATATCCTACAGCCTGTCGCAGGTGGTGATCACCTATTTTATTAATCAGATCAGCAATGAGGCACTGGCTGCCCGCACCTACTGCTTCAACATGATTACCTTCGTATTCCTGTTTTGCATCAGCATCACACAGGGCGGCGGCATACTGGTGGGACACCTCGTGGGCCAACAGCGGCATCAGGCGGCCTACGTGCTGGGCAACTATTTCTTCCGCTGGTCCATGATTATCACGCTGACAGGCTCGGCCCTGCTGGCACTGTCGGGACGCGGCGTGCTCAGCGCCTTTACGGACAACGAGGAGATTATCGCCATGGGCGTATGGGTGTTTGTGGTGGATTTCTTCCTGGAGATAGGACGCACGTCAAACATCTTTGCCGTGGGCACCCTGCGCGCTACGGGTGATGCTATCTATCCCGTGGTGATAGGCATCATCTTCCAGTGGAGCATCGCCGTGGGTCTGAGTTACGTCATCGGCATCCCCCTGGGCTACGGACTGGTGGGTATGTGGATAGGCTTTGCCCTCGACGAGAATATACGCGGCATCATCCTGATGCGCCGCTGGCGCTCAGGAAAATGGCGCGACAAAGGATTTGTGAAGTAAAAAACAATAAAGATATGGAGCAATTTGAGCAACAACTGAACAACGACCTGCATCAGTATCTGCTGAGCCTGGACGAGGTGGACGACAGACAGCCGGAATGTCCTGATGTAGAGGAGAAATGGGAGACGATAGCCAAGGCTTATCTCCCTGACGGCATCCGTGAGTTCCAGGATTTCCCCTCGGCCTCACTGGGCTGGATGATGTATATCGGTATGGCCGTGGCCAAGATGTGGGACACGGAATGGGAGATCTACGGAAACATAGAGGACCTCTATGCCTATATGCGCGACAAGCGTGGCTATGACGCGATGGACGAATACATCCGCGAGGAGATACTGCTGCTGAAGGGCGATGACTACAAGCAGCTGGAGAACCTGGTGGGCGAGTGTGCCTCACGCGTCCATAACGCCCTGGTGCACCAGCATCTGGAGCCAGGCACAAAGGCGGCTTTCAACGGTTTCGTGAGCTGTCTGCACCAACTGTACCTGATGGGTGCTGCCATCCAACTGAAACGGATGGGCTATCACATGACAAAAATGAATTAAGACATATCATGGATAATCTGGAAGAGAAATTCCCGCTGGTCGATGAGGAAGGACGCGTGATTGGCTCGGCCACGCGAGGCGAGTGTCATAACGGATCACGACTGTTGCACCCCGTGGTGCATCTGCATGTGTTTAACTCGGCTGGCGACATCTACCTGCAGAAGCGCCCTGAATGGAAAGACATACAGCCAGGGAAATGGGATACGGCCGTAGGCGGACACATGGACTACGGCGAGACACCTGAGCAGGCCCTGCGCCGCGAGGTGAGCGAGGAACTGGGCATCACGGATTTCGTGCCTGAGTTTGTAGACAAATATGTGTTCGACAGTAAGCGCGAACGGGAACTGGTCTACGTAAACCGCACCACCTACGACGGACCTGTGCGTCCCTCGGCAGAGGAACTGGACGGCGGACGCTTCTGGACCATGCAGGAGATAAAAGAGGCGATGGGAAAGGAGATCCTGACCCCGAATTTCGAGAGCGAGTTCAAACGCTGTTTCCCGGATATGGCCTGCCATTAAGCCCAAGACATGTGCCATTAGGCCCAGATTCATACCATTCATCACAAAAGGTTGCAGATTATCCCAGAAATTTGGAGGAGTCTGCAACCTTTTTTAATTTTGCACCGTCAAATTATTAAACGCATGAAGTTATGAAACTGAGAACGATTATTGGATTATTGCTGATTGTGGCCGGCGGATGGAAGCTGGCCAACATGTGGAACATCGTAGACAATGACTGGCTGTGGAGTCAGCCCTGGACCGTCTATGTAGCCCCAGCCCTGCTTCTATACGTGGGTGCGGGTACCATAGTAAACAGTTTCCGCAAGGACCCCGACCAGTGGTTGCGCCGCCCCCTGCCTATCAACGAAGACGGCAAGCGCGTCAATTGCAGCGTGCACTATGGAGGCGATGAGTATATCTATCATGGCGAGAGTTTCCACGGTGCCCGTCTGGATGCTTTCTGTGGCGGCATCCGCATGGACCTGCGTGAGGCCACCATCACGGAAGATGAGGAGATAGAGATCTGCACTTTCTGCGGCGGCATCGAACTATTTGTGCCAAAAACGGTGAACGTGGTGGTGAAGAGCCGTTCATTTATAGGTGCCGTAGGCAATCACGCCGCACGCATCGTGGACCCCAAGGCTCCCTGTCTGCATATCATTGCCGACAACTTCCTGGGAGGAGTGGATATAAAAAATTGAAAAAAAATTCTGTTTTTCTGTAATAAATTAGTTGTTCCTACGTCTAAAGTATAAAATCGGATTTAATGATGAAACAAGAAGAAGAGATTTTCGCCCGATTGGTGAGGGAGCATAAGAGCACCATCTACACCGTGTGCTACATGTTCTCGAAAGATGAGGATGAGGTTCAGGACCTCTTCCAGGAGACACTTATCAACATGTGGAAGGGCATGGGTGGCTTTCGTGAGGAGAGCAAGATAGACACATGGATATACCGTGTGGCCCTGAACACCTGTCTGACACAGGAGCGCAAGAAGAAGCGCGAGGTGAAGAAGGTGCCTCTGAACATGGACGTCAACTTCTTTGAAGACAATGACGCCAATGCCAAGCAGGCGCGCATACTGCATCAGCGCATCAGTCAGCTGGCCTATGTGGACAGGGCCCTGGTGATGCTATGGCTCGACGGTATGAGTTACGATGAGATTGGTGCCGTGGTGGGCATCAGTGCGCAGAACGTGGCTGTGAAGCTCTTCAGAATCAAGGAACAACTAAAAAAGATGTAATATATGGAAGAACAGTATTTCAACGAAATGCGCCAGCAAATGGCGGCACTCAAGGAACAGCTAGACAAGCAGGAGATTGTCAGCGACCGCCTGATTCGCGAAATCATGAAGGCCAAGACAAAGGACATACGCAGCACGAAGAATGTATGCTATGTCTGCGTTGTTATCGCCTTCATCTGCTTCCCGCTCAACTCCTTCACGGAGACATGGAGCTGGACCTTCACGGCAGTCACGGCACTGATGCTTATCTTCTGTCTGGCAGCAACGGAATATATCCACCGTCCTGTGGATAAGTTGAACCTGATGACAACAGACCTGGCTACGGTGGCTCGCGTGATGGCAAAATTCAAGAAGCAGTACGACAACTGGCTGCACTACGTCACACCAGCGCTGCTGATTCCCTGGATAACCTGGGCCTGCTATGAGTTTGCATGGAAGAGATGTCCGGAGGGCATGAACCCGCTATGGTTCACACTGCCCATCCTCATCGGTGGAGGCATAGGCGGAGCCATTGGCTACTACTACCACTGCAAGGCTGTGAATGCTGCCAAGGATATCCTGAAGCAGATAGAAGGAAAATAAATTTTTTTACTGGACGCTTTTTATGGCTTCCTTGATCTGGGCCATATTACTGCGTGAAACGGGTATGTATTCGTGACTATGCTTGATAAGCAGTTGCATACTACCCGTTTTTGCTATGATCTGCTCTACTTGACAGAGGTTGACGAGGAAGGCACGATGACAACGCACAATCATGGGACAGGCCTGCAACTCGTCCTCCATCTGTTTGGAGGTGGCACGCAGCAAGTCATTCTTCACCACACCATCACAAAGATGGTACACCTTCACGTAATTACCCACGGTCTCGATATACAGCAGGTTGGCAACCTGCAGGGTCACAGACTCATTGGTATTACCTGTCAGGGTGATGTCACCACGCTCCACAACCGTCTCCTCACGTTCCACCCTTGACAGCTGCTCGTTGAGCTGACGCGTCTCTTCCAGTTCTGCAGCCAGATAGCGACTGCGGTACTTGAAGCGCCAGTACAAGCCGATGGTAAAGGAACAGAAGGCCATGATGAGCAGGGTCTCAAAGAAATTACCCAGACTCAGGCGGTTACCCTCTATATGACTGCTCATCACGAAATGACGATACAGGCAGATGGCGATGGTGACGAGCACCGTATTGATAAGCTGGAACCACAGGTTGCGACGGATGATATAGCTGACGCCCCGTTTCAGCGAACGAGGCATCTTGACGATATACTTCAGGATGATGTCGGTCAGCATACAGACACAGACGCCTACGCACCACAGCGCCAGCAGATGGGTATAGGTCTGCCACTGTCCATCGAGTCCAAAGGGTTTGAATATAGCTAAGGTCAGTATCACAAACGTGGTACTGATAACCCTGGTGGTTAAGGTTTCTTTCCGTTCTTGTTTCATACGAAAGGCAAAAGTACAAAAAAAATATCATACAACAACCATTTTACACAAAAAAAAATACTCTCGCACGATTTCTCGCACGAGAGTATTTTTATGTAATCAAAGAATTGCTATTACTTCGTCTTTTCAGCTACCAACTGTGAGAAGTACATGACAACTTCCTGTTCGTTCTGGGCACGCTTCATGGTAATCTGGTCAGTGCCTTCATCCAGGTAGCGCTTAATGATTACCTCATTGTCAGTCAACTTCAGGATATCAGCCTTTCTCTCAAATCTTTCCTGATCAATAATCAGATAGAATTTCACCGTATTCTTGTCCAACTCCCAAGTAATCTGAGCTCTCTCTACTTCGGGTTCCCAGTCATACTTAGCCTTTGCCTTTAATTCTGCATAGTAGCCTTGACCTCCGGACATGAAATTAATCATGAAGACATTAATCTTATTGGCGCTGTTTTCGTCAACGGCATACCAAAGACCCTTCAGTTTGTCTTGACTGACACTGACAGTAGTCGAGTCATTGATAACAATAGTACTACCAGGGTCTTTACCCTTACCTTCGTCCTCTTTATCATCGCCACAGGCAACGAATCCGAAAGAACAAACCAGCAAGCCCACCATGAGGCTCATCAAATAAAAATACTTTTTCATAATGTTAATTAGTTTAGATGATTATTTTAATTATCTTACTTCTTTTTCTTCAAGACAGATGGAATGTTTGCTATGAAACCATAGGCTTCATCACCATTGGCAATAAATGGATTCTCTGAGACTGCATCCACATGCCAGTAATCAGGATCGAGTGTTCTCCAGTCATCACATTCCAGCGTATAAGGATCCATTCTTCCCCACATTGTACCATAGCCAGTATGCTCTTCACGAGAGGTATAGGCTGCGGTCACATTAAGATGAATAATACCATTCTGATAGGTATAGGTACCTACATAGCGTTCACCCCATGGAGTGATAATCAACTCAAAATTATTGCCCTCAATCTTAATGGCTGTACGAATAATCACATCACCACCAAAGTCGCTGTACCAGCACCAGAAGCCCTGAATATCCTGAGCAGTAGCCGTGACAGTCTTTCCCTGCTTAAAGAGTACATAGCCCAGCATTTCTTCATTGCCCCTCTCATTCTCGTATATCTGCTTAAGAACCAAAACAGACTTTCCATAAAGCAATCCAGGAACAGACTGCATCTTGCTTCCATTCTGACCTGGGATAGTCAGCACACCGTCTTTGATTGAATAATTGCCACTAAATAAGATTTCGCCATCCTCCTTTAGTGTCACTTCATCCTTAGTAAAGGTTGCTATAAAACTATTATCGGTACTATTAACTGTCCATGTACCAACCACGTCGTTAACAGTAATCGCATCAGCATTGGCTACGCCACTACCATTACCACCACCCTTATCATCGTCATCATCGCCACAGGCAACGAAGCCGAAAGAGCAAACCAACAAGCCAACCATGAGGCTCATCAAATAAAAATACTTTTTCATAATGAGATTTATTAAGTTAGTTAATTCTAAAAATTAGGTTTATTTTGCAAATATATGAAGAATAATTAATAAATGCAAGAAAAAAACAACTTTTTTTCTAAAATCGAGCAATTTTGTTCAAAAATAGACAAATATATCTTGTATTTAGCCACATATTCGTACCCTTAAATTGAGATTCGAAGGTACTTTCGTTCTAAAATAATCAAATATATTTGGTATTTTACTCACTTATTCGTACCTCTGACCTACGGTCGAAGGTACTTTCATTCGGAAATGAAAAGAAAAACAAGTTTTCCTTTTGCATTTCGCTCATTTATTCGTACCTTTGCGGATGCAATGAAAATAATGCAGACCATAGCCAAAGTCATCTTGCCGTTTATCTTAGGCGGCGCGATACTCTATTGGATGTATCGTGGCGAAGACTGGCAGCGCATCATGGATGTGATGCTGCATGAGATGAACTGGACATGGATGCTCCTGTCATTCCCTTTCGGCATACTGGCTCAGGTTTTTCGTGGCTGGCGCTGGCAACAAACGCTGGAGCCCATGGGCGAGAAGACGCGTTCGTCGGTAGCTGTCAACGCCATTTTCCTAAGCTATGCCGTTTCGCTGATTATCCCTCGCGTAGGTGAGTTCACACGTTGCGGCGTGCTGAACAAATGGGAGGGAACATCTTTCCCGAAGGCACTGGGAACGGTGGTAACGGAAAGAGCCGTGGACACGCTGATAGTGATGCTCTATTCTGGCATCATCCTGCTGTTTGGCATGAGTACCTTCGGCACGTTCTTCGAGAAGACAGGTACCTCGTTCGAGAATATCCTGAGCAGGTTTTCACTAACGGGTTGGGTGGTAACAGCTATCTGTGCTGCAGCCGTGATGCTGTTGCTCCATCTGCTATTGAGACACCTGTCTATATATAATAAGGTAAAGATGACGCTTCACGGCATCTGGGAGGGTGTGCTCTCGCTAAAGGATGTAAAGAACCTGCCATTATACCTGTTTTTCTCTATTGGTATATGGGTGATGTATTTCCTGCATTACTACCTCACATTCTTCTGCTTTGACTTCACAGCAGACCTGGGACTTGGCTGTGCGCTGATATCGTTTGTGGTGGCAAACTTTGCCGTTATCGTACCTACGCCAAATGGTGCAGGTCCCTGGCATTTCGCCATCAAGACCATGCTGATTCTCTATGGTGTGGCCGATCATCAGGCGCTGATCTTCGTACTCATCGTACACACCGTACAGACGATGCTCGTTATCCTGCTGGGTATGTATGCGTGGGCAAGACTTTCGTTTACGAAAAGACAGAAGAACGTTGTTTTAAAGACAGAGTAACTTTTTTAAAAGACACAGTAACAAAATAACAAGAAATAAAGACACAGTAATAAAATAACATATTAATAATAATAACCCGAACAACTATGAGTGACATCCAAAATCTGAAACCAGAATGCATCTGGCGTAATTTCTACAAGTTGACACAGATTCCACGTCCATCAGGACATCTGGAAAAAATACAGCAGTTCTTGCTCGACTTCGGCAAGGAATGCGGAATCTATGCAGTGAAGGATCCTGCAGGAAATATCCATTTCCGCAAGCCAGCTACCCCTGGCTATGAGAACAAGAAAGGCGTGATTCTGCAGGCTCACATGGATATGGTGCCTCAGAAGACACCTGAGTCAACACACAACTTTGAGACAGACCCCATCCAGCCTTGGATTGACGGCGAATGGGTGAAGGCTACTGGTACGACACTGGGTGCCGACAATGGTCTGGGTGTTGCCGCCATCATGGCTGTTATGGAGGACAAGACATTGAAGCATGGTCCTATCGACGCACTCATCACGCGCGATGAGGAGACAGGTATGTACGGTGCCAACGAACTGCCTGAGGGTGAGTTGCAGGGCGATATCCTGATGAACCTGGACTCAGAGCACTGGGGTAAGTTCGTCATCGGAAGTGCCGGTGGTATCGATGTTACCGCTACACTGGACTATAAAGAGGTGGAGACTGACGCTGACGATGCAGCCGTACGCCTGACTGTAAAGAACCTGCGCGGTGGACACTCCGGACTGGAGATTCACGAGGGTCGCGGCAATGCCAACAAGCTGATGGCACAGATGGTGCGCGAAGCCATTGAGGAACTGGATGCCCGTCTGGCAGTATGGCACGGTGGCAACATGCGTAACGCTATCCCCTTCAAGGCTGAGACAATCCTCACCCTGCCCAAGGAGAATGTGGCTGCGATGAAGGAACTGGCTGAGGACTGGAAAGAGACGTTCAATGATGAGTTCAAGCTCATTGAGCCTCAGGGTATCGAGGTTATCGTGGAAGAGGTGGAGACACCCAAGACAGAGATTCCTGTAGAGATTCAGGATAACCTGGTTGACGCCATCTACGCTTGTCATGACGGCGTAATCCGTTATATCCCCGCCTACCCCAACGTGGTGGAGACCTCAAGCAACCTGGCTATCATCGACATCGAAGGTGGCAAGGCCGGTATCAAGATCCTGGCCCGCTCTAGTCGCGAGGATATGAAGGACTATATCGTGAAGACCCTGGAGAGCTGTTTCTCTATGGCCGGCATGAAAGTGGAGACAGCAGGAAGCTATGGCGGCTGGGATCCCAATCCCGACTCGGAGATTCTGCACCTGCTGCTGAAAGAGTATAAGGAACTGTTCGGCAAGGAGGGCATCATTCAGGTCGATCATGCTGGTCTGGAGTGCTCCGTCATTTTAGGCAAGTACCCCTGGCTCGACGTTGTCAGCCTTGGTCCTACGATGAAGTCGCCGCACACCACCACCGAGCGCGCCCTCATCGAGACCGTTGCACCTTTCTGGTCGCTGCTGAAGAAGACGCTGGAAGATATTCCGGAGAAGTAAATTAATTAAAACACAGAGATACAGAGACACAGAGGTCTTTTTAGATGAAAGATTAAAGATGAAAAATTAAAGATTAAGATTTAAGTATTTATAAAAATCAAAATAAAACCTCTGTATCTCTGTGTCTCTGTGTTCGAATAAATAAAAAAATGCCTTTTTATTTTGTATTGTGCTCACTTATTCGTACCTTTGCACCCGTAAAACCAAAAAAATAGAAGAATTATGGACGATTACCCGGCGGATACTTGTAAGAAGTAAGGCTGGAGGATAGGCAGGCAAGACCGCTAATCCTCTTGCCGCAGTTGTCAATTTGAATTGTCAATTGTCACAATTATCAATTATCAATTGTCAATGATCAATTAAACAAAGGATTAGCACAATGAAGACTTACTGGAACACCCAAAATGGGCTCAACCAGCTGCAGGAGTGGGAGCCCAACTGCTGGATACAAATGACGTGTCCCACAGAAGAAGACAGACAGATGTTGGAGGAACAGTTTAATATTCCCGACTATTTCCTCTCTGACATCAGCGATACCGACGAGCGTGCCCGCTACGAGTACGACGACGGATGGATGCTGATAATCCTGCGCATACCCTACGTCAAGGAGGTGCGTAGCCGCACGCCTTATACCACCGTACCCCTTGGTATTATTCATAAGCGCGATGTCACGATTACCGTCTGCTACTACGAGACGAACATGATGATTGACTTCGTCTCCTTCCACCAGCGTCGCGGCGTAGGATTCACCGACTATGTCGATATGACGTTCCGCCTGTTCCTCTCCAGTGCCGTGTGGTACCTGAAGCGACTAAAGCAAATCTCCATGCTCATCGACAAGGCCAAGCGCAACCTGGACCGCGAGGTGAACAACGAGAGCCTGATAGGACTCTCCCGTCTGCAGGACTCGCTGACGTATTTCAACACCTCTATCCGTGGCAACGAGACGCTGCTGTCGAAGCTGAAGTTCAAGTTGCAGATTGACGAGCTGGATGCCGACCTCATCGAAGACGTCACTATTGAGATGACGCAGGCCCGTGAGACCACCAGCATCTACTCGAACATTCTGGAATCGACGATGGATACCTACCAGAGTATTATCAACAACAACATGAATACCATTATGCGTACACTCACCTCAGTGACCATCATCCTCATGTTGCCTACGCTGGTAGCCTCGTTCTTTGGCATGAATCTTGTCAACGGTATGGAGACAAGCCCACTCGGATTTATTGTCGCAATAGTGATTAGTGTCTTCATTTCCGTGCTCTCGTGGGTCTTTTTCCGCCACAAACGACTCATTTAGTACATTTTTTTGCCAAAAAATTAGGTGGTTTCGGAATTAATTACTAACTTTGAAGCCCATATAACTGAAAAGGGAACTAACCCTGAACACGAACTTAATACAAATCTTAGATGATGGACTCTCAAGAAAAAGCTCTTCAGGAAGAGCAGAATGTGAAGGAAAACGCCGTAGAAAACACTGAAGTTACAGAAGTTAATGAAGTTAAAGTAGTTAATGAAGTTACAGAAGGTAATGAAGTGACGGAATTGGAAGAGGTTTCTCAGGACACTGAGAGCGTAGAGCGCAAGCAGTATCAGAGTAAGAAAGAAGTGCTGGAACGTGTGCGCGAAATAGCCCATGGCGACGAGGCACCGCAAAAGGAAGAAGTGGACTATCTGAAAACCGTCTTCTACAAGTTACATATTGCCGAGCGTGAAGCACGCCTGAAGGAGTATATTGACGGCGGTGGCGATCCCGAGCAGTATCAGATAACTCCCGATACCGAGGAAGAGGCCTTCAAGGCAGAG
>JAEEGJ010025732.1_pt1 | contig 12019 bp, 9 predicted proteins | sample 8958761 | NCBI WGS metagenome assembly JAEEGJ01 (sample SAMN16246546, study PRJNA631951) | gut metagenome | biome: gut microbiome; feature: rumen; material: RS-attached | host: Bos | place: Iran: Karaj | collected 2018-10 | reverse complement strand
TGATGTACTCATCCCAGTCGTTTGGACTTCCCTCTTTGCCGAATATTTTCTTATACAGTCGTTTTCTTGATGTTGAGATGGCCTGTGGGGAGTGGCTTGTGAGTTTCGATATCTCCAATGGTTTGAAACCTGCTTTAGTAAGCAGGCAAATCAACAGCTCCTGAGAATTCATATCAGCGATTTTAAAAAGCTCAGGAATATATTGAGGATATATTTTCTCTATAACAGTTTCCAACTGCTTGATTTCAACCGAATTTATGGTCTTTTCTTCTTTAGCCTTGCTCTTCAGTATTCTGAATATGGACGACTCCCTTATCTCATTTTCTTTTTGGTTTCTTGCATCCAACCTGTTTTGTACGACATTATTTTCTGCCATGATGCTGATTCTTTGTTGCTCAAGCAGCTTGACCTGATATTCATCTTTGACTATTTTTATCTTGTCGTTCAGTTCATTTATGATTCTTCTGTTTGCTTCAATATAATCCTCATTCTCTTTCTTCTTGTTCTCCAAAACGGTATTCAGTTCTTTTAGCCGTTGTTCATATTCTATCTTCTTTCTCTTGTAACGTTCTATCATCGCATAACATAGCAGTAATAGAATGAAAAGGAAACAGACTAAAAAGATAATAACATATAACTTTCTTGAGTTCTCCTTTTCAGCCTTGTTTTTCTCGTTCTCTTGGATTTGATAGTTGTAGGATGAATTTGCAAGGGCGATAGCCTCTGTGGCTGTGGAGTTCAGTGCTGAATCGTTGTATTTCCAGTAATGGTCGATATGGTTTAGTGTCTTTTCTGTTTCTCCTTTCTCTTGGGCGATATGCGACAGTCTCCTGTAGGCGTAAGCCTTAGATATATATCCGCCATATTTTAAAACCTCATTGTAATATGTGGCTGCAATTTCAGGCCTTCCCAGTTTATCGTATATTTTGCCTGCAAGTGTATATGCACTCCCTTTTTCTTCCTGATTAACATGATCCAAGACTTGAAGAATATGTTCGTAAGCTTGGGTGGGGTGGTCTTTTTTTTCGTAGTAAGCGGCCATGCACATGTGGACAGATTTTATCAGAAAGCTATGGTTTATCTTTTCAGCCAAGCTTAACGCTTTATTATGAAAAATGATAGAAGAATCGTTGTTGTTGAGATAGTATAGCTGTCCGATGTCACGATAATTGTAAATCATTCCTACCGTATCTTTCGCAATGGAATCAATATCTAAGGCATGGAAAAAGCACGAAAATGCTTTCTCGTCCAGATGTTGTTCCTTGAAAATGTATCCCATCTGTGCATATATTTTTGAGGCTATGCTTTTGTCATAGAAGTAATTTTGGGCATCCAAGGCCTTTTGCATATAATCTAAAGCCTGCGGATAATTGTTCAACTCCTTATATGTTCTTCCCGCATAGTAATATACTTTCGATAGGAAGCGCTTATTACCCTTGTGCTTGTAATAGTTCACAAGTGAGAGCGCCAGACTGTCACTTTTGGGATAGCGAGCAAGTTTATCGTCGGTGCGAAGCCGTAGTAGCTGATAATACATGCGCACTGACTCATCAGCCTTCATGGCCTCGGGGCTGTAGATGCGCAACAGACTGTCGGCCTCTTGTAAACGGTTCTCGTTGGTCAGGCTGTCGGCCTTTGTTAGTTCTCGTGGATATTCGATATTATTCCTGCAGGCTACGGTCAGCAATAAGCCGACAGCCAACAGCAGCACGCTGATTTTGCAAGTCGTTCTGTTCATGCCTGCAAAGATAACAACTTAATCGCAAATTGCCGCCGAAACCATTTCACAAATATTTCACAAAGTGCCGCCGTGCTCAGTTGTCGGCGGGAAATTGATTTCCAATTAGCTCACAATTGACTTGATGTACTCATCCCAGTCGTTTGGACTTCCCTCTTTGCCGAATATTTTCTTATACAGTCGTTTTCTTGATGTTGAGATGGCCTGTGGGGAGTGGCTTGTGAGTTTCGATATCTCCAATGGTTTGAATCCTGCTTTAGTCAAAAGACATATTCTGAAGTCCTGGTTATTCATATTTACAAGCCTTGTCAATTTCTCAATGAAAGTGGGATAAACCTCGTTTATGGTAGCTTCCAAATTCAAGAGATCTTCATCCTTAGCTGCTAATTCATGACGAAGATTATTTTTTAGTTTTATGAACACCTCAGAATCTCTGAGCTTTTTCTGCGAGAGATTTTTCATCTTCATGGCTTCTTCGGCCTTGATGTTATCTGCTAATAGTATAAGTCGTTGGTTCTCAATTTGGCTTTTCACCAACTCATCCTGTACTTTGCTGAGTTCCAAATTAAGTATTTCTATTTGCTTATTGTTGTTTTCAATGAATTGAACAGATTCTCGCTTTTGCCTTTCTAAGACTCTGTTAAGTTCAATGAGTCGCAGATTGGATATAGTCCTTTTCTTTTTGTTGTATTCCGTAATCGCGGCAATTATGATAACGGCAAGTGCGAGTGCTGTTATCAGTATAATGATTATCCTCTTTTTCTTTTCGTTGTTCTTCTCTGCCAGGGTCTTTGCCTTTTCCTGAAGTTGGTAGTTGTACATGGATTGTGTCAGTACGATGGCTTCGGCATGATTGACGGCATTAACAGAATCGTTCTGCTTGCGATATTCTTCAAGATATTTCCTTGAAGACTGAATATCGCCCTTGGTCTGAGCAATTTTAGACAGCCTCCATGCTGCGGTTTCTTTGGCATAACAATTACCGATAGTTAATACCTTTTTAAAAAAGATTGCAGCGGAATCTTCCAATCCCAAATCATCATAAATCTTTCCAGCCACAACGTATGTACTTCCCATTTCTTCCTTTTCAGTATCATGCAAAGCTACTTGGATATACTTATATGCTTCTTCAGCTTGATTCTTTTCCTCCAAGAATGATGAAATACACATATTGACAGAATTGATCAAAAAAGAGTAGCCTTTGAGCTTGGCCAATTCTAAGGCAGATTTATAATAGATGACGGCTGAGTCATTGTGCATTTTGTCATACTGAAAAGCAATGTCTCTATAGTTGAATATAAGCCCCAAAGTGTCTTGTCTTATTGAGTCTATCTTAAGAGATTTTCTGAAATATGGTAAAGCCATAGAAGGCAAATGTTGCTTTTGAAAAATCTGCCCGATTTGCGAATGCACTTTTGAGGAGATAGAATTGTCTTCATACTTATCGAGTTCTTCCGCAGATTTTTGGAAATACTCCAATGCCTGCGGAGCATCGTACAATTCGGCATACACTCTCCCCGCATAGTAATAGGCTTTCGGCAATAGTCGTTTATCGCCGCGGTGCTCGTAGTAGCTGACCAGTGCAAGGGCGATGCTGTCGTTCAGGGGATAATTGGATAATTTATCGTCGGTGCGAAGCCGTAGCAGCTGATAATACATGCGCACGGACTCATCAGCCTTCATGGCCTCGGGGCTGTAGATGCGCAACAGACTGTCGGCTTCTTGCAAACGGTTCTCGTTGGTCAGGCTGTCGACCATTGTTAGTTCTCGTGGATATTCGATATTATTCCTGCAGGCTACGGTCAGCAATAAGCCGACAGCTAACAGCAGCACGCTGATTTTGCAAGTCGTTCTGTTCATGACTGCAAAGATAACAACTAAATCGCAAATTGCCGCCGAAACCATTTCACAAATATTTCACAAAAGTTTTTTCCCCCCAAAAAATGCCACTTTGCCACTTGCCCTTTGTTTATGGGGGCTCACGCGGTGGCATTATTCGGGCCCACCCCCAACCCCTCCCAAAGGGAGGGGAGCTCTTGCGCCATCAAAATACACGACAAATTTGCTGCAATAATCCGAAGGAAAGTAGCGCGGGATTTGAGCCTTCCCATCCCCTTTTAGGCTCTGGTTTTTGTGATAATAGGGCATACTTCACTGTTGAGCATTAGCGTCGGACTGTTCATGCGAATAATTCTGGAAATTGCCCAGAATCTGCTCGATATGAATCACCTCAGGACATGAGTCCCAAGTAACGCCGCCACCCATCAGATACCAATTATTGCGCTCCTTTACCGGTACGCGCTTCAGCGATGGGAATGCTGAAATCGGCATCGTGATTGACCGCCCGTCCTGCAAGTCAACCTGAAACTTTCCTCTGCGAGGGAACGATAACCGCTTGATGCGTGGCTCAACGTTCCAGTATCCTTCTTTCCTATACATACGTTTTATTTCGTTTTTTTGATTTTTATAATTCTAATTGGCTTTCCTTGCTTGAACAAATCCCACTGACGAAGCAACCGTTCGCGGTATTCTGTGGCTATCTTCAGCACTTCTTTCACTTGGGCATCCGTCAAGTCGCCTTGGCTCTCTACCTCAACAATTGGTTCCAACCAAATCTTGCATAAACGCTCTGTGCTCCGCTTACCCACATGCACATGCGCCCTGTTCTCATAGTAGTCGGTGTTCCAGAACAGAAAATTCCATATAACCTTTGCCGTTATGTATAACAGTATTTTGGGCATATTCGATTTTTAGATTATCATTCTGCAAAAATAGCAATAAGAAACGAAAAATCAAAATAAGAGAATGATTTTTTTCATAAAAACTATCTGCACACTTGGATGCAACCATAATTACGTGAATTACGGAAATTTCTTTCTTTTTATTGCTTTTTGTTAAATCATGCGCCCGTTCTACGAAAATTTCGTAATTTTGCACCGTGAAAGAAAAAATACTGATGTGGCTGCTGGTGTGGACCGTCGTTAGCATGACACCCGCCAAGGCCGGGAACCCACAAAACGGGTTTCCGCAGAAATGGACGGCTAAGACCGTGGTGACCGAGAAAGAGGTGCAGCAGGCAGGACTCGACCGCTGTTTCGCCTCGGAACCCATCAGCGACGAGACCTTCCAGCGCATGCAGGGTAAGTCGTGGAAGAAAGACTGTCCGCTGAAACGCTCCGAGCTGCGCTACCTGCGACTGCTCCATCGGAATGCCGAGGGAAAGCCGCAGCTGGGCGAGATGGTGGTGAACGCACAGATTGCCGACCGCGTGGTGCGCATCTTCCGCAAGCTCTACGAAGCAGGCTACCGCATTGAGCGGATGGTGCTGGTGGACGAATACGACGGCGACGACAACCGCTCGATGGAGGACAACAACACCTCGTCGTTCAACTATCGCACGGTGCCCGGCCGCACAACGCTATCGAAGCATGCCCGCGGACTGGCCATCGACCTGAACACGCGCTACAACCCCTACGTGACGCAGCGCGGCATCTTGCCCAAGAACGGCCGCGACTATGCCTACAACCGCGACCGCCGGAAGGACATCCCCTACAAGATAGACCACCAAGACCTGGCCTACAAGCTGTTCAAGGCCGAAGGTTTCACGTGGGGCGGCGACTGGCGCAGTTCGAAAGACTATCAGCACTTTGAGGCCCACCCCTAACCCCTCCCAAAGGGAGGGGAATATCAACTTCCCTTCTCATCGCAGGGGACCCTCATACTCCCCTCCCATCGTAGGGGAGGGGCAAGGGGTGGGGTCAGTATTCAGAAATAAAAGACTGTTAATAGATACATATAAGGGAAATTACAGACCCCACCCCTAACCCCTCCCCTTGAGGGGCGGGGAGTTCCTAAGCCTAAAAGTAATCGCTCCCTCCATTTAGGGAGGGCTGGGGTGGGTCTCTCCCCTCGGGGAGGTTGGAGGGGGTTCATAAATAATGAGAACGGAAAGACGCAGAATGATGATGGCGCGCTTGCTGTTGGCAGTATTCCTGCCGATGCTCATAGCGACCACGCTGCACACCCACGAGGCGGTGCAGGGCGATGTCTGCGTGGAGTGCGTGAACCACACGCCCCATGCCGGACACCTTTCCGTTTCCAATCATCTGCTCGACGATTGCGTGCTCTGCCAGCTGTGCGCCCTGCCCTACCTGGCAGCCACAATCACGGTTTTCACTTCCTATTGTCTTATCAGCAAGGCCCTCCTGCTGACCGACGAACATTCGGTTCAGTCGTTGCATGCGGCCTGCCCTACCCTTCGCGGACCTCCTTCTCTTATAGGAATGATATAGCATTTGACCTTTATGGGACATAGCAACTCCCCTCCCATCGTAGGGGAGGGGCAAGGGGTGGGGTCAGTATTCAGTTTTAGAACCAGACATATTCCGATTTTAATTACAGACCCCACCCCTAACCCCTCCCCTTGAGGGGCGGGGAGTACAATAGCTTCAAAAAGTTCTATTACATTTTGGTCAGCAACTATATTATTGTTCCTCATTAAAGCATTATCTTTCAGATTCTCCCCAACAAGGAAGGAGTAATGGGACTAAGAACGATAGTAATTTAGGTAAAACAATAGAAAAAACAAAATGAAAGCAATAAAACTGATGATTTTACTGCTCTTCACGGGTGCATACGGCTATGCACAGGAAGAGCAAGACACGTGCGTACATCTGCACGAAGTGGTGGTGACCGGACTGACGGGCTCCACGCATATCAACCACATACCCTCGCCCGTCAGCGTGATTTCTGCCAACGAGCTGCAGAACATCACCTCGACCAACATTATCGACGCCATTGCCAAGCATCCCGGCATCTCGCAAATCACGACCGGAGGCGGTATATCGAAGCCCGTCATCCGCGGACTGGGCTACAACCGCGTGCTGGTGGTAAACGACGGCATCCGACAGGAAGGGCAGCAATGGGGCGACGAGCACGGCATTGAGATTGACGGGGCCGCAGTACACTCGGTGGAAGTGATGAAAGGTCCGGCCTCGCTGATGTACGGCTCGGATGCCATGGCCGGCGTGGTAATCATGCACGACGCCCCCATACAGCCGCTCAATACAATGGCTGGCAGTGTGGAAGGCGGATGGCAGTCGAACGCCAACCTGTGGAACTACTCGGTGAACTTTGCCGGCAACCAGCAGGGTTTCGTGTGGGACTGGCGATGGAGCCAGAAGCATGCGGGCGAATACGAGAACGCCATCAACCACCAGGTCAGGAACTCGCAATTCTCGGAGCAGTCGCTCAGCGGTATGCTGGGACTGAACAAGACTTGGGGATTCAGCCACCTGAAACTCTCGTACTATCACCTGAAGCCGGGAATCGTGGGCGAGCATTCGCACGCTACAGGCCATATAGAAGAGGACGAGGAGGAAGAAGAGCATGAACATGAACATGAACATGAACACGAGCATGAGCATGAGCACGAGCATGGACATGAGGCACCCTTCCAGCATATTCACCACTACAAGGTGGCAGCAGACAATATGTTCCGCCTCGGCGAAGGTCAGCTGAAACTGCTGGCGGGCTATCAGCAAAACCGCCGTCAGGAATACGAAGAGCCCGAGGAATGCGGACTCGACTTCAAGCTGCACACCGTGAACTACGACGTGCGCTATGTGTCGCCGGTGTGGGGCGGCTGGACCATGAACTTCGGTGCCAACGGCATGTGGCAGCAGTCGCAGAATCTGGGCACGGAGTTTCTCATCCCATCCTACAACCTGTTCGACGTAGGCGTTTTTGCCACCGCCTCGAAGGACTTTATGGAGCGACTCCACCTGAGCGGCGGCATCAGGTTCGATGCCCGTCATCTGCACAGCAACGCCCTCGACGAAGACGGCGAGGAGCGTTTTCAGCAGTTCAGCAGGAACTTCACGGGAATCTCGGGCAGCGTGGGAGCCATCTATAACATCACGCCCGAGGCCAGCATACGCGCCAATGTGGCACGAGGATTCCGCGCTCCTAACCTGAGCGAGCTGGGCAGCAACGGCGAGCACGAGGGCACGCTGCGCTACGAAATAGGCAACAAAGACCTCAGTCCGGAAGGCTCGTGGCAGTTCGACCTTGGCTTCGACTATGCCGGCGAGCATTTCTCGACCAAGCTGTCGCTGTTTGCCAACCGCATTCAGAACTTCATCTTCATGGAAAAGACAGGCGCCATAATGGAAGGCAAAGACGTGTTCAACTACAGGCAAGGCGATGCCCGGCTGCTGGGATTCGAAGCTACCGTCATCCTGCACCCCATCCACCGCGTGCATTTCGAGAACTCATTCTCGTATGTGGATGCCCGCCAGCTTGACCAGCCCGACGATGCCAAGTACCTGCCCTTCACCCCTGCCCCACGCTGGCTCTCGATGCTGCACTACGACATCAAGGGGAAGTCGAAGGCCGTAAGGAATATGTATGCCGAGGTGGAGATGGAATGCAACCTGGAACAAAACCACGTGCACACAGCCTACAACACCGAGACGCGCACGCCGGCCTACGTGCTGTGGAACGCATCGGCAGGAACCGACGTCATGCTGAAGGGCAAGCGTCTGCTGACGCTGACGCTCTCGGCCCAGAACATCTTCAACCGCGCCTATCAGAACCATCTGAACCGACTGAAGGAAGGCGGTTTCTACAACATGGGGCGCAACATCGGCATCAGGGCCATCGTTCCGCTGAGTTTGTAAAAAAACAAAAAAATGAAGGGTTGTCAGACGGGATTTAAGAAAAAAGTTGTAACTTTGTAATTAGTTAGTGTGACACGACACTTTATTAAACCGTCTAACCCTAATACTTAATAAGAAAATTCAGAATTATGGCTTATCAAGAGACTACCAGAACAGGCTACGGTACCCGGGTGAAAAATTCATTCGGAGGCATTGGCACGGGCTTCCTGCTCTTCATTGCCGGCACCATCATGCTATGGTGGAACGAAGGCAGCGCCGTGAAGACCGACAAGATGCTCAACGAATCGGAAAAAGTGGCTGTACATGTAGACAATGTGTCGACACTCGACCCTTCGCTCGAAGGCAAACTGATACACGCCTCGGCGCTGGCCACCACCACCGACACCCTGCGCGACGAAGCCTACGGCGTGAAGGAAAACGCCATCGCGTTGGACAGATATGTTGAATACTACCAATGGGTGGAACACAGTTCGAGCGAATCGAAGGACAAACTGGGCGGTGCGGAAGAAACCACCACTACCTATACCTACAGCAAGGAATGGGTGCCTGAGCCCATCGATGCCTCGACGTTCCACGACCCCGAATACAAGAACGTGAAGAACGGGGCCATCGTGAAAGTTGAGAATAATCATCTGAATGCAGAAAACGTGACTTTCGGCGCTTACAAATTGCCTCAGTTCATGATAACCAGCATCTCGTCAGGCAACGAATTTGCCAGCGTGAATCCCACCGAGCAGCAGCTGCGCCAATGGGACAAGGACATTGAGCGCATCCAGCGGCAGCTGGGCCGTGCCACGGCAACCACGAAGGCCACCATCGAAGAACCGAAGGAAAGTCCGGCTCCCGTCGTCGTGAACGACTCTGCCAAGGCCGACAGCATCGCTCCTGTGGATACCATCAAGACGGAACCCGCCAAGGTGGGCGGTTATACTGCCACATACGTGCACAGCGGCGAGGGTAAGCTGTACTTCGGACTGAACGAAGGCATGCCCGAAGTGGGCGACGTCAGAATCAACTTCAGAGTCGTCCGCCCCCACGACATTTCGCTGATGGGCGTAGTGCAGGGCAACACCTTCACCACCTATGTGGCCAAGAACGGGAAGAAGTTCTATGACGTGGCTAACGGCGTGAAGAGTATGGACGAGATGTTTGCCAGCCGCCACAAGGCCAACACCTTCTGGCTCTGGGTGTTCCGCGTAATCGGACTGATTCTTGTTGTGAGCGGTCTGAAGGGCATCTTCGGCATCCTGACCACCTTGCTCAAGGTTGTTCCCTTCCTGTCGAGCATCATGGGATTCGGCGTCTCGGTGGTTTGCGGTGTTCTCGGATTCATCTGGGCTCTGCTCGTTGCAGCATTGGCTTGGCTGTTCTACCGCCCGCTAGTCAGCATCTGCCTGCTGGCCGTGGTAGCCGCCGTAGTTTTCTTCTTCTGGAAGCGCGGAAAGAAAGAAGGACCCACCCCCGGCCCCTCCCTAAATGGAGGGGAGTAGATAGTAATATAGCATCCCAATAGCCTCCCCTTTGGGGAGGTTTGGAGGGGCTCAAAGTACAATTTTATGGAAGACAATAAGACAAAGACTATCACGTTTGCAGGCATTCCGCAGAATCTTGGTCAGTTGCAGGCAATGCGGGAATTCAGCCTTCAGGATGAGTTCGAAGTAGCCGCGCTGGTGGTTGCCGTGCTCTGCAACTATGAGCGCGATACCGAAGGAACGCTGGCCATGGTTGATGCGCTGCGAGGTCCTGAACCCCTGAACGCCTACGGAAAACAGTTCCTGCGCGACCGCCTCAGCGGCAAGCAATACAAGACGTTCTCGTTCTTCGAGGGGTCAAGTCCGGCAAACGACTACACACCAACGGTGCCCTACACCATCAGGGTGAGCAGCAATCCCTATTCTTATCAGAATGAGAACTATGCCACGCTCTACCTGAAGTCTTCAGGAGCCGACAGCGCACGACCTATTGCGCTCCGAAAGAAACCGAGCACGGGGCAATGGTTTGTGGTGGATTTCAATTTCCTTGCCGACATCCGCATCCCAACTTCGCAGGATAAGTGGGCATAAAACCCCTCCCCCATCCCCTCCCGAGGGAGGGGAGTACCAAGGCCAAAGAGTAATCGCTCCCTCCCTATAGGGAGGGTTGGGGTGGGTCTAGGTTTGGAGGGGGTTATTTATGCTTCTCTGCCCCGCTGCGCTTATCACGGCGATAAGAGCGATAGTCATCCAATTCTATTTCGATTTCAGGTTCCGCCAGTTCTCCTTCGCGAGGCAGGCGGAACTTTTGGTATTTGATGTTCAGTCCGCGATCCATCCACATCTTTTCATAATAGGTCTGGATGGAAAGTATCGGACCGGCCCCGTCGCGATACAAATTTTCGGTCCTGAAAAGCAGCGGCAGATGATTCATATCGACCATATAGGAAGTATAGGTGAAAAGGAAATTGGAATCGGTCTTCAGATGAATGATGCCGCCATCGACGAGGAAACGGCGGTAGCGGTTCATGAAATATGTGCTGCTGAGCCGTTTGCGGGGATTCTTCATCTGCGGGTCGCTGAACGTGAGCCATATTTCCTGTACCTCGTCCTTGCCGAAGAAGCGGTCGATAATCTCGATGTTGGTGCGCAGGAAGGCCACATTCTTCAGTCCCTCCTGCAGGGCCTGCGTGGCACCCGTCCACATGCGCGCTCCCTTGATGTCCACCCCGATGAAATTCATATCGGGAAACAGCTTGGCCAGTCCCACGGTGTACTCGCCCTTTCCGCAGCCAAGCTCCAGCACGATGGGGTTATCGTTCTTGAAATACATCTCGCGCCAGTGCCCCTGCATGGCAAACGGCACATCTGACATCACGCCATAAGGGTACTGAAACACATTCTCGTAACGCTCCATGTCGGCAAACTTTGCCAGTTTTCCTTTTCCCATAATCGTATAATTTTGCGCAAAGGTACGGATTAATTTTAATACTTCCAAGTTATTTTGTAGAACAATCCTATATTAATCATCATGCCATACAAAGTATTTTGTCAGATTTTTGAAGATTATTGTTTAGAAAAGAAGTTGCCGTGAGCTGTGCTGTTATCAAAAAAATCTCTTATGAGAAATTTCTTCAAAAATAGGTTTTAACTACACTCTGCAATCCAAGCCATTGATATGCAGGTGGTTAACCCATGTAGTTAAACTACACAAAACTACATGCTAACTACATCGTAACTACATGCCCATTCGGCCGACATCGCCCCAAAAGGGCTTTCCGCATGCAAATAACACGCTTATCATTTGGCATTCAAGCAGTTCCGAATTAGTTCCGATATTGGAAACTGCCAGTTCCGATACGAGAAACTGTCAGTTCCAATAGGCGGAACTGTCAGTTCCCAAGTTCGGAACTGACGGGAACTGACGTTAGCGAGAATTCAAATCAGCATGTCGTGGATGCCAAATCTAGCCGTAGTGTAGTTAGTGTGTAGTTAGTATGTAGTTAAATGTAGTTTAACTACACTAGCTAACTTATTGACTACAAACACGTTTAATCGGAGAGTGTAGTTAAAACCTATTTTTCATGAAATTTCTCGTCAGTGTAACATGTCAACCAAAATCAGTACAC
>JAEEGJ010025730.1_pt1 | contig 12020 bp, 10 predicted proteins | sample 8958761 | NCBI WGS metagenome assembly JAEEGJ01 (sample SAMN16246546, study PRJNA631951) | gut metagenome | biome: gut microbiome; feature: rumen; material: RS-attached | host: Bos | place: Iran: Karaj | collected 2018-10 | reverse complement strand
ATTATTATGCACCTTCGCGGTACCACCCATGTTCGGGATGCCATTATAACAACCCGCACTTGTATTGCGCTGTCTTGCCGCGCACCGCATCTGCTTAATCAGCCAAAAGCCGTTTTCGACAGAAGCTCCGGTGTTGAAATTCATCTTTATGCCCTTCGTATCGTGCTTTCAGCCGGTGACACGACTCTCTTTTACGGTAGCAAAAAGACTACTTACGCACCTTCATCGCATTGCCCATTGTACATATATGATAAGCGAAAAGTCAAGCAAACCCTTATCCGGCAAAGAAAGGATTGTATTTTACCTCGTCGCCGACGGTAGACTCAGGACCGTGCCCCGGGAAGATCAAAGTCTCCGGATCGAGCTTTGAAACGGCTTCAATGGATTTATTTAACAGAGCAAAAGAGCCTCCTGCCATATCAGTTCTGCCAACAGAACCTGCAAATACGGTATCTCCAGTGAAAAGATATTGCTTGTCTTCTTCCCTGAACATATAGCATACCGAACCCATTGTGTGGCCAGGAGTACTTAATACATCAATATCAATACCGCCTATGTTGATACTGCCCTCGGCTTTTACGTATGGGAAATCGAAAACCTTGGCAAGACCGTCCATATATGAGCAGTTATCCCCGGGATCACCGAGCAGGACCTGATCGGCAGGATTCATGTATATCGGGGCATCCGGGAATCTCTCATGCCATTCATCCACATACTTTATGTGGTCGTAATGACCGTGAGTAATAAGTATCGCTATTACATTTGTCACTTCGGAAGAGACCTTATCGGGCGAAACGGACGGATCGACAACAAAAACGCCGTTATCAAAACATGCCAAATACATATTTGACATTAAAGGTCCCTTGGGGATTCTTAAGAATTTCATGAAATATCAGCCAACGGAGCCCTGATTGTCGGCAGCGTTCCACTCACGGTAATCAAGAGCACCGTTATCGATAGCGGTGATCAGGATCTCGGCAGATGCGATGTTCGTAGCATAAGGGATGATATTCTGGTCGCATACATCCAAAAGCTCGCCCGGATTGGACTCACCCTTGGTCCTGCCGTCCCTCAGATAGATAACGCAGTCGATGCCGTTGAACTCAGCTCTTGAAGCAAGCTGCTCAAAACCGCTCGAATAATCTACCGACAGACCCGAAACGTCAAGATCGGCAGAAGACTTAAGCAGCTTGGCGGTGTTATAAACAGAGATAAGCTGATGCTTCTCAAGAAGGGGCTTATACGCAATACAAAAATTGACGAGAAGTTCCGTCTTTCTGTTATCAGCCATCAGAACGATTTTCATCAAGAAGCCCCCATTAAAGATACTGATGAAATTTTAACGTATATTGTTTTAGCGGACAATTTCCCTTTAATACAAAACTGCGGCAAAAAAACTGTCTTTATGTCAAATAGCCTTAAATATATCAGTCTACGTGGTCACCCGGCGTGGGATTGCTGATATAGACCGGATAGCTGGTGTTGTCTACGACATTATAATAAGACGCGATAAGCTTTCTTGCGATTACGGTCGTCGAAGCACCCCACTCGCCTTTTTCTACAACGAGCGCAATAGCGACTTCAGGCTTGTCTTTAGGTGCATAGCATATAAACAGACCGTTTGAATACTCTTTCTTGGTCTTCTCGAATCCCGTCTCGGCCGTTCCCGTCTTACATGTGATCTTGATGGGGAAAGTCGTAAAACGCCTTTGTGCCGTGCCTCTCCAGTATTTCGAGCCTTCTGTAACGCAGTTCATCGCATTACGGACCGCGACAATATTCTCCTCCGGGATCCCGATATCGACCGACTCTGACTGACCCTTATAAAGGATCGAACCGTCGCTCGCGACAACACTGTCGATGATATAAGGCTTTACGAGCTTATTGGTGGCGATTCCGGCTACGAAACGGCAAAGCTGCATGATGGTAAAGCAGTTATCGAACTGTCCTATGGATACCTGAGCCGTATTTGACGGGAACCAGATCTTATCGTATTCGGATTCGTGAAGGAGTCTCTTCGTCTCACGGCTGGACATAACGCCCTTGATCTCACCCGGCAGGTCGATTCCGGTCTTAACGCCAAGACCGAATCTCTTAGCCATCTTGGAGATGTTGTCGATACCTGTGCTTACGCCCAGTCTCATGAAATAGATATTGCAGGACGTACCCATTGCGCTGTCGAGGTTAAGCGGGCCGTGACCGCCATAAGGATACTCGAGGCATCTGAAGATCCATCCGTCGACGTCCAGAGGCGAAACACACGAAATCCAGTTGGATTCGGGCGTGATAGTGCCGCTTTCGAGACCTGCCAGAGCCGTGATCGGCTTAAATGTCGAACCCGGAGCGTACATTGACATGATGGCTCTGTTCCACAAAGGAAGGTCATTGGCAGTCATCTCGGCATATTCATCAAGTCCGAGATAGTATTTGACCTGCTCTGCTGCCTGGGCATCTCCGTAGTTTGCAAGAATGAAGTCATTCGGGTCGTAGTTGGGATAAGAGCCCATCGCCAGGACGGCGCCCGTATTTACGTTCATCATGACGAAAGCACCCGAGCTCGCGGTCTTAAAGCCGGTATGCTTGCTGGCTTCTTCCTTCTGGGCGTCATTGATGTACTGCTTAAGGGCGTCAGTTCCGACTTTCTGGAGTTTTGAATCGATGGTCAGATGTACTGTGGCACCGGCTTTTGCCTGTATACCGTAGTTTGAAGGAACGAACATTCCCTCTTCTCCCTGCTTTGTCCAGATATTGTAAGGCGTAACTCCGCCGTCTCCGTGGAGATATCTTTCCATCTGGGACTCAACGCCGGATTTTCCGACCATGTCATCGTTCGTATAGCCGAATTTCGAAAGATCCTGGAACGTTGCCTGTGAGATCTGACCTACATATCCCAACACATGGCATGAATAAAGAGCTTCCGGAGCATAGTATCGTGCATAGCTCTTGGAGCAGACGATACCCATATAATGGTAGTTCTCCTCGGCAAAGATCTTGATAAGGTCTTCCGGAACATCTGTTGCTATCTTGATCGGCGTACCCTTGATGAATGCCCAGTTATCGGTAAAGATCTGATATCTTATCCTGATTATCTTGTATGCTTCCTCGATCGTGTACCTGTTATCGAGCTTGAATTTCTGTCTTAGATAAAGGAAAAAGACATTCGGATCTGTCTTAACGTATTTATCCGAATAAGTGACTATAACGCCCTGGGCATAATCTTCGAGTGCGAAAAGGTTGGAATTGCTCTGCCATGCCCTGATCTTATCCTCTTCCTTAAGGAACGTCGGATTGGGATCCATCGTGAAATACTGGTCAAGCTCTGACAGTGAAATGCAGTGATATTTCTGGAAAAGGTCGCTGAGCTCAAGACATAAGGCGTTGAGTTCGGTATCGCTAAGGTAGGCATTGGCGATCATGACAGTGTTGTATTCGGTGGTGGATGCCAGTTTTAATCCTTTACTGTCAAGGATATCGCCTCTGGGAGCTTCCGATACATACTGTCTTAATACACCGGTGGAGCTCTCGGACATATTCTTCTGATAGTCGGAGAACTGGAGTTTCGCCGTCATAACAAGGATAGCTACACCGAAAGAGCAGAAAATAAGCGAAAGAACAAGGAAGCGGTTTCCAAACAAAGCCAGAAAACGCCTGAACAGATTGTCCTTGCCGTTATTCCTTTCGTTATCGGAATTACGGTCAAACGCGTTATAATCCTCTATCTTCAGATCTGCAGCCATGAATTTTCCTCAACAGTCATTATCACGTCATCAGATGATCTTCTGCGTTCGTTGTGGCTGACAGGGCCGGCAAAACGGAGCAGGAGTAAAATCGGGACCGTTGCGATAAGGTTAAGAAGTGTCTGCAAAAGACAGGATCTGACAACGATCTCATAGACACCGAGATCATAATTGCCTGCCGCAGGAGCTATAAAAGTCCAGCTGTAAGCGAGAAAATGACCCGATATCTTGTAAAGCAAAGTTGTAAAAGCTACAGAAACAAACGCAAACGGTATATTTCTGTGCATTCTTTTCGTAAAGAAGGACGAGCCGACGGCACCCGCAAGGAACATGACAAGCATTCCTATACCCGCGGATACATGGAGCGTTCCGTCAATACCGATGATGGCGATAGGCGCAAGACAGTCTCTGGCAAGTCCCATTAAAAGCCCGACGACCGCAGCATCTTTAAAGCCGTAGAAATAGCCTGTCAGGACTACAAAAACAAACGTGAAATCAGCTATCTGACCGCCAAATCCGAAACTGTACGGATATGACACCTGAAGCGAAGAGAGCAGCAGGATATAGATAGCATAAACCAATATTTTACGTATCAGTTTGCGTCTGTCCATCAGCCGTTCCCGCCTTGACCCTGTCCGGATGTCTCAGAAGTCCCGGGAACTCCCTCCTTGTTTTCATCAGCATTGAAAGGGATCATTACGAATACGTCCTCAAGCTCTCCGATACTGGAGAAAGGTCTTAAAGTCGCCGTAACTTCTGAAGGACTTGAATAATCAACGCTTGAAATAGTCCCTATGGGGATACCTTCCGGGAACAGACCGCCTTCACCCGAAGTAACTATAACCGTACCGGGCTCGAGTTTAACTCCTTTATCAAAGGATTTGACACGGCAGAGGCCGGATCTCTTGAGGACAGAGTCTCCGCTGACGATAACGGAAGCACCGTTTACCTCGTTTACCTTGCCGGCAACGGAGAAACCTTCGTGCAGGAGCGGCAAAACCTTGGATGTGGATCCTTCCGTCTCGATTACGCGCCCTACGAGGTTCATCTCTACGTCAACAACCGGGTAAGACTGACCCTGCTCCAAAACGATGCCTTCGTTCTTACCCGCATTGATCCTGATAACCGAGAACCACTCATCTGCTTCTCTTGAAAGGATCGTAGCACCGTAGATATCGTAATTGCTGAAAGTATCCCTGATATGGAATGCTCCCTTAAGCTCCTCATAGCGGATAGCAGCCTCCTCGTACTGGTTGAGCCTGTACTTAAGGTCCGCGATCTCTTCTTTCAGAGCCTTATTCTCCTCCCTGATGGCAATTCCGTCCGTCAAAGCGGACCAGAAATTAGAAAAGGCGTTACCTGTTGTCTTAACGCCTTTCTGTGCCGGAGAAACCGCATTTGAAGCGAGCCCGACAGCCGCTTTTAGCGGACTACCGGGGACGAAGCTCAGGATTATACCTGCGATCAGAAGCAGTGATACCGCAAGAACGATAAACCACTTAGTCTTCAACAGCTTCTTCAATTCAAATGCTCCTTAGATATAAGATTCTTAAGCTTTCTTGCCGCAGCAATTCTTGTATTTCTTACCGGAACCGCAAGGGCACGGATCGTTTCTTCCGATCTTGTCGGAATGAGCGATGTTGGCTACACGGTAATCGTGAGTGATCTCCTTCATTCTCTCCTCGGTAAGAACGTTCTTCCAGGCGGGAATGTTGTAAAGCCAGTCAGCCTTTGCGTCGTGCATGTTGTAATAAAGCTTCTCATAATCGATGTCGAGGCTGATCTCGGACTCGTCTGTAAGTGACTCAAGATCCAAAGCATCACCGTTCTTGAGGCTTGACTTGATTCCGTCGAGGAAGCCTACGAAAACTTCCATGTTAGAAGCATTGAAACCGAACTTTCTTGACAGAGGCAGAAGCTGACCGTTAAGGAATTCCGAATTATCGGGATATGCGCCAAGGATCTTCTCATAAACACCCGTTTCGAGCACATAGTAGCGGTTTACATACTCGATGTATTCCTGCTCGTTGGAATTGTTCTCGGATCTCTCGATCCATGTCGTGTAATAGCTCATTTATGTTCCCTCCTAATGAATTACAAATTTGAAGCAACGTGCGTAAGGAAGTCAGAAGTATTGACAACCTTCTTATCGGGATGATCGAGAAGGCTGTCAAGATCACCCGTAATTATACCTGATTCTATTGTTGAAACGGCGCTCTTTTCAAGTCTTGCCGCAAAATTCTCCAAGTCTTGCAGTCCGTCCAGCTGGGCACGCTTGCGGAGCGCACCTGACCACGCGAAAAGCGTAGCCATGGGGTTGGTGGATGTCTGCTCACCCTTGAGATACCTGTAATAGTGTCTTGTGACTGTACCGTGGGCAGCCTCATACTCGTATTTGCCGTCAGGTGAGACAAGAACAGATGTCATCATGGCGAGTGAACCGCAGGCGGATGCGAGCATATCGCTCATTACGTCTCCGTCATAGTTCTTGAGAGCCCAGACGAATCCGCCCTTTGAACGCATAACTCTGGCTACGGCGTCATCGATCAAAGTATAGAAGTATGTAATGCCGGCTTCAGCGAACTTAGCCTCATACTCTTCCTTATAAACAGACTCGAAGATATCCTTGAAGCGTCTGTCGTAGATCTTGGAGATGGTATCCTTTGTCGCAAACCACAGATCCTGCTTTGTGTCGAGAGAATACTGGAAGCAGGACTTTGCAAAAGCAGTGATGGAAGCGTCAGTATTGTACTGGCCCTGAAGAACGCCGCCGCCCTTGTACTCGAAAATGGTCTGCTTCTCCTGCCTGCCGTCCGGATAAGTGACTACGAGATCTGCCTTTGCAGGTCCGTCTACCAGGAATTCGGTATTCCTGTAAACGTCACCGTATGCGTGACGGGCAATGGTTATAGGCTTTTCCCAGCAGGAAACGAACGGCTTGATGCCGTTTACAAGGATCGGGCTTCTGAAGACCGTACCGTCAAGGATTGCCCTGATAGTACCGTTAGGGCTCTTCCACATGGAATGAAGGTCATACTCGGTCATTCTCTGTGCGTTGGGAGTGATCGTTGCGCATTTGACTGCAACTCCGAGCTCCTTAGTCCTGTTGGCTGCGTCGATGGTGACCTTGTCTTCGGTCTTATCCCTGTTAGGAAGTCCAAGATCAAAGTACTCAGTCTTAAGGTCTACAAACGGAAGGATGACGATATCTTTGATCTCTTTCCAGATGATCCTTGTCATCTCATCGCCGTCCATCTCGACGATCGGGGTCTTCATCTCGATTCTGCTCATATATTTCTCCTTAAACAAATAAAATCCAATAAGCGATTTTAAGTCTTTACATTATAATCGTCAATTGTTACCTTTCACCCGTGCCGGCCTTGACCAGGATTATCTCAAGCGCATATCTCTCGTCGATAAGGCCGTGCTTGACATCGGAATCCGAAGCACAGGCCGCAAGATAGGTCGAAACAAGCCTGTTCATTGAAAAGCTGCCCGCCTGACCGATAAGTTTGTTTGCATAAAACTCATTCATCTTTAAAGAAACAGCCATCTTCTTGGCATTTCCTATCTCTTTTGCCATGATAAGGCGCTTCAGATGGTTTATCACCTGTACCCTGATGGTTATGACCGGCTCTCTGGTGAGGATCAGATTATTGAGCGCACCAAGGGCTTTGGCCGGGTCTTTCCTGCCGCAAGCATCCATTATGTCAAAGATACGGCTGTTCAGGTCCGGGCGGCAGCATTCCTCAATGATAACGTCATCTACCCTGCCGAATCCGGCATTCTGGCAGTAGAGCGCAATTTTGGCGATCTCTCCCTGGATCGAGAGCATATCAGAGCCGCACCTTGATATCAGTGAGTCTGCCGCAGTGCTGTCAATCGTAAGATTGTATTTGGCAAACATTTTCGAGACAAGGACACGTATGCTGTCTTCTTCCATTACGGACATCTGAACGACTGTGCCGTACTGTACAAAAGCCTTGAAGATCTTTCTCTTGGCATCGGCAGAATCCTCGACGAAGATAACGACCGACGATGAAGGGATGTTCTTTAAGACTTCAAGGTCCTTCTCGTCAATATCCCTGCCCATTATTCCCGACTGCTTGATGATGATAAGACGTCTGTCCGACATCCAAGGAGGCATGGAAGCCATCTCTTCAAGCTTGGAGAACGAGAATTCGTCGTCGCTTCTGGTGTCGATAAGATTGAAATCAACTGTATCTCCGCCGTCAGAAATGAACTTCTTCTTGGCAGTCTTGAGCGCACCGTCGATCAGATACTGCTCTTCGCCGTACAAAAGTATAAGGCTGAGCGTATCAGGCTCATTGTTGAGCCTGTTGAAGAATCCCCTGTAATCTATGACACCCTTGGGAAGTGCCTTGGCTTTAGCCATATCAATTCTCCTTCTTAACTGTTACGACTCTGCCTTCCGGATAGTAAACGTCAACGTCAACATTGCCGTTGATACCGGCGATCCTTCCGGATGCTGAGAACTGCCAGAAATGAATGGTTCCCTCCCACGAGGGCTGTGTCTTCCAGTCTGCGAGCCAGATCTTATGGCCTCCGGGTCTGAACCAGTTCCTCAAAAAATAAGGATTTGCGTAGATCATAGCCTCATAACCGTAGCTCTCCATCTCTGAACAGAACAGATAGAACATGTTGTTCAGATCTGAAGAATTCATCTTGAGCTTTTGGAATCCCTTCCATTTCTCGAAATCGTACGCTACGGGGAAATCGATCTGCTTGCCCTTGAGCGCAGCGGCGAGCTCGGCGCAGTGCTGTTTCATGAGAGCAGTGGTATTGTCGACAGAGTAGTAATAGACACCGATAAGCAGGCCTGCAGCTTTTGCATCCTTGTAGTACTGCTCGAATTTGCTGTCGATTCCGAACTTGCCGTTGTTATAGATAGCGGCACGAAGAATTACGAAGTTGCACCCGGCATCCCTGACCTTCTGAAAATTGATATTGCCCTGATATTTGGACACATCGATACCGATAAAGGCATTTCCTGTCTCATATTTCTTCTTAAGGTCCTCAAAAGTAGTCTTCTTGGCTTTGGTAGTCGTACTGCTCGGTTTGGAAGAAGATGATGACGTAGGCTTCTTGGTAGCCTGCTTCTTGACATAGACCTTTACGGTAACGTCTATTGTCTTGCTGTTGCCGGCATCGTCAGTAATGGTCATCTTGATCGGATAATCACCTACGGTATTTACGTCAACAGTACCGGTAACCTTGAAATCCACATCCCTGTCAACGTCATCTATGTATCCGACATAGTCCTGTGCAACAAACTCTTTGCCTTTCAGGAGCTGTATCGTACGCGGATAGCTGATAAATACCGGAGCCGTAGTGTCTACTTCCGGAGGATCCATATGAAGCGATGAAGGTATTGTCTCGGATGTAGTCTCCTCAATATCCGATTCTGTTGGTGTTTCGGTTCCGGTATCGGATGCCGTTGTAGTATCTGTAACGGAAGATGACTCTGATACCGGCTCAAGACTTGCTTCGGCTTTAGGAGCGCAGCCCGGGACCGCCATGGCCGCAGCCATGCTGACAGTAAGCAGCGCTGCCTTAATTCTTATGTTTAATTTCATTAAAATACTCCATTAAGTGTTTATTGCCTCATTATAACAAAGATGGTTTAAATTAAATTCAGTAATACTGCGGAAACCGTTAAGCATTATGAACGTATGCTATACTTTATCCGGGGGATGTCTTATGGATACGCGGACTAGAACAAAGAGTATAACACTTATAGCATCATTTATTCTTGCCACGGCATTTGCCGCCATCATATTCACATGTCTGGTTCCCATAATCCCTAAACTGGTTGTAATCAAAGGTTTGGGAGATTATAAGTCCGTTTCTGTAAATCCATCTGCAAGAGTAAGCTATCCTTTCTCTTATAACCGTACAGACTTTGATACCATTACGTTTTTCGTCATGGAAGGCAAAGCGCAGGACCTTTCGGTCAGTGTCGCTGATGACGGAAAAGAATACCTCAAAGTTGTCCGCATAACCGAAGAAATGTGTTCTGCCGAAGGCAAAGCTGTCAGAGTCACTTTAACCTGTCCCGAAGGTACAAGGTTCAAAGCCGGAAAATATAAGGTAAGCATATTCAATAATTCATCTGCTTCGACGGTCAATATCGCATTGGATCCTGAAGACAATCTTGTCGTAAGGCTTCACACAACCAACACTACAGGTTTCTTTATGCTTGCGTTTGTATGTATCTTTCTGGTTATCTTCCTTATCAGTGTGGTTTTTATCGGTCTCAATGACGGCCTTACACCTTCCATACCGGTCGAGAAGTTATTTCTTGCAGCGGCAATACCGCTTTGCGCCGCGTTTTTCCTATTAATACCGCCCTGGAGCACGAATGACAGTGATGCACATTATCTCGCCTGCTACCGACTTTCAAATCTTTTCCTCGGCCAGTTCGGCAGCAGACAATGGCTAGGCAGAGCTGATGACGTGGCATTTTTTAAGAACACTTGGTGGAGCTCAACTCTTCCTTCTACAGGCAGTTATGAGATTATAAAGAATAATCTTCAGTTATTCGCAAAAAACAAGGAACTTGTTGAAATGACTGCAAGGTCTGAGAAAATGAGCTACTATTCCGCTTTCTGCTATATACCGCAGACCGCTGCATTGGTTATCGGACGGCTTATAGGCTTCGGGCCTTTGGTCAACTGTTATCTTGTAAAGCTTGTAACGTCCGTTTTTTATGTCACCTTATGCTACAGAGCTATAAAGAAAGCTCCTTTTGCCAAAGAGATAATAGCTTTTTGTGCCATTCTGCCGTCTGCTCTTGCGATGAGCGGTGCTTTTTCATATGATCCGATGGTCATTGTATCCTCACTGAATTTCATAGCTTCCGTTCTTTACCTTAAGATCGAATCGGATGAACGCAAAGCCTATACATCCGTTTGCATCTGGGCATTCATGCTCGGCGCCGTCAAAGGCGGCGGATATCTGATCCTCCTGCCATTGCTCCTGATAGTCCTTTCAAAAGAGAGCAGCTTAAAGCCGACAAAACTGATCCTTCCCATTTTTGCCGGGATCCTTTCTATCTGCGTATTCGATCTTATTCTGCCTGACAGAGGCCTTTTCCAGTTCGGAAGCAAAGGCAACGGCTACATGACCGCATCATTTGCATTTGAAAACCCGGGTGCATACCTTCTTATGGCCTTAAAAGCATACGGCATGTTTATTAAAGAACTTTTATCAGACCTGTTCGGTTCAAGGCTTTGCTGGAGCTATGACACCATTCCGTTTATCTTTACCGTTATAATGTTCATTCTGCTTATCGTCATTGCGGCTTCAGATCCGGGATTATCAGAACTCAGATCGTTTGATATCACGATAATACTCGCGATTGTATTGATTATGCTGGTAACGACACCTGCAATGCTCCTGAGCTGGACTCCGGAAGGTTCTGACGTGATCTTGGGCATACAGGGTCACTACTTCCTGCCGATCCTGCCTCTCATAGCAATTCTGCTCGGAAAAGGCCTGCGCACGATCGTTTACAAGACAGGATTCTGGAAAAGGAGAGCCGCAGACTATATCAAGCTCGTACCTTATCCGGCGATTGCAGTAATGCTTTTCTTTGCTTTTTACTACATCCTAAAGACCTATCTGACACATTAACTGTAGAATTCAAAGATAACTGCCCCCTGCTGATCCGTCCTGTATATCCTGGTTCCCGTCTTATTTAACCTGCCGAGTGTAGCCTTGTTCGGATGACCGTACATATTATTTCTTCCTGCCGATATTACGGATATCTCAGGCTTTGCCATCTCAAGGAACTCATCGCTGCTGGCATATCTTGAACCGTGATGAGACACTTTTAAGACATCGATATCCTGAACCAGCCCCAAAGATACGAGTTCCGCCTCGTTTTCGAGTCCGATATCACCCGTAAACAGCATTTTTGTCCCGCTGCAGTCGAGCAGTATCACAAGACTGCCGGGATTGCCTCCCGTCATGCAATTTTCAGGATATAAGACTGTAAGGTTGACGCTATCCGACAATTTAAATACATCTCCTGCATCAGTCCTGCTGACTTTGCTCCTGAAAGCTTTAGGATCACAGTTACGAATCTTAAGAGATCGCTCAAACATCTCCGTATCTTCATCTGTCCCGGTAAAGCCCGTATAGATCTGCTTTATCCTGCCTTTCTGATCTACAGCCGCGATACCTCCCGCATGATCCTGATCCCAGTGAGTCATGAAAGCAATATCTACTGATTCGATGCCGTAATAATCAAGCAGGTCT
>JAEEGJ010025729.1_pt1 | contig 12020 bp, 8 predicted proteins | sample 8958761 | NCBI WGS metagenome assembly JAEEGJ01 (sample SAMN16246546, study PRJNA631951) | gut metagenome | biome: gut microbiome; feature: rumen; material: RS-attached | host: Bos | place: Iran: Karaj | collected 2018-10 | reverse complement strand
TTCTTCTTGCCCTTATCAAAGAGGGAGAGAATGTAGCTGTAAGGCTTATCAGCACTCTCAATGTACCTGCTCAGAAGATTTATGCTGAGACCCTTGCTGCCATGGGCGAGGATCCCAATATTGTAAAAGAGGACCTTGGCAAGAAGGCAATTGCACAGAAGACCGGCAAGAAGGCATCAATCCTGGCTCAGTACAGTAGAGACATGACAGCACTTGCCACCGAAGGCAAGCTCGATCCTGTTATCGGAAGAGAGAGGGAGATCAAGAGAGTGATCCAGATCCTCTCAAGAAGAACCAAGAACAATCCATGCCTTATCGGTGAACCCGGTGTAGGTAAGACTGCAGTTGTAGAGGGACTTGCCCAGAGAATTGCTTCAGGCGATGTTCCGCTTACAGTACAGAACAAGAGACTTGTGACCCTGGATCTTTCAGGTATGATCGCAGGTTCCAAATACAGAGGTGAGTTCGAGGAGAGGATCAAGAAGGTCATCAAGGAAGTTGCAGATGATGGCAATATCATCCTCTTTGTAGATGAGATGCACACTCTTATCGGTGCCGGCGGTGCAGAGGGCGCTATCGATGCTTCCAACATCCTTAAGCCGTCTCTTGCAAGAGGCGAGATCCAGATGATCGGTGCAACAACCATCACCGAGTACCGCAAGTATGTGGAGAAGGATGCAGCCTTAGAGCGCAGATTCCAGCCTGTAAACGTGGATGAGCCTACGAAGGAAGAAGCTACAGCAATTCTTAACGGAATTGTCAGCAAATACGAGGAGCACCACAGAGTTACCATTACTCCTGAAGCTATCAAGGCTGCCGTTGAGCTCTCCGAGAGATATATCAATGACAGAAACCTTCCCGACAAGGCCATTGACCTTATCGATGAAGCGGCTTCAGCCGTAAGACTGCGCACCATGGGCGTTTCCTCTAAGGTAAAAGACCTTGAGCAGGAAATCAGGGATCTCGACATCAGCATAGAAAATGCCCTAAAGGCAGGCGACTTTGCCAATGCCGGATTATACAACAAGCAGCAGAACCAGCTCCTTAATAAGCTCCAGAAGGTGAGAGCTGCAGAGAAGAGAAAGAATCTCACATCAGGATTTATCGTTAATGAGAACGACATTGCAGAAGTTGTGGCTGAATGGACCAGAATCCCTGTTAAGAAGATCGCAGAAAAAGAGTCTGAGAAGCTCCTTAAACTTGAGTCTGTACTCCACAAGAGAGTTATCGGTCAGGAGGATGCTGTAAAGGCAGTATCCAAGGCCATAAGAAGAGGAAGAGTTGGACTTCAGGATCCGAACAGACCTATTGGATCATTTCTTTTCCTGGGTCCTACAGGTGTAGGTAAGACAGAGCTGTCCAAGGCACTTGCAGAGGCAATGTTTGGCGATGAGAATGCTCTTATAAGAGTTGATATGTCTGAGTACATGGAAGGCCATTCGGTATCCAAGATGATCGGATCACCGCCCGGATATGTAGGATTTGATGACGGAGGCCAGCTCTCTGAGAAGGTACGTCGCCATCCCTATTCCGTAATCCTGTTTGATGAGATTGAGAAGGCTCATCCGGATATCTTTAATATCCTTCTTCAGGTGCTTGATGACGGACACATCACAGATTCCAAGGGCAGAAAGGTAAGCTTTAAGAATACCATCCTTATCATGACTTCCAATGTAGGAGCTCAGAAGATCGTAGATCCCAAGAAGCTCGGCTTTGGCGCAGGACCTGATGCCAAGAGAGACTACGAAGACATGAAAAACGGAGTTATGGAAGAGGTGAAAAAGCTCTTTAAACCTGAGTTCATCAACCGTATTGATGAGATCATGGTATTCCATACCCTTACAGAGAAAGAGATGATGGATATCGTAACACTCCTTTCTCAGAATCTATCCAAGAGATGCAAGGCTCAGATGGATATCAATCTTACCATCTCACCTGCAGTTAAGAAGTACCTGGTTACCAAGCATTCCGATGCCAAGATGGGTGCAAGACCTCTTAAAAGAGCTATCCAGTCCACCATTGAGGATGCTATGGCCGAAGAACTTCTTAAGGGCAACATCAAGGCAGGCATGGATGTTACGGTAACTCTTAAGGATGACAAGGTTGTCTTTGTTGGAAAAGACGGAAAGAGTTCCTCTGTTAAGAAGGTGTCTGTAAAGACCACAAAGAGTAAGGGGTCGTCCAAGACAAAGAGCACAGTAACAACGAAAAAGCCCGCCAAAAAGACGACAAAAAAGACGGTCAAAAAATAAGAAAAATTTAATTTAATAATGTGTCGGAGTAGGATATACTTTATATATGGGTTACTTATTAAAAGTGCAACATGCTTAGGAGGACTACTATGGCTGTCGTAGAACAGTTGATCAAAGCTGAAAGTGATGGCACTGTAAGCTTTGGCAATTACAAGCTTCCGGAAAAGAAGAAGCTGGAGAATTTTGAGCACAACGGTAATATCCTCAAGGTAAAGACCTACAAGGATATCACAAAGCTCGAGAGTAATGAGAACTTTGTTTATGAGTCAGTTCCCGGAACTGCTGTCACAGGTTTCAAGGAGACAGATAACGGGGTGGAGTTCAGCGTAGAGGGTGACAGCGATGCACAGATCACACTTGGACTCCTGGAGAACACTGAGTACAGTGTATCTGTTGGCGGAAACAGCATCGGCAAGATGACAACAAATCTTGGTGGCAAGCTGAACATCAGCGTGGAACTGTCAGGCGAAGGCCCTGTAGAGGTCAAGGTCTGTAAATAACAAAATATTATCAAAGAGCTTTCCGTGATAAGGAAAGCTCTTTTTAATTTGTGGGGTATAAGGGAGGTTAAATGGCAACAAAGATTAAATCGGTTTTTTTCTGTCAGAGCTGCGGGTATGAGTCATCCAAATGGATGGGACAGTGCCCGGGGTGTAAGGAATGGAATACATTTGTTGAAGAGACGGTAAAGCCTGCTGCAAAGCCGGCTAAAGGGATAAGTGCCTCGACGGGCGCTGCCGGATCCTATGAGGCTCCAAAGGCTCTCTCGGACATTGAGATGAATGACGAGGAGAGGTACGACACTCATATAGGTGAGCTGAACAGAGTTCTCGGAGGAGGGCTTGTTAAGGGTTCCCTCATACTTGTGGGAGGAGATCCGGGAATCGGTAAGTCAACGATCCTTCTGCAGGTTGCAGGCAATATTTCATCTGATGACAAAGACGTTTTGTATATTTCAGGTGAGGAATCTCTTCGCCAGATCAAGCTAAGGGCCAACAGAATTGGGGAGTTCTCGGATAAGCTCAAGTTCATGTGTGAGACTAACCTTGGCAATATTGAGGAAGCTATTACAAGGGCTAAACCCAATGTGGTTATCATCGATTCAATTCAGACCATGTACAATGAAGCTGTTTCATCAGCTCCGGGAAGTGTGTCCCAGGTCAGAGAGTCAACTTCTGTCCTGCTTCGCATCGCCAAGAGCATGAATATTTCAATATTCATCGTGGGACATGTTACCAAGGAAGGTCAGGTTGCAGGACCAAGAGTCCTAGAGCACATGGTTGATACTGTGCTTTACTTTGAGGGCGACAGGCATGCATCCTACAGGATACTCAGAGCAGTTAAAAACCGTTTTGGTTCCACCAACGAGATCGGAGTTTTTGAGATGCAGGAGAAGGGCCTTGTGGAGGTTACCAATCCTTCAGAGTTCATGCTGGATGGAAGGCCTGAAAATGCCAGCGGATCAGTCGTAACCTGCTCGGTAGAGGGAACAAGACCTATACTTATTGAGATTCAGGCCCTTGTCTGCAGGAGTAACTTTGGATTTCCCAAGAGACAGGCAAACGGAACAGACTACAACAGAGTTAACCTCTTAATGGCTGTTCTGGAAAAGAGAGTCGGCCTTCAGATGGGCGAATCAGATGCCTACGTAAATCTTGCAGGAGGTATGAGGATCGCAGAGCCTTCACTAGATCTCGGAATTTGTCTTGCGCTTATTTCAAGCTTTAAGAACAAGCCCATAAGCGGAGATGTGATTGCTTTCGGCGAAGTCGGTCTCTCGGGAGAAGTGCGCTCAGTGAATATGGCGCAGGCCAGAGTATCGGAAGCAAGAAAGCTCGGTTTTAAGACCTGTATCGTACCCAAAGCCCTTGAATCCAAGCTAAAGAGCACCTTCAAGGATGTAGAGATAATCGGGGTTTCATCCATATCGGATGCCATGAAGATATTTTGATTCCATACAAAAAAACACGCAGATATGATAGCTGATATGATAGAATATTTGTTATGATATTTCAGTATGTTTATATAGATTTAATTTGGGAGTGGTATTCGTTATGAGAATCCAGGTCAGGAATGCACTTTGCATTCTAATGACACTGATCATCTTTTGTGCTGTGCTGGGGAGCGGTAGCATGTCGATCAGTGTCAGAGCTGAAGAACTAAATAACGATCAGGACCTGATCCAGCCAGATGTCACGGAAGATACTAATGAGGCTCTTGATGTATGCTTCTTTATAAGAGGAGCAGCCATCGGGGCTGATATTCCGGAAGAGCCAGCTAATTACTATGCAGTTCAGTATTCATCTGCTATCAGAATTGATGGAGCAGTTTCTGCTTCATCTTATTCACCGAGTACTCATGCAGTAGATGGCTCTGAGGAAGCTCTTTTATCTGATGGATTCACAGCATCCAATGAGGTTTCACAGATGCTGAAAAGGCTCCCACAGGCGGCAGACTTAAAGGAAGCGGTTGGAGACTTTGATGAGACCAGACACTACGTTGTGTGGTATGTCATTAAAAATGCTGCAACCGGCTATCCTAATGCCGACGTCACAATTCATGTAGACGGTGTAATAAGAGAAAGAACCATTGAAGAACATACAGATCCTGAGGATACAGAAGATCCACAGGAAATAGAGGATCCTCAGGTAGAAGACCCACAGGAAACAGAACAGCCTTCGGAAGAAGATCCTAAGGAAACAGAAGATCCACAAGAACCTGAGAAACCCGTTGAAGTAGACGATCCGATCCCTGATGTTACGCTGGAGATCAGAGCACTGTTCCTTGAAGATGGGAAAGAGTGCAAGGAGATAGTCTTTGATGGCAAAGAGCATATCGTTGGTGGTTTTGAGATTGTGGTAAAAGACAAAGAGAGCGACAATCCCATCATCGGATACCTCTACGAGTGCTATGGCAAGTTTATCGGAACCAAATCCTATGCGGATGATGGCCGGGGAACAGAGTTTTCCTATCAGGGCCAGGATTTCTGGGTGAATGTTGTTAAGGCCTTTGCCAAGGTAACAAACATCGGAGACTCACAGGAAGTTGTTTTCTATGATGCCGATGACCACCCATTAAGGAGTGCAGCTGACTTTGTTATCAAGGATTCAGCCGGCAATATTCTTCCTGCCAAGTTTAATGTCCTTCCGGTAACCGGAACGGTAAGTGTAAAAGCCAGGGACATTACAGTTAAGGCAGGTACCACAGTTATAAATGACCAGGGCCAGACCCTTACGGATGGTAGCTTTACCATCACCTCGGGATCACTCCTTGAGGGACACAGAATAGAAAAAGTAGTCATAAACGGAAGTCAGACCGGTGTAGGCAGATCACTTAATGAGATAACCACCGTCATCATTGTTGATGAGAATGGCAAACCTGTTAATGACCTTTACAATATCAAAAAGGTAAACGGTGAGCTGATACTGGTGGATCCGGGAACCGGAGAATCTGCGCAGGTAAGCGACAATGGATCCGATTCCAAGACATCAACAGTAATATCAGTGATAAAAACAAGTTCAGGACTTACTGCCACCACGGGAAATGTGGTGATGAACAGCCTTATGGCAGCAGCAGACAATAATTCTCTGCCAAGGGTTTTAGGAGCAAGAAGAGCTGATACATCAGACCCTGCAGACAACATGCAGATAAGATATTTAGTGCTGATGGCGTGCTTTGCTTTTGCAGCACTGATGTTAAATAACGGAAAACATACGAATTAGTATAAACAATTTATAAAATTAGCCGATAAGATTAATGTATGAAAATCTTGTTGGCTTTTTTTATGCTCTTTTTTACCCGAGGTTCAGTCGAAAGTGAGGTGTTTTTCATGAAGTTGTTTTTGAAGAGAGTAGTCTGCATAGCGTTTGGAATTACCATGATCTGTGGACTGATTCTTTTCCCGGTCAATGCAATAAAAGCAGAGGCAGCCGGATATACTCAGGGAGATGGCGTAAAGCTCTCCGAGGATACCAGAAAAACACTGGAAAAGGGCACAACCAAGTACAACGGCGTGGATTATTCGGGAGCTCCCTATTACTATAATCCGCTTTACTACTACTTAAACTACTCTGACCTGCGTGATGCTTTCGGACCCAATCCTGAGCTGCTCATTAAGCACTATGTAGAGTTTGGAATAAAGGAAAAGCGTGTAGCCAATAAGCAGATCGTTATCGGACCTTATCCCGAGAGCAGCAGCTATGAGTACGTTGTTCCTTCTTATCAGAAGACCAGCAAAAAGCAGGACGGAATGGTTGTAATCTCAGGAAATCTGCACAGCAACGGTGGAATGACAAGAGCTCAGGAAGTTGCATCAAGAGATATAGCTTATCAGATTGCACAGCATGTATATGATCACGTTAAACCTAAACATGACGCCTACAAAGACGGTGATCAGATAAAGATGGTCGTATATGCGACAGGAATTGTCAGAGCTTATTGCGACCTTGGTGTGGAGCTGACACAGGACCAGGTTAAGAGCTCAAACAGCAAGATATACAGAACTGCCTACGGAGTATTCATCGGACAGGAATATACCTGCGCAGGATCCACAAGAGCGCTGGGACTTATTCTGGATTATCTGGACGCTGTAATGGATGATGATCCTCCTCTTAAGTGGGTACATGTGAATGCCAATAAGTGGGATGATCAGTGGTGCCAGATCGTATGCGACAATCACGAGGCATATGCGGATCCGATAAATTCCTGGGCAGGATACGGAAAGCACCCGAACCAGGGCGGAACCAAGAAAGATATAAAGAACTATTACAACTATGCTAATGAAAGTGACGTTATAACCATTAAGAAGCAGAAGGTTGACTGATGAAGCTCTTTTACGAGATGTCTTTTAAAAGAATAAGGATATGGTGCAGCGTGCTGATACTTGCCCTTGCATTTACCATGGTGCCTTCTGTGAGCGCTAAGGCGAGGACTATAACCAGTATCGACTATACGACCTTCAGAGGCAACACATCGATCTCCACCATTCATATAGGAAGTGATGTGATCGATATCTCTTCAAATGCCTTTAAGGGACTTAATAATCTAAGGTCCATTACTGTAAGCGCAAGTAACCCTTACTACACCTCCTATAGCAACTGCCTTTACAACAAGGATCTGACCGAGCTTATATGTTTCCCGGCGGCGCTTAAGGGAGCTGTGATTCCGGATACGGTGGTTAGGATAGGATCAAATGCACTCTACGGACTGGATAAAGACCTGACGACCCAGATAAGGGGACTGGTAGGCAGCCAGGCTTCTGAAAACATGATGGAATGGGAGATAACAGGTCCTCACTTTATCCATACTGAATACGGCATCAAGTGGAAGGACGCTGACGGAACTCTTAAAAACCCCGAAACGGATATTATGAAGCTGGTAGCCTCTGTGGTGGAAATGAGTACCACCGGAGATATGTCACAGAAAAAGCAGCTTGAGAGATGCTTTGACTACTTCGTAAAGGCCTCTGTCTATGAAAGAAAGGTGGGAGTGCCTGAAGGAGACTGGACTGAGGGCTATGCGACAGACATTCTGCTTAACTCAAAAGGTAACTGCTACAACTTCGCATCAGCCTTTGCATACATAGCTCTGGGACTTGGATATGAGGCAAGGGTCTGCACAGGAAGTGTTACATCAGCTCTTGGAGGCAGAACACCTCATGCCTGGACTGAGGTTAAGGTGGGAAACAACTGGTACATCTTCGATGCGGAGATGCAAAGAGCAAAGGGAAGCGGATATTACAAGCAGACCTATGAGAGCTATCCTGCCGGACCAATCATCAGGGAAGCAAGCTACAAAGTAAATTTTTAAAGAGGAAAAGATATGAGAAGGATTCTTACATTTTTGAGCATATTCGCAGGAACGGTATTATGCGTCTTTGTCTTCAATATAATACTGTACTCTGCTGTGCCGGCATACAGGTACTTGCTTGAAGGTCTTGTTGCAGATGACAACATACCTACAGTCACTGTAACTGACGTGCCTAAGGTGCAAGAGGATACAGGCCTCGATAATATTGCTTCAGAACCTGAGAAAAAGCCCGACTCATATTACAAGATTACATATATAAATAATGACTCTGTACCTTTAGAGGAGCAACCCACAGAACAAGAGCGCGTAATAGTTAACAAGGAGTATCACGAGGACTGTGGAACAGGCAAGGGATACTGGGTTATAACTTATGACGATGGAACTACAGAAATTGAATGAGGTAAACCTCTAAATTCAAATAAGAATACAAAATGACGACACTCTGTTTTTAGAAAACGTTTCCGAAAGGTAAAAGTTACTAAAACAGAGTGTCTTTTATTGTCTAAAATTCACAGTATAGAACAAAAAACAAAAGGATTTCTAAGATTAAAAGAAGAATTCTCTATGTTTTTGCACAAATGCTTTTGTTAACATATCCATTGTAAACAAACATTGGGGCTCTACTTATGGTGCGCCTCAATAACTTACTTTAAGGAGGATGTTACAAATGAAAAAGAAATTGGTAAGTCTTTTAACAGTTTCTGCAATGACAATGGCTATGCTCGTTGGTTGCGGAGAGGCAGCTACAGAAGCTCCTGCAGCAGAGACAGCTACAGAGGCACCTGCAGCAGAGACTGCAGAGACAGCTGCTGAGGCAGTTGCAGAGACAGCAGGAAATGCTGATCTTGCTGACAAGAAGGTTGGTGTTTGTATCTATCAGTTCGCTGATAACTTCATGACACTCTTCAGAACAGAGCTTGAGAACTACCTTGTATCTCAGGGATTCTCAAAGGACAACATCACAATCGTTGATGGTGCTAACGACCAGGCAACACAGACAAACCAGATTCAGAACTTTATCACACAGGGTGTTGATGTTCTTATCATCAATCCCGTTAACTCATCTTCAGCTGCAACAATTACAGACCTTGTAGTTGGCGCTGATATCCCTCTTGTTTACATCAACCGTGAGCCTGATGCTGACGAGGAAGCAAGATGGTCAGCTAACAGCTGGAATGTAACTTATGTTGGATGTGACGCTCGTCAGTCAGGAACAATGCAGGGCGAGATCATCGTTGACCTTGGCCAGGATAAGGTTGACCTCAACGGCGATGGCAAGATCCAGTACATCATGATCGAGGGTGACCCTGAGAACGTTGATGCTCAGTACAGAACAGAGTTCTCAGTTAAGGCTCTTGAGGATGCTGGTTGGACAGTTGATTGCCTTGATGATCAGGTAGGTAACTGGGATCAGGTTCAGGGACAGACAATCGTAGCTAATGCATTGGCAGCTCATGGTAACGATATCGAAGTTGTATTCTGTAATAACGATGCTATGGCACTCGGAGCAATCCAGGCTATTAAGGCAGCAGGACGTACAGTTGGTACAGATATCTTCCTTGTAGGTGTTGACGCTTTAACAGAAGCTTGTGAGTATGTAATCTCAGGCGAGATGACAGGTACTGTATTTAACGATCACATAGCACAGTCACACGGTGCAGCTGATTGCGCAGTTAAGTTCATCAAGGGTGAGAAGGTTGACATTTATGTTGGCTGCGACTACGTAAAGGTTACAAAGGACAACGCTCAGAAGATTCTTGATTCTTTAAAGTAACAGATAGTATATATTAAAAGTTCGGGGTGCGGGGCATATAAAAGCGCCGCACCCTAATTTTAAGAAGAAAGCGTGACACGAAAATAAAAGGGGGAACAGCATGGCAGACTATAAACTTGAATTGAAAGGCGTATGTAAGTCATTCCCTGGTGTAAAAGCACTCGATAATGTTAACTTGGCTATAAGGCCCGGTACGGTACATGCTCTTATGGGAGAGAATGGTGCGGGTAAGTCTACATTGATGAAATGTCTCTTCGGCCTCTATCATATGGATGCCGGTGAGGTATACCTGGATGGAGAAAAAATAGAGATATCCAATCCTGATGAGGCTATGACCAAGTACGGAATAGCTATGGTGCATCAGGAATTACAGCCGGTATTGGCACGCTCCGTTGCGGAGAACTTTTTCATAGGTCGATATCCGGTACATAAATGGGGACCGTTTAAAATCATAGATCATAAGACTATGAATTCCGAATGTGAGAAGTGGCTCCATGAGATAGGAATGTCATTTGATCCGAAGTTACCGCTCGGTAAATTATCGGTAGGACAGATGCAATCGGTTGAGATCGCAAGAGCGGTATCAATGAATGCAAAAGTCGTTATATTTGATGAGCCTACATCTTCATTATCTGATAATGAAGTTGAAATATTATTCAGAATGATGAACGACCTTAGAGATAAGGGCGTTTCGATGGTATATATATCTCATAAGATGGACGAAATCAAGCGTATCGCTGATGACGTAACAATAATGAGAGACGGAACGTATATCGGAACATGGAAGGCGGATGAGCTTTCAACCGATGATATTATCGCCAAGATGGTAGGTAGAACACTTACCAATGTATATCCGGACAAAACGAATAAACCGGGCGATATTGTTATGGAGGTTAAAGACTTTACTTCCATTCATGCGAAATCGTTCCGCAATGCAAGCTTCAACCTTAAAAAGGGAGAGATTCTTGGGTTCGGTGGCCTTGTAGGTGCACAGCGTACCGAACTTATGGAAGGAATCTTCGGAATAAGAAATATTGTTAAGGGTGAAGTGATAATTAACGGTAAAAAAGCTAAGATTAAGAATCCTAAGGACGCAATGGATGCGGGAATCGGTCTTATAACGGAAGACAGAAGAGGTAACGGTATATTCGGCTGCCTGTCCGTTAAGGATAACGTAGGCGTATCCATATACAATAAGTACCTTAGGTCGGGCTTTGTACTTAATCATAAGAAGATAGACGAGATAGTAACGAGCAGTATCGATAAGCTTAAGATTAAGACCCCGAGTATGAAGCAGCATGTGGCAAACTTATCCGGTGGTAATCAGCAGAAGGTAATCGTAAGTAGATGGCTTGCGACAGACCCTGAAGTACTTATCATGGATGAGCCGACACGAGGAATTGACGTCGGAGCCAAGCATGAGATCTATGAGATTATGAATCAGCTGGCAACGGAAGGAAAAGCAATCATTATGATATCTTCCGAGATGCCTGAGCTTATCGGAATGTCGGATCGTATATATGTAATGTGTGAGGGAAGAATCACGGGAGAGATTGATAAGCGTGAGGATATGACTCAGGAGAATATTATGAAGTACGCGACAGCATTTAACTAGATCGAAAAGGAGAACAAAATGGAGAAGACAAAGCAGCAGAAGATTAAAGACTTCTTAATCAATAACGGTGTTATCATCATAATGCTTATCCTTGTTGTATATACGGGAATCAGTAAAAGCACATTCCTTACGGGCGATAACTTAATGAACATACTTATGAATATGAGTTCGAGACTTGTTATCGCACTCGGAATTGCAGGATGTGTAATTACCGCAGGATGCGATCTTTCCGCAGGACGTATGATCGGACTTGCAGCATGTATCGCTGGTACACTTTTACAGAGAGTCGATTATTCGGGTAAATTCTTTAAAAACTTAAAGCCGTTATTCCCGAATGCTCCGGTACTTGATGTTATTCTCGTACTTATAATCGTAATGGCAATAACCGCCTGCTTCGGTGCAATTACGGGATCTTTTATAGCATTCCTTAACGTACCGCCTTTTATTGCAACCCTTGCAATGATGGAAATCGTATACGGTATCGCACTTATCTATACCAATGCAACACCACTCGGCGGATATCTTGAGGCATATACCAAAGTTGCAACGGGTAAGTTCCTCGGAATAAGCC
>JAEEGJ010025725.1_pt1 | contig 12021 bp, 10 predicted proteins | sample 8958761 | NCBI WGS metagenome assembly JAEEGJ01 (sample SAMN16246546, study PRJNA631951) | gut metagenome | biome: gut microbiome; feature: rumen; material: RS-attached | host: Bos | place: Iran: Karaj | collected 2018-10 | reverse complement strand
CTATTAAAAAGAGTTATTATGATGGAGACAAAGAGCTGATCGCTGTCGATCTGCCCGGTGCATATTCGATGTCACCGTTTACTTCAGAGGAGAGCATCACAAGTGCTTATGTAAAGAATGAGCATCCCGACGCGATAATAAATATCGTTGATGCAACAAACTTAAGCAGAAGCCTTTTCTTTACAACACAGCTCCTGGAACTTGGAATTCCTGTTGTTGTTGCACTCAATAAGAATGATGCCAACGATAAAAAAGGCAATTCAATTGATGAGAAAGCTTTGGCAGAAAAGCTTGGATGCCCTGTGATCAAGACTGTTGCAACATCCGAGAACGGTCTTAAAGATGTGGTTAAGGTTGCGGCATCACTTGAAGGAAAAGGACAGAAGGAGCCTTACAGACAGGGAGATGTTGACGTTCATGATAAAGCGGCGGTTGAAGCGGCTGACAGAAAGCGCTTTGAATTCGTAAACAAGATCGTAAGTGAAGTTGAGAACCGTAAGGTACTTACAAAAGATAAGAACTTTGGTGATACGATCGATAATGTGATAACACATCCTGTTATCGGAATTGTTGTTTTTGCTGCTATTATGTGGCTTGTGTTCTATATTTCACAGACAACGGTCGGAACATGGCTTGCGGATATTCTTGCGGGATGGATTGAGAGTTTCCAAGGAATGGTCGGAGATGCAATGGCAGATGCCAATCCGCTTCTCTATGCACTTCTTGTAGATGGTATCATCGGCGGTGTAGGAGCGGTTGTAGGATTCCTCCCTCTTGTTATGGTAATGTATTTCCTTATCGCACTTCTTGAAGATTGCGGATATATGTCAAGAGCAACAGTAGTTCTTGATCCTATCTTTAAGAGAGTAGGCCTTTCAGGAAAGTCGGTTATTCCTATGATCATAGGAACAGGTTGCGGTATTCCTGCGATCATGGCTTGCCGTACTATCAGAAATGAGAGAGAAAGACGCGCAACAGCTATGCTTGCAACATTTATGCCTTGCGGAGCCAAGCTTCCTGTTATCGCACTTTTTGCAGGCGCATTTTTCCCTGAATCAAGATGGGTAAGTTTCATCTGCTATATGGGAGGTATATTGCTTATCCTTCTCGGAGCACTTCTTATTAAGGCTATCACAGGTATGAAGTACAGAAAGAGCTTCTTTATCATTGAGCTTCCCGAGTACAAGGTTCCGAGCCTTATGTTTGCGATTAAGTCAATGCTTGAGAGAGGTAAGTCATACATTGTTAAAGCAGGAACCGTTATCCTTGTTTGCAATACTGTAGTTCAGATCATGCAGACATTTGATTTCAGCTTCCAGCCTGTAGAAGAGGGAATGGAAGGAACATCGATCCTTGCAGGTGTTGCAGGACCTTTTGCTTATCTTCTTATTCCTGTTGTAGGTGTCATGAGCTGGCAGCTTGCGGCAGCAGCTATCACAGGATTTATTGCGAAGGAAAATGTAGTAGGAACAATCGCTACCGTATATGCAATCTCAAATCTTATCGATACGGAAGAACTTGAGCTTATCGGAGAAGGTAACGCTGTTGCGGCAGTAATGGGAATCACTAAGGTTGCAGCTCTTGCATATCTTATGTTTAACCTTTACACACCACCTTGCTTTGCAGCTCTTGGTGCTATGAATTCTGAGATGAAGTCTGCCAAGTGGCTCTGGGGAGCAATCGGACTTCAGCTTGCATCCGGATTTACTGTTGGTTTCCTTGTATACCAGATTGGAACACTTATTACAACAGGAACTGTAGGCGCAGGATTTGCGGCAGGACTTGTTGCAATCGCAGTATTTGCAGGTGTTATTGTATATCTCATAAAGAGAACTCAGAGAGAAATGGTACTTGAATATAAACTTGACTAATAATTTGTAAGCCCGTTTAATGCGGGCTTACTTAATAACAAAGGGTTAGCTTAAGCTAACATGTGATATATAACAGACGGAACAGTATGATGGCTTTTTGAATTGGAGACGAGATTATGAATGATGAACAGATAATCATGATGCTACGAAACAACGGAATGCGAATAACTAAACAGAGAAAAATTGTGGCTAAGGTTATTGCTGAGAATGATGGTGTTTCATGCAAGACAATATGCTGTATTGTCAAGAATAGAGACGAATCAATAGGGACAGCAACTGTTTATCGTATGATAAAAGAATTGGAGGATATTGGGGCTGTTGAGAGAGTAGACATGATAAAACATAATTGACGGCACCATTCCATAGAACAAGGAATTATTATGCAATTAGAATTACAGAACATCAAAAAATCGTATGGCGAGGGTGGAAGCCGTATTGAAGTACTTAAGGATATTAGTCTTGGCATTGAAAAAGGGGAGTTTGTGGTACTTCTTGGCCCGTCAGGTTCCGGAAAGTCCACTCTTCTTAATATAATCGGAGGGATTGATACCGCCGATTCGGGCAAGATAATTATCAGGGAAAAGAGTATGGCGGATATGGATGAGAAGGCACTTACTTCATATAGAAGAGAGCACCTTGGGTATATTTTTCAGATGTATAATCTAATCCCTAATCTTACCGTCAGAGAAAACATTGAGGTTGGGGCATATCTTTCCAAGAAACCGCTTGATATTGACGAGATCATAGAGGTACTTGGTCTAAAGGAACATCAGAACAAAATACCGAGTCAGTTGTCGGGAGGGCAGCAGCAAAGATGCTCGATAGGAAGAGCAATCGTAAAGAATCCGGATATTCTTTTGTGCGACGAACCCACAGGAGCCCTCGATTACAATACTTCCAAAGAGATTCTTGCACTTATTGAAAGAGTTAACAAGGAATATGGAAATACGGTCATCATGGTCACTCACAATGATGCCATAAAAAATATGGCAGATTTTGTAGTGAAATTAAGAGACGGCGTTATAAGAAAGAGTTACAGAAATGAAACGAAACAAACAGCGGAAGAACTTGACTGGTAAGATGAAGAAACCGCTTAACAAAAGACTTATCAGAGAACTTACAGGCGATATTGGAAAATACATTGTTATTTTCATTCTGCTAGTTTTTTCAATAGGTTTTGTTTCGGGTTTTCTTGTTGCCGGTGAGAGCATGATCAAAGCTTATAATGAGAGCTTTGAAAAATATAACATAGAAGATGGGAACTTCAGAACAGAAGAGAAAATAACCGCCGCGCAAAAAGAGCGGATTGAGAAAAAAGGGGTTTCCATATTTGAAAACTTCTATATAGAAAAAGAATTTGATAACAACACAAAACTGAGAATATTTGCGAACAGAGAACAGATAGACAAAGCATGCGTGATGGAGGGAAGACTTCCAAATGGGCTTTGGGAGATTGCGATAGACAGAATGTATGCAGATAACAACGGGCTGAGTGTCGGAGACAAACTGGTTTCGGGAAGTGAGAGCTATGAGATTGTAGGTCTCGTGGCATTGTCTGACTACAGCGCACTTTTTTACAGCAATAACGACATGATGTTTGACGCATCTGCATTTGGTGTTTCAGTTGTATCGGATAAGCAATTTGCGGAATATGATGAAGCTAAGCTTCGTTACAACTATGCCTGGCTGTATGACGATAAACCACAGACTGACGAAGAAGAGAAAAAAGCTTCTGACGATCTGATGGACGTTCTGGCTAATATTGTTTCCCTTGAGAATTTTGTTCCGGGATATCTTAATCAGTCGATCACATTCACGGGAGAAGATATTGTCGGTGACAAGGCAATGATGGAAGTTCTTTTGTACATAATAATCATCATTGTTGCTTTTGTATTCGGAGTTACGATCAATAACACTATACATAAAGAAGCTACTGTAATAGGTACGCTCAGGGCGTCAGGATATACGATAAATGAGCTTATAAGACATTATATGTCAATGCCGCTTATAGTAACCGTTATCGCGGCGGTCATCGGAAATATTCTGGGATATACATGTTTTAAGAACGTATGCGTTGCTATGTATTACGGAAGCTATTCACTTCCTACATATGTGACAATCTGGAGTGCGGAGGCTTTTTGGAAGACCACTGCAATTCCGGTAGTGATAATGATCTTTATAACTTATTTTGTCCTTAGGAAAAAACTGAGCTTAAGTCCTTTAAAGCTTATCAAGCGCGACCTTAGCGGGAAGAAGCCGCGTGCTGCGATTGCTTTGAATAAAAAGATAAGGTTTTTTGACCGTTTTCGCATACGAATTCTTATTCAGAATAAGAGTAGCTACATAATCCTCTTTATGGGGCTTTTGTTTGCAAATCTACTTCTCTTTTTCGGAATGATGCTCCCGCCGCTTCTTGTGCATTTTCAGGGGATCGTGACGGAGAACATGCTTGCAAAGCACACATATATGCTTCAGATCCCTGCAGGGGCAATTGACGATGATGATGAGTTGTCGGCAGCTTTTTCATATGTCTTTTTATTGAACAAGATAAGTACAAATAATCCGACGGCGGAGAAATTCTCTGCTTACGGACTTAAGACAACGGGCGAAGGCGGAAGCAGGGTTGAAGATGTAAGTCTGTACGGGATAAAAGAGAACAGTAAGTTTATTCACGCTGACTTTGATGATAAGACGGTTCTTATTTCATCGGCGTATGCAGATAAGTACGGGCTTAAAGAAGGCGATGTGATAACACTTAAAGAGCCCTATGAAGATAAATATTACGGCTTTAATGTAACGGGGGTATATGACTACGACGGCGGAATTGCGGTCTTTATGAGCAAAAAACATCTAAATGACATAATGGGACTTTCGGAAGATATGTTCTCGGGATATTTCTCCGATACGGAAATTACTGATATAGAAGATAAGTACATTGGTACTGTCGTAGATGAAGAGTCGCTTACAAGAGTGTCGAGGCAGCTTATGATTTCGATGGGAAAACTCATGTACATGGTAGACGGGTTCTCGGTGGTCATGTTTATTGTGCTGATATATCTTTTGTCTAAACTAATCATCGAAAGGAATGTGCAGTCGATATCTATGGCTAAGATTCTGGGTTACACGGGAAAAGAGGTTGCGGCGTTGTATATAGTCCCCACGGCACTTGTGGTTGTGGCTTCGCTCCTTATTTCGTACCCGATATTGTCTTATGTCATGGTCGGAATATTCAGAGTTATGTTAAAGCAGATGATGAGCGGCTGGATGGTTATCTGGCTTGATCCGTCGGTTTATGTAAAGATGTTCCTCATGGGGATAATTACTTATGCGGTTGTTGCCGTTATTGAGTACAGGAAGATTGGCAAGATTCCGATGAGCGAGGCACTTAAGAATGTTGAGTGACAGATTTTGGGTAAATTACTCGGTGTGAACTATACAAGTTGACTTGGCGAGGGCTTGAGCTTGCCGGATAAAAAAGATGAGAGGATGAAAAAAATATGGGATTATTCAAAAAGTATGTAAATCAGGTGAGTAAACCGGAAGGTTTTCTGGGAAAGATGATGATTGATACTATGAACGGCGGACATGCGAAGATGGCTGACTGGGGAATGTCGCACCTTCAGACAATTGCGCCGAATGAAATTCTGGAAGTCGGATGCGGGGGCGGAAGAAACGCATCTGCGCTTATGAAGAAGTATCCGTCTTCTAAGCTTACTGCAATTGATTATTCGGAGTTATCTGTTGAGAAGGCCAAGGCTTATAATGCGGATATGATATCGAGTGGACGTTGCAAGGTGCAGCAGGGGAATGTTGCCGAGCTTAATATGAATGAGCAGTTTGATCTTGCTACTGCGTTCGAGACTATCTATTTCTGGCCGGGGCTTGAGAAGTGCTTCGGTGAAGTGAACAAGGCACTTAAGCCCGGTGGAACATTCATGATCGTAAATGAGTCGGATGGCATGGATAAGGCGAGTCTTGGATTTGAGAAAGTTGTTGAAGGCATGAAGTGTCATACGATCGAAGATATCAAGAGTGCACTTAAAGGCGCAGGCTTTAAGAAGGTCATTGCGGACCATCACGGAAATAAACCGTGGATAACGGTTATTGCGAAGAAGTGATAAAGGAAAATGATTTAAATAAGGTCTAAATGAATAAATGTAGTGGGGGAATGTTTGGGGATAAGCGGTTACTAATATAGAATGTCATATATGTGAGGTGCCGATTATGTCAAATATTATAATAGCAGCGATTTTGGCAATAATTTTGTTCGCGGCTTTTAGCGGAGCGATTAAACACTTTAAGGGTGAAGGAGGTTGCTGCGGAGGTGGCGGCTCGACAGTGAAAGAACCGGACAAAGAGCTTGCCGGTCCTGTTATAAAGACTAAAGTGTTTGAAATAGAAGGGATGCACTGTGAAAACTGTGTAAACCGAGTTAAGCGCGCAATAAACAGAATTGACGGTGTGTCGGCCAAAGTTAATTTACGCAGGAAAGAGGCGGTTGTCAGTTACGACAGAGAGGTGGATGACAGCTCTTTTACCAAAGATATAGAAGCTCTGGGATATACAATCACAGAAATTAAGGCGAAATAAAGTTCGGTGAAAGGAAAATGAGGAATATGATATATTCTTGGATTTCATAATACAAGAATTCATAGAATAACAGATTCCTTTTTATGATAATGAAAAAATATTTGCTAGAAACACATATGTTGGATTTTTCAAATAAGAGGATTCAAGAACTTATCGAGAGTAGAGGATGGAAAAAGCTAGATGAATTTGAGTGTCTGAAATCAATCTATAACTATGTAAGAGATGAGATTTTGTTCGGGTACAATGTGGACGACAATATTCCTGCTTCAAGAGTACTTAGCGACGGCTATGGGCAGTGTAATACAAAAGGAACTTTGTTTATGGCGCTTCTTCGTGCTTGCAATATACCTTGCAGGATGCATGGATTTACTATAGATAAAAAGTTGCAGAAGGGCGCTATGACCGGATTTGTATATGCCAATGCTCCGCGAAATGTTTTTCACAGCTGGGTAGAGGTCTTTTTTGAAAATAACTGGTATGAGCTGGAAGCCTTTATCTTGGATAAGGAATATCTTAATAAACTACAAAAGCACCATTCCGAATGTACAGGATCCTTCTGTGGATATGGCGTTGCGGTAAAGGATTTTAGGAATCCCGTTATAGATTTTGACAGGAATAATACGTACATTCAAAGCGAAGGAATCAACCGTGATTTCGGTGTCTTTGATTGCCCTGACAGGTTACTGTTGGAACACCATCAGGAACTGTCACCTTGTAAGGCGTTTGCGTACAGAAATTTCGGAAGACATTTGATGAATCGTAATGTAAGGAAAATCAGGAATTCATGATATTACGGTAGCTTACATAAGCCCTTAATATAACATAATACTAGGAAAGGGAAAGTATGTCCGACATTATCTCATTAATTATCGGATAATACAGAAAAAACATGGAAAAAAAATATTTTGATTTAACAGAGAGAGTAGCACTTATCACAGGTTGTTCTTCGGGACTCGGAGTGCAGATGGCGAAAGCGCTTGCATCACAGGGGTGCAATATTGTGGCTGTTGCCCGTCGCAAGAATCTTATTGATGAAGTTGCAAAAGAAATCAGTGAGAAATATAAGGTTAAGGCAATCGGCGTTGCATGTGATATCACAAGCACAGAAAATGTAAATGATGCAGTTGATACTGTAATGAAGGAATTTGGAAGAATCGATATTCTTATCAACAATGCAGGTACCGGATCGGGAGCAACAGCGGCCGAGGATGTTGAAGATTCTCAATTTGAAGGTGAAGTTGCTATAGATCTTACAGGAAGCTTTAAGATGGCAAGAGCAGTTGCAAAGAAAGCAATGATTCCTGCTGCATATGGCAGAATTATCAATATAGCTTCCATGTATGGTCTGGTTGGAAATAACATTGCTCCTGCGGTCGCATATCATGCTGCAAAAGGCGGTGTAGTCAATCTTACAAGGGCACTTGCTTCCGAGTGGGGAAATAAGGGTATTACGGTAAATGCAATCTGTCCGGGATATTTTGAAACACCGCTTACAAAGGAAACTTTGGACAGTGAGTTTTTCCAGCAGTATGCGCGAACAATGATTCCCATGCAGCGCTATGGAAAAGAAGGAGAGCTTGATAGTGCTGCAATCTTCCTTTCTTCTCCGGCAAGCACATATGTAAATGGAGTTATCCTACCGGTTGATGGTGGATATACAGCTATGTGAAAAGTGTTTCAATTTTGGGTAGTATTTGAGATTGAGTTTTTTGGTTGTACTTGGGAACCTGAAATGCTTAAAAAATTGATATTCAACCAAAATAGTAAGATGTATAATTATATGCATAGAAGTTTTGCGCTTCTATGCATATTTTTATTTGATTCCTATCAAATAAAAAACGCTCCGCTATGGATGCGACCGATGCGCAGAAGTATTATGCAAGCTAAAGCTTGCGCGCATCGGCGCGCAAAGAGTTGCAAAGCAACTCTTTGTTTGTAAGAGTCATTTTGAGAAAAGAATATGCAATGTGATTCATTAAAATCATATGCTGATTCAGCGCATAAATAATAAGATTGGAAGAGGATTTCTATGAGAAGATTGCCTTTGATGCTTTTATTGACAACATTTGCATTGTCAGCAGTAAGTTGCGGACAAAAAAACAAAGATGTTTTTGAAAAACTCGAGGAAGTAATTGGCGATGATGGCCCGGCATCTGACTATATTTCTTCGGATGCGGATGATAATTCGGCGGACTTGGTATCCGCTTTACATGATTCTAAATCAAAATTGGAGGGAAGATGGCAGACGGCTTCTATGTCATACGAAGACGATGGAAGTATGCAACCCGAGTACTATGTGGAATTTACGGATTCAGAGATAAAATACGGGCATATTAAAGATGAAGAGTTTGTTGTAGATCATGTCGATAAGATAGAGGCGCTGTTATTGGGTTCAAAGTGCAAAATACAAGCAACATCATCAACAGGAGTTAAGTATACTTATCAGACTTCCGAAAGCGATGAGAATGTACTTGAATACTATGAGACCTGGAATGAAGAAGAATTCCCCGACACATATAGCGGTGGTGCTTCGCTTAGTAGATGTGAGTAAGTGATGAGCTACAGAGAAATGTACGTTGAGTTTGTGCGGTAGAGAAGGTGCACCGTACAGAGAGGCTGAGGAGATTGTGTGCGGTGCGGGAGTGCACCGTACAGAGAGGTCGCGTAGAATGTGTGCGGTGCGAAAAAGTAAAAAGTACCGTACGGATGGCATGTTTATGATATGTACGGTGCGAAATGCGAAAAAGTTACCGTACGGATGGCATGTTTATGATATGTACGGTGCGAAATGCGAAAAAGTTACCGTACGGATGGCATGTTTATGATATGTACGGTACGAAATGCGAAAAAGTTACCGTACGGAAGGCAAGTTTATGAATTGTACGGTACAAAAAGTGAAAAAGTCACCGTACAGGCGGTATGTTTATGATACGTACGGTGTGAAAAGCGAAAGAGACACCGTACGAGCGGCAAGTTTATAAGCTGTACGGTGTACTTTATATCTTGCAAGGTTTTGATTATTCTTAAAGATGTGCTATTATATGTGGTGAAAATTTCATAAAAGCGGAAGGTGTCCGCAGTTCCTTTATGTATGGGGGTGAGAAGATTTACTGCCATTATTTCATATTTAGGAAGAGGACTGTGGGTGAAAAGGGAAGCAGGTGTAAGTCCTGCACGAACTCGTCACCGTGATTCGAGATTTTTTTACAAGTTTCGATCAGCCGGGAGACCTGCCTGTCGCTGTACATGGGATACCCAAGCCACGAGGAACTGGTTGTACGAAGATGTGGTTTGCTGTAGAACGCAGCAAATTGGATTCTTTTGCGCATTTTTACATCGTATGAACTATCAGCTCGTGCTTCGGCACGGGCTTTTTTCTTGGGAGAATTAGTGTGGAAGTTTCACATAAAAGATTAGGATGTAAAAAGATTGTACAGTAGTTGCAAAGGCAAGGATGTAAAAGCTTGTACATCTTGCCGTGATAACTACTACATGGCGCTTTTTCACCTTTCCTCACAGGCTTTCGTAATCATATATTTTCACGGAGGACTATTATGAAAAAGAAAACACTTGCATTAGTACTTGCAACAGCACTGGGTGTATCAATGCTTGCAGGATGTGGCAAGGCACAGACTGAGGCACCTGCTGACGGAGCATCTGCAGAAGTGTCATCCGAAGAGGCAGATGCAGCAACTTCAGAAACGTCAGATGCCGAGGTGGCAGACGGAGAGCTTGTAGACGGAACTTATACAGCTTCTTTTAACACAGACAGCTCAATGTTCCATGTAAATGAGGCAAATGACGGAAAAGGAACACTTACTGTTAAAGACGGTAAGATGACAATCCACGTATCACTTGCATCAAATGGTATTTTAAATCTGTTCTGCGGAACTGCAGAGGATGCGCAGAAGGAGGGAGCAGAGCTCCTTCAGCCTACAAATGATACAGTTACTTACGAAGACGGAACAACAGAAGAAGTTAATGGCTTCGATATTCCCGTTCCTGCAATTGATGAGGAGTTTGATGTGGCACTTATTGGAAAAAAGGGAAAATGGTACGATCATAAGGTTTCTGTTTCTGATGTTAAGTCCGAGGCTTCAAATGAAGATCAGGCGGCAGCAGATAACGTTGCAAAGCTGATCGATGCCATCTATGTTCAGGAGAGAACAGATAAGACAGACGAACAGTGTGCAGAAGCTAAGAAGGCTTGGGATGCGCTTACAGACAGCCAGAAGGAGCTTGTTGAAGGTGAAGAGGCAGATCCTGATTACTTCGGAAGAGATACAGGCGATGCATCCAAGGATGATGCCCTCAATGCCGATAAGATTGGGGATAAAGAGATTCTTGTAGTAAGTTTTGGAACTTCTTTTAACGAAAGCAGGGTTGAGGATATAAGCGGAGTGGAGAAGGCTCTTGCAGCAGCTTATCCTGATTATGCGGTAAGAAGAGCTTTCACAGCACAAATTATTATCAACCACGTTCTTGCAAGAGACAATGAAGCTATCGACAACGTGGATCAGGCACTTGAGAGAGCAGTAAATAACGGAGTAAAAGAGCTTATCGTTCAGCCCACACACCTTATGCACGGTGCAGAGTATGACGAACTTATGGATGCGCTTAAGAAATATGAGAGTAAATTTACTAAGGTGGCGGTAGCAGAGCCTCTTCTTGGTGAAGTTGGAAAAGATGCTTCAGTTATCAATAAGGATAAAGAAACTGTAGCAAAGGCAGTTGTTGCAGAAGCGGTTAAGACAGCAAAGTTTGACAGCATCGATGCGGCTGATAAGGACGGCACTGCATTTGTACTCATGGGACATGGCACATCACACACCGCAAATGTAACTTACAGTCAGATGCAGACACAGATGGAGAAGCTTGGATACAAAAATGTATTCATCGGAACAGTAGAAGGCGAGCCTGAAGAGACTGAGCTTAGCAAGGTTATTGATAAGGTAAAGGCAGCAGGATACAAGAAGGTTGTTCTTCGTCCTCTCATGGTTGTTGCAGGTGACCACGCAAACAACGATATGGCAGGTGATGATGCTGATTCATGGAAGAGCGGATTCGAGGCATCAGGTGCTTTTGAAAAGATTGATTGCCAGATCAGCGGTCTCGGAAGAATCGCAGATGTTCAGAAACTCTATGTTGAGCACACAGGTGCTGTTATCAAATAAATGAAAACCACAATGAACAGGCAGAAAAATATACTGAATAAATATATAAAGAGTATTGTGTTTCTTCTGTTTTTTACCATAAGTGTAATCGGATGCGGCAATATTTCAGACGGGGAATATGCCGCATCTGTTACTCTTACGGGAGGAAGCGGAAAAGCAACTATAGAAAGTCCTTGCGCAGTAACTGCAAAAAAAGGCAAACTTACGGCAAGGATTGTTTGGAGTAGCCCAAATTACGACTACATGATCGTAGACGGGAAAAGATATGATAAAGTAAATACTGAAGGGAATTCTGAATTTGAGATTCCGATAGTCCTTGATAAAAAGATGGATGTTCAGGCTGATACGATAGCCATGAGTAAGCCACATCTTATTGATTACACACT
>JAEEGJ010025724.1_pt1 | contig 12023 bp, 10 predicted proteins | sample 8958761 | NCBI WGS metagenome assembly JAEEGJ01 (sample SAMN16246546, study PRJNA631951) | gut metagenome | biome: gut microbiome; feature: rumen; material: RS-attached | host: Bos | place: Iran: Karaj | collected 2018-10 | reverse complement strand
TCATGAAGGAACTGAAGAACCTGAAGGATAACATAGAAGAGTTTAAGGCCATCAGTTCTGAGTATGACGACATCGGAGCCATGATAGAGATGGCAGAGGATGAGCCGGGAGACGAAGAGCTGGTAACTGAAGCCGGTGAGATGCTTGAAGCTTTTAAGAAGAAGTTTGAAGCCTTCCGTGTTGAGACTCTTCTGTCCGGAGAGTTTGATGAATGCAATGCCGTTGTTTCGCTTCATGCAGGTGCCGGAGGAACCGAATCCTGTGACTGGGCAAGCATGCTCTACAGAATGTATACCAGGTGGGCAGACAAACATGGATTTTCTGTAGAAGAGCTGGACTTCCTTGACGGAGATGAAGCCGGCATCAAGACCGTAACCTTCCAGGTTAACGGATACCATGCATACGGATATCTGAAGTCAGAGGCGGGAGTTCACAGACTTGTACGAATCAGTCCGTTCAACGCTGCAGGCAAGAGGCAGACATCCTTTGTATCCTGCGATGTTATGCCGGATATAGATAAGAACATTGAGATAGAGATCAACGATGATGATCTTCGAATAGACACCTATCGTGCCAGCGGAGCCGGTGGACAGCACATCAACAAGACGTCTTCCGCAATCCGTATAACACACATTCCTACGGGAACCGTTGTTCAGTGCCAGAATGAGAGATCGCAGCATCAGAACAAGGACAAGGCTATGCAGATGCTGAAGTCCAAGCTGTATCTGATGAAGCAGGCAGAACAGCAGGCACAGCTTTCCGACATCCGAGGGGAAGTCAGTGAAAACGGCTTCGGAAGTCAGATCCGTTCCTACGTTCTTCAGCCATACACCATGGTTAAGGATTTAAGAACCGGCTGTGAGATGGGTGATGCAGGAAGAGTTCTGGACGGAGATATTGATCCGTTTATAAATGCATATTTAAAATGGATCAATGTTAAGCCGACAGAGGATTGACATCAAATAAGCCAACAGTAGTAAGAGAGGAAAAAGCTATGATAAATGTCGCAATACTTGGTTATGGAGTTGTAGGCTCCGGTGTATATAAGGTAATAAATGATAACAACAGTCACGTTTCCAGACGTGCAGGTGATGATGTCAGAGTTAAGTATGTACTTGACCTGAGAGATTTTCCCGGAGATCCTGCAGAGGATGTTCTGGTTCATGACTTTGATGTAATACTGAACGATGATGAAGTTGATATTATCGTTGAGACTATGGGCGGTGTTGAGCCTGCTCATACCTTCGAGGTAAAGGCTCTCAAGGCAGGAAAGAGTGTATGTACATCTAACAAAGAGGTTGTTGCCAAGTGGGGCTTCGAACTTCTTCAGCTTGCAAGAGAGAATAACTGTAACTTCTTCTTCGAGGCTTCAGTAGGCGGCGGAATTCCGGTTATCCGTCCTCTTATCAACTGCATTACAGCAGATCATGTTAAGAGCATTTCAGGTATCCTTAATGGTACAACAAACTATATCCTTACTAAGATGGCAGAAGAAGGTCTTGCTTTTGAGGATGTTCTGAAGGACGCCCAGAAGAAGGGCTATGCCGAGAAGAACCCTGAAGCTGATATCGAAGGATACGATGCATGCCGTAAGATAGCTATCCTTGCATCTCTTGCTTATGAGAGACAGGTTGATTATGAAGACATATATACAGAAGGTATCACAAAGATTACCGGAATTGATTTCTGGTATGCAAACCAGCTCGATGCATCTATCAAGCTTCTCGGACTTGCAAAGAGACAGAACGGCGTGGTATATGCAATGGTTGCACCTTTTATCGTAAAGCAGGATAATCCTCTCTACGGTGTATGCGATGTATTCAATGCTATCCTTCTTGACGGCGACATGCTTGGAGACGTTATGTTCTACGGAAAGGGTGCAGGATCACTTCCTACAGCCAGCGCCGTAGTTTCAGATGTTATAGAGGCTGCTAAGAATATGGGCAGAAATATTCCTATTCTCTGGAGACCTGAGAAGAGACAGCTTGGAAGTGTTGATGTATTTGAGACATCTTACCTTGTACGTGTTTCAGGCCTTAAGGCAGTTGATAAACTTAAGGAGACTTTTGGTAATCCTAAGGATGAACTCAGATATGAGAGAAACAAAGAAGAAATCCTTCAGAATGAAGTTAAGAGAGTCTTCGGAAATGTTAAGTTCCTGATGGGGCAGGACGGAGGCGAGGTTGCATTTGTTACTAAGCCTATGTCTGGTGCAGAATTTGAGAAGGCTGCAGAAGACTTTGTAGTAGAGAACCGTATCCGTATTGCGGATCTATAAATAAAAGCCGTTCATGGTTTATCTTGGAGGAAAGATACAATGCTAATCGTTAAAAAGTTTGGTGGTACATCTGTCGGCAACAGAGACAGGATCTTCAACGTTGCCAATCGCTGTATCGAAGATTACAAAAAGGGAAATGATGTGGTAGTCGTTCTTTCAGCTATGGGAAAGTACACGGATGTACTTATCGATATGGCAAAAGAGATCAATGAGAATCCACCTAAGAGAGAGATGGATATGCTTCTTACCACAGGTGAGCAGCAGTCAGTTGCTCTTATGTCAATGGCTATGGCATCCCTTGGTGTTCCTGCAGTCTCTCTTAACGCATATCAGGTTGCTATGCATACAACATCAACCTACAGCAATGCAAGACTTAAGAGAATTGATACAGAGAGAATCAGAAACGAACTGGAGCAGCATAAGATAGTAATAGTTACAGGTTTCCAGGGCGTAAATAAGTATGATGATTATACAACTCTCGGAAGAGGTGGTAGTGATACAACTGCTGTAGCTCTTGCTGCTGCACTTCACGCTGATCTCTGCGAGATTTATACAGATGTTGACGGTGTATATACAGCCGATCCTAGAAAAGTTAAAAGTGCACGTAAACTGCCGATGGTTACCTACGATGAGATGCTTGAGCTCGCTACTCTTGGAGCAGGAGTGCTTCATAACAGATCAGTTGAGCTTGCTAAGAAGTATGGTGTACAGATGGTTGTACGTTCAAGTCTTAATAATCACGAAGGAACTATCGTTAAGGAGGGAAATAAGATGGAGAAGATGATAGTCAGCGGCGTTGCCGCAGATGCAGATGCAGCGAGAGTTGCAATAATAGGTCTTAAGGATGAGCCGGGCGTTGCATTTAAGCTTTTCAATGAGCTTGCAAAGCACAATATTAACATAGATATGATACTTCAGTCAGTAGGTCGTCATGGTACAAAGGATATCTCCTTTACATGCAGCGTTGATGATGCTGATGAGGCTGCTGAGCTTATCAAGAACAAGATGGATTTCGAGTCTATCGATGTTAACAAGAAGGTTGCAAAGGTTTCTATCGTTGGTGCAGGTATGATGAGTAACCCCGGTGTTGCTGCAAAGATGTTTGAATGCCTCTACAATGAGCACATCAACATCAAGATGATCTCCACATCCGAGATCAGAGTTACCGTTCTTATCGACGTTAACGATGCAGAGAGAGCAGCAAATGCCATCCATGACATCTTCGGTCTTGACGAATAATTAAAATAACATTTCAATATAAAAAAAGGTATCCGTTTTCACGGATACCTTTTTGGTTTTATAAAAGCTTTATTCTTTCGTACCTTTTCTCTTTTTTACGGCTTCGGAAAGAAGATATTCTATCTGACCGTTAATGGATCTGAAATCATCCTCTGCCCATGCTGCCAACTCGTTATGCAAAGAAGGAGAAAGGCGAAGCAGTATCTGCTTTTTTTCCTGAGCGGAATTTTCGGTTGTCTTTTTATCTGTGTTTCCCATAATTTCACCTTTTTCCGAATAAATCCTCTGCCAAGAGACTTGGCGGTTTTAGTAGATCGAACCGCTGTTTACGATAGGCTGTGCTTCCTTGTTACCGCAAAGAACAACCATAAGGTTTGAAACCATCTGAGCTTTTCTTTCATCGTCAAGATTAACGATATTGTTTTCGCCTAACTGATCGATAGCCATCTCAACCATGCTGACTGCACCTTCAACGATCTTCTTTCTTGCTGCGATGATTGCAACTGCCTGCTGTCTCTGAAGCATTGCTGCTGCGATCTCTTCCGAGTAAGAAAGGTGTGTGATACGTACTTCGATGATCTCAAGACCTGCGGGTGCTACACGTGACTGAAGTTCATCTCTCATTTTTTCCGCGATCTCCTGTGATGAACCACGAAGGGTCTTCTCGTCGATACCGTCTTTATCATCCATATCATCGTAAGGATAAAGTCTTGCGATATTTCTGATAGTAGAGTCGCACTGGATAGAAAGGAAAGAGTTGTAGTTTTCTACTGCGAATACGGCTCTTGTAGGATCAACTACTTTCCAGATAACGATAGCACCGATGATGATGGGGTTACCGAGGATGTCGTTAACTTTCTGGCGCTGGTTATCAAGAGTACGAACCTTTAATGATACTGTCTTTGAACCGACTGTAACTCTCTGGCCGTTGGCCTGTGTTACTACTGTAAGTCCGGGGTTGAATGCGCTTGCAAAAGGGTTTACAAGGAAGAAACCGGATTTTTTGATTGTTCCGTGATATTTACCGAATAAGGTAAGTACCATAGCTTCGTTGGGCTTTACTGTCTTTAATCCTCCGAATAAGATGCAGGATACTATAAAGAAAACTATCGAAAGCAGTATCAACAGTATGCCGACAAGTGAAAAGACGGAACCCTGACCTGCCAGAGCGATTCCTACGAAGAAGAATACTGCTTCCAATATCATTGCGAAGATATTAAGGAAGAGCATTAATATTCCGGAAGCCGGACGAAGTTCTTTCTCCTGAATGTTGTAATTTGTGTTTTTAGCGTTGTCCATAATTTTTCCTCCTGAAAACAACTTCTAACATGTTCGATATCATTTGATATCATTTTGATATTATTAAGATAACATTTTGTTAAATTGCTGTCAATATGTTTTCTTAAAAACTTGATATATTTCTTCATAAAGGGTAATCTTATAAAGATAAAATATTTGGAGAAGAAGATGAAAAAGATTTTTACAGGCAATAATATAAAGAAAACTCTGGCAAAAGCAGTTGCCTTTTCTATAATTCTTTTGACGCCGATCCATTCCATGGCGGCACTCATAAAAGTTCCCATAGACACATCGATAGAAAGCGACAGAAATGCTGGCACGGATCTATATGATACGAAGTGCTATTACAAAAACGTGCTTCCTTTAACCATTACCGCGTCATCCGGTCAGGATACAGCCATCCTTCATGATGAGAGATATTCAACGAGCATGAAGTTTGACGAAGGAACGCTTGTCACTGTAAAGAGTGAGACAAAGATGCACGGCATCTATATCATCTGGGACACTATCGTTCCCGAATGGACACTTAAGATAGGAGAGGAATCATATACATACGGAAAATACGGATTCCTTCACGAATACATAGAACTGCCCGTGGAAACTGATGAAGTGACGATCGTTATCCCCAACGGAAAGCAGGATGTGATCCGCGGACTCGATAAGATAAGGATATCCGATATCATGGCATTTGATTCGCCGGATGTTCCCGTCTGGGTTCAGAAATGGGAGCCTCCCTGCGAAGAAGCCGATATCCTTGCTTTTTCGACACATTCCGACGATGAGCAGATATTCCTCGGCGGATTAAATCCAATCTACCAGGTAGAAAAAGGAATGAGGGTTCAGTTCGCGTTCTTTACAACTCACTGGAACGGCGGAGAACCTATCAGAGAACATGAAAAATTAAACGGTCTGTGGCTTTCGGGCGCAAAGTATTATCCGATCCTAGGTACCTTTGACGATGCATATTCGACTTCGTACGAAGGCGCGGCCCAGACGATCAATGAAGATGAAGCGGCTCTTTTTGAAACGAGAGTCATAAGACGTACGCATCCCCAGGTAGTCGTTACGCAGGATTCAGAGAACGGAGAGTACGGACACGGCCAGCATATCTTTATGGCGCAGAATACGATCAAAGCCGTAACTCTTGCCGCAGATCCGACATATGATGAAGAAAGCATCAGCATGTACGGAACATGGGATGTACCGAAATTCTACGTTCATCTTTATTCCGACGATCCGACGATGCTCGATATGCGTGCTCCTCTTGACAACTTTGACGGAAAGAGGGCGATAGATGTTGCAAGACAGGCGTATCTTTGCCATCAGACACAGCAGTGGTGCTCGTTTACGGTAGATGATTACGGCCCTTATTCGGCATCGAAATTCGGCCTTTATAAAACGAACGTTGGCGAAGACGTGGCTAAAAACGACCTTATGGAAAATCTTGTATCCTATGACGAACAGGAAAGGATAAGGCTCGAGGAAGAAGAAGCTAAACGCCTCGAAGAGGAAGAAAAGCAGAGGCTCGAAGAAGAACAGAGACAGAAAGAAGCCGAAGCTCGGGCAGCTGCGCAGGCAGCAGAGCCGGAAACACAACCTAAGGAAGAGAAAGACGGACTTTCCGGGATCGAGATACTTATAATAACAGCCATAGTCCTTGCTGTACTTATGACGGGCGGATTTGCCGCATACTTTATTGTTTCTTCAAACAATAAGAAAAAGAGAAGAAAGAAAAGAAGAAAAAGATAAGAGGATAAATAAATGAAAAGATTAACCGGATATGCAAAATTACTTTTTTCGATTCTTTTGTTTTTATTCGTTATAAAAGGACAGACGGTCCTCGCCGAGGGAGAACCTGTAAAGATCTATACGACAGATGATCTTTTAAAGATCGCGGATGATCCTTCGGGCGATTATATCCTGATGAACGATCTTGATATGAAGGACGTGGAATGGAACCCCGTTGATTTTACGGGTACTTTTGACGGAAACGGTCACGCCATCTTAAATCTTAATATCAAGAGCACTTCGGATGCGACAAGAACTACATATGACGGCAATTACAAAACCTACGATACATATTTTGCGGGCCTTTTCGGCGTACTTGAAAAAGCCGAGGTTAAGAATCTTACATTAAAAGGCCTTGAAGTATATGTTCAGAAAGAAGAACCCTGTTTCATCGGTTCGATAGCGGGATTTGCGGAAGAAAGCAATATCGAAAACTGCGTGATCGAGGGCACACTCCGCCTGGATGTTAAATGCAAGATGTTCGGTGTCGGAGGAATAGTTGGATACGGCGGAAACGGTTCCATAAAGGAAACAAAGGCCGACACTACACTTATCTGTATCGATCATGACAGGGAAAACAGAGACGAACAGTTTATGGGCGGTGCTTACTCTGTGGGATATCTCGATGTCGATCACTGCTACATCATCATCGACGGATATGATTCGGATCACGGATATGTTCATGACGGCGGACTTGTCGGAATGTATATCCTTTATCCTTTGGGAAACAATTATGCCGGATACATCAACAATACAAGAGTTGAAGGCATGATCACTTTCTTTGAAGACAATACCGACAGAAGAGCCTACTGCAAGGATTTTATCGGCGAGGTAATGAACTGGACATACGAATATGTCGGCAATTCCTCGGATTTTACCAGAAACGAGATAAAAGACTATTCAAAGGATCTGCTCCCTCATTACTGTGAGGGTAAGGATTATGCAAAAAACGTGGTCGAAAGTACCTGTGAAGAATTCGGATATACCGAATATTCCTGCAACGAATGCAACGATTACACCGTTAAACGCGATTATACATTAAAGAACCACGAGATCAGTGAATGGGAGACCGTTGTCGAACCCACTTTTGAAGAAGAGGGACTCGCAAAAGGTATCTGCACAAAATGCGGAAGCGAGGTTTATGAGATCCTTCCCGTAAAAGAAGAGGAGATAATCGAAGAAGAACCCGTGATCGAAGAGGTACCCGTTACGAAGGAGATCGTTGACGCACCCGCTCAAACCCCCGAAGAAAAGGATGAAAAAGCGATGGGAACCCTGCTTGTCATAGGTCTTGTGATAAGCCTCGGTCTGATAGTAGCGATAGCCACTGTTTTCATAAGAGGACAGCGCAAAAAGAGATAGTTTGTTCTATTTACACAAATTACTGAAATATGCTATAATAAAACCCGATTGCGGACTATTGGGAAAAAGAAAAAATGAGGTCCGAAAGGAACTGAAATATGTTAAATAATAAGGTAATTTTACTCACCGGCGGAACTGGGTCCTTCGGTAAAGCATTCACAAGATACGTTCTTAATAACTATGATCCCCAGAAGATCATCATTTATTCGCGTGACGAATTCAAACAGTTCATCATGCAGAATGATTTCAGAAAAGAGTTTCCTGAAAAATTCTCAAAACTCAGATTTTTCATAGGTGATGTCAGAGACAAAGAAAGACTCAAACGCGCTATGGAGGGCGTGGATTTTGTTGTGCATGCGGCTGCATTAAAACAGGTACCCGCCTGCGAATACAACCCCCAGGAAGCTATCAAGACAAATATTCACGGCGCGCAGAACGTTATAGATGCAGCTCTTGATTCGGGCGTAAAGAAAGTAGTAGCTCTTTCGACTGACAAGGCCGTTAATCCCGTTAACCTTTACGGCGGCACAAAGCTTGTTTCCGATAAGCTCTTTATCGCTGCAAACGCATATGCCGGAAGCAAGGATATCTGTTTCTCTATAGTAAGATACGGAAATGTTGCGGGAAGCCGCGGCTCCGTTATTCCTTTCTTCAAAGATCTTATTGAAAAAGGTGAAAAAGAACTTCCCATCACTGATTTCAGAATGACAAGATTCTGGATCTCACTTGATGAGGGCGTTGAACTTGTTATAAAGGCATTGAACGAATCCAGAGGAGGCGAAACATTCATTTCGAAGATCCCTTCCTTTAAGATCACGGATCTTGCAGAAGCAATGCTTCCCGGATGCGAAAAGAAAGAAGTCGGCATCAGAGAAGGCGAGAAGCTTCATGAGATCATGATCACATCCGAAGATTCGTTTACAACATATGAGTTCGATAAGCATTTCATCGTATATCCTCAGATGATATTCGCAAAGAGAATGCTTCCTTCAGACGAAGGAAAGAAAGTTTCCGAAGGCTTCAGTTACTCATCGGGAAACAACGACTGGTGGCTTTCCGTCGAGGAGATAAGAGAGAGACTCAAAGCATTGAATTTCTAGTTTTGTTTACAGTCTGTTCGGCTTGAAAAAAGCCGAAAAAAGTGTAGAATAAATAAGTCAAAAATTTTAAGGAGGATACAATTATGAAGTTAGTTCCATTAGGCGACAGAGTTGTATTGAAGCAGTTAATCGCAGAAGAGACCACAAAGTCGGGCATCGTGCTTCCCGGTCAGAACAAAGAGAAACCCCAGCAGGCTGAGGTTATCGCAGTTGGCCCCGGAATCCTTGCGGACGGAAAAGAAGTGAAAATGGAAGTTAAGGTTGGCGATCAGGTAATCTACTCCAAATACTCGGGAACCGAAGTTAAGATCGATGACGAAGAAGTTATCATCGTAAAACAGTCGGATATTCTTGCTGTAGTAGAATAATTCAATAATTTAGGAGGTTTTAGTTAAAATGGCTAAAGAGATCAAATATGGCGCAGATGCGCGTGCAAGCCTTGAAGCCGGCGTAAACCAGCTTGCAGATACAGTCAGAGTCACACTCGGACCCAAAGGAAGAAACGTTGTACTTGATAAATCATACGGCGCTCCCCTTATCACAAACGACGGTGTAACGATCGCAAAAGAGATCGAACTTGAAGATGCATTCGAAAACATGGGTGCTCAGCTTGTTAAAGAAGTTGCAACAAAGACAAACGATGTTGCAGGTGACGGTACAACAACCGCTACTGTTCTTGCACAGGCTATGATCAATGCAGGTATGAAGAACCTTGCAGCAGGAGCTAATCCCATCATCTTAAGAAAAGGTATGAAGAAAGCCACAGAATGCGCAGTTGAAGCAATTCACAGCATGTCATCAAAGGTTAACGGAAAAGAGCAGATTGCAAAAGTTGCAGCTATTTCCGCAGGTGATGAGAAGGTAGGCGAGATGGTAGCCGATGCCATGGAAAAAGTATCAGGCGACGGCGTTATCACAATCGAAGAATCAAAGACCATGCAGACCGAACTTGATCTGGTTGAAGGTATGCAGTTCGATAAAGGTTATCTTTCAGCTTACATGTGTACGGATATGGAAAAGATGGAAGCTGTTCTTGAGAATCCTTACATCCTTATTACAGACAAGAAGATTTCAAATATCCAGGAAATCCTTCCCGTTCTTGAAACAATCGTTCAGAGCGGCGCAAAGCTTTTAATCATTGCTGAAGACATTGAAGGCGAAGCACTTACAACACTTATAGTCAACAAACTCCGCGGTACTTTCAATGTAGTAGCAGTTAAGGCTCCCGGATACGGTGACAGACGTAAGGAAATGCTTAAGGATATCGCCATTCTTACAGGCGGCCAGGTAATCAGCGAAGAACTCGGTCTTGATTTAAAAGAAGTTACACTTCAGGATATGGGACGTGCAAAATCAGTTAAGGTTCAGAAGGAAAACACCATCATCGTTGACGGTGCAGGCGATTCCGAAGAAATCAAGGCAAGAGTTGCACAGATCAAATCAGCAATCGAAACAACAACTTCAGATTTCGATAAGGAAAAACTTCAGGAGAGACTTGCAAAGCTTGCAGGCGGCGTAGCAGTTATCAAAGTAGGTGCTGCAACAGAGACCGAAATGAAAGAAGCAAAACTTCGTATGGAAGATGCTTTGGCAGCTACAAAGGCAGCAGTTGAGGAAGGTATTATCGCAGGCGGCGGATCGGCTTACATTCACGCTTCAAAGAAGGTTAAAGAACTTGCCGATACACTTGAGGGAGACGAGAAGACAGGTGCTCAGATCGTTCTTACAGCACTTAAGGCTCCTTTGTTCCACATCGCTGCAAATGCCGGTCTTGACGGTTCCGTTATCGTAAACAAGGTATTTGAATCTGAGGTGGGATTCGGATTCGATGCGCTTAACGAAGAATACGTGAACATGGTTGAAGCAGGTATTCTTGATCCTTCAAAGGTTACAAGAAGTGCACTTCAGAACGCAACCAGCGTAGCATCCACATTCCTTACAACAGAAAGTGCCGTTGCAAATATCAAGGAAGATACTCCTGCAATGCCCGCAGGTGCCGGCATGGGCGGAATGGGATATTAATTTCCGATTTTACAATCCGAATAAAATCACGAAAAACGGCTGTCTGTCGAAGGGAATTTCGGCAGACAGTTGATTTTTTGGGGAAGAAGTGTTACTTTATTCTATGTTCATTTGATTTATTTAGTTTCAGGGAGATGAAAAAATGAAAAAGTTAGTATCTGTATTATTAATGGCTTCCATGACCGGACTTCTCTTAATGAGCACCGGATGTGGCGCAAAGAAGCAGCTTGTAATGGCTACAAACGCTGAGTTTCCGCCTTACGAATTTCACGAAGGCGATGCAATCGTTGGTATCGATGCGGAAATCGCGCAGGCAATCGCTGACGAAGTCGGTGCTGAACTCGTAATCGAGGATATGGCATTCGATTCCGTTTTGGCAGCAGTTCAGACCGGAAAGGCTGACATGGGTATTGCAGGTCTTACCGTTACCGAAGATCGTTTAAAGAACGTTGATTTCTCCAATCCCTATGCTACCGCAGCACAGGTAATCATTGTATTAAATGATTCCGATATCACCACACCCGATGATCTTGCAGGAAAGACCGTAGGCGTTCAGCTCGGAACTACCGGTGACATCTATGCGGATGACATCGAGGATGCAACCGTAGAGCGTTACAACAAAGGTTTTGAAGCAGTTCAGGCTCTGATCCAGGGCAAGGTTGATGCCGTAATCATCGACAACGAGCCTGCAAAGGTATTCGTTGAGCAGAACGAAGGCATCAAGATTATCGACGAAGCCTTCACCTATGAAGAGTATGCAATCGCCGTAAAGAAGGGCAACACCGAACTTCTTAACAAGATCAACGATGCAATCAAGAAACTTCAGGATTCCGGAAAGCTTCAGGAAATCGTTGATAAGTACATCACAGCCGAATAAAACCGGTTTATGAATTGAAATCCGATCTGCCGGATTAGGGGTGACCTCATCCGGCAGA
>JAEEGJ010025723.1_pt1 | contig 12024 bp, 10 predicted proteins | sample 8958761 | NCBI WGS metagenome assembly JAEEGJ01 (sample SAMN16246546, study PRJNA631951) | gut metagenome | biome: gut microbiome; feature: rumen; material: RS-attached | host: Bos | place: Iran: Karaj | collected 2018-10 | reverse complement strand
CTTGAACCAGGCCCTTGAATGGCCTTTGTAATTTCCAACCAATTTTCCATAGGTGAATTTTTGTGATGCTTTTCAAAAACAAGCTCCAACCAGCACGACCTTATATAGGGGCTTGTGATGCACTTTCCGTCGCATAATTCCCCATACATAAAAAAAAGGAGTCAAAAGAACCGTCCCCGTGACTCCCCGAATGAAAAAAGGAGTCAAAGAGAACCGTCCCCATTGACTCCCTGAAAAAAATGAGTCAAAGTGAAACGTCCCCGGTGTCTCAACTCTTGTCGTCATTATATGATAAGATATTTGTAAGTATTTAGAAAGGCGGGATCGATATGAAAAAGAAATTTCTTACAACCATCATGGCGATGTGCCTTGGAACTTCTCTTCTGGCAGCGTGCGGAAATACTGCGCCTGAAGCTGCACAGGAAGGGGCGGAAGTTCAGGAGAGCTCGGGGCAAAATGGCGAGGGTGAAAGTCAGGGTGATTCCGGTAGTGGCGAAGAGTCCGGTGAGGCGGCTACTTCCGGCATTGAGGGGCACTGGCAGCTGATGTGTGAGCTCAGCCACATTGAGTACTCTGATGGTGATTTTTACGACACTTCTTTAATGTACTGTGACGGCGAAGCTCCTGCGTCAGAGATGATCATCCGAAGCGAGGGCGATCAGTACGTTGTCGATTATTACTATACCGAATACGATTATTACGAGAAGAACTGCGGAATTCCTATGGTGAAGAGTGGAGACGACAGCTCTTTTACCTTCACATTGGCAGATCCGTTTGACGATTCCTCGGATGATCAGGAATTGAAACTTTATTTGAACGAGGAAGGAAGGCTCGTTGTTGAGAAGCAGTACAGATATGAGGACGAGAGTGATCCCGAGTACTGGTCAAACAGCACCTACACCAGCATCTATCTTCCCAAGGGTTCGCCGTTGTTTGATGATCCGGAGAGCCTGAGGTACTTTGACACGGTTACGGTTTCCAATACTGCAGATCTTTTGAACAGCATTCAGAACAATCGAAAGATCCTGCTTGAGGCCGGAGAATACGACTTCTCACAGGTTGCGTCAAAGGCCATCAACAACTTCCGCATCAGCGAGAGCTGGGACGGAACCAAGAATGTTGTTTCGGAGGTCAGCAGCTTGTGCATCGAGGCCAAGGACGGAGCCAAAGTTGAGCTTTGTATCGATGAACCCTATGACCCCGTAATCTCTTTTAACAATAGTAAGGGCATTACGCTCAGGAACCTAACTGTCGGACATCACGTTGAACCCGGCTATTGCAGCGGAAGCGTTCTGTACTTCGAGGGCGTGGACCATCTGAATGTTGATAAGTGCAATCTGTACGGCAGCGGAACCTACGGAATCGAGGCTTACAACACCTACGATGCAAATGTGACCGACACGGATATTTATGAGTGCACTTACGGACTGGTTGCGCTTCATAATGTAGGAACGTTTAACTTTAAGAACTGCGTGATGAGGGATAGCAGCGACCTTTCGATGATTGACTGCGACAGCGCTTATGATGTTACATTTGAGGACTGCGTGTTCTCGGGGAATGATGCGACGAGCTTCGACACTACCAGCTTTGTTGAGGTTGGCGAGTACGACAGGGTTACGTTCAGGAACTGCGAATTCAATGACAACAAGTTCTATACATTCTCTAACAGGGAAGTTACGCTTGAGAACTGTACCGAGACGGGTAACAGCTCTGCGATGACTGAGTACATGAATGCGTCGGAGGCTAGCGCGCCGACCAAGGATTCACTTCTTGAGGGATACAATGCAGCTGTGGACAGGCAGGCCGAGATAGACAATGAGCTGTCGACTAATGCTCTGCTCGATCAGGCTACGCTCAACCAGCTGGCTTACGAGGAGTTTAATCTGTGGGATTCGCTCATCAATCAGATGTGGACTTACCTCAGCGGAACACTTGATGAGGAGAACATGACGAACCTCAAGGCTGAGCAGCAGAAATGGATCAAGGACAAGGAAGCTGCCATGAAGACTGCCGGAGCGGATTTTGAAGGCGGTACGATGCAGCCGATGATTGAGTACAGTACCGGTGCGAAGCTTACGAGGGAAAGGTTGGAAGTGCTGATACAGAGATACATAGGTGATTAAAATGAAGCCCCCGGGTCAGAAATGATCCGGGGGTTTTTTGAGCCCCGGGGACGGAGTCAGTGGCTCATTTTTGGTCCCTGGGGACGGGGGTTAGGGACCATTTTCTGAGTCAGTGGGGACGGGGGTTAGGGACCATTTTCTGAGTCAGTGGGGACGTAACAGTTTGACTCATTGCGCACAATGAGTCAAAGTGAAACGTCCCCGGTGACTCACAACCACATTACATGGATGCTATATTTGTACGTTGGTTGGAAACGTGATTTCGACCACCCCACAACTCTCTTCTATGTGAAAAATAGTTGGAAATTTCAAAAAGGGATTTGTAATCAGGCTTTAGTATTTTCGAAAAACTACATCACATGGCACCCGTAGGCCGGTAGTTGTGATGTAGGGAAAGCGCTAGGTATCAAATTTTTCGTTTCTTGGCCATGAAAAGATTTTGTAATTTCCAACTATTTTTTCATATATCAATTTTTGTTATGCATTTCAAAAATCAACTCATACCATGAAGTTCATATAGCTCCTGTTGTCATGTACTATCAGGCTCAAAATGTCTTTTACCAACATTCAACTCATTTGACAAAATCTCTTTTTCCGATAAAATGAACCTATTATAAATTATGAGTCAAAGTGAAACGTCCCCGGTGTCTCAAAATGAGTCAAACTGAAACGTCCCCGGTGTCTCAAAATGAGTCAATCTGAAACGTCCCCGGTGACTCACACAAGGACTCAAAGGCGCCTGCTGCTACCGAGTAGCAGGAATAACGTCATTTCTTCATCGTTAGGTCTTAGCAGATGAGGAAGTGGCGATTTTTGTTTATTAGGAGGATTTGTTATGCAGTGGATTATTCTGTTACTTGCGGGATTATTTGAGATTGGTTGGGCGATTGCCATGAAATATTCGAATGGGTTCACAGTTCTTTTGCCGACTGTGATCACGGCTGTGGGATATATTGCCAGCGCCGTATTCCTGTCCATGGCGCTAAAGCAACTGCCGTTGGGCACTGCCTACGCCATGTGGACCGGAATGGGTATCGTTGGAACTACGGTTCTTGGAGTATTTCTTTTTCAAGAAAAGCTCACTGTTCCGCAGATCATCTGTGTTGTACTGATACTTGTTGGAATTATAGGGCTCAAACTGCTCGCGAAGGAGTGAAGCCCGAGCCAAAAGGAGTCAAAGAGAACCGTCCCCATTGACTCAAAATGAGTCAAAGTGAAACGTCCCCGGTGACTCACTTTTTGGCGTCAATCCTGACGAAAGGCTTCAGGTCTTTTACTGCGTCTTTCTGGGTGATCTCTACGTCGCCGTTGTCAGTGTCTATGAGTTTATAACGGTCGTTGCCCATGCCAAGTTCTTTCATGTAAGAGAGCTGACGATGGCCGTGTCTTGTCTCGATTCGCTGAACGAGGGCTTTGTGCTCTTCTTCTGTCATGGCGTAAACCAGGTCGATGCAGGCCTGATCTATTGCCAGGATGTCGGTTGATGCAAGGATTCCTACGTTAGGTGTTACAACGGGCTCGGCGTCAACGCCTTCGCAGTCGCAGGAAACGCTCATGTTTCTCATTACGTTTACGTAGGTGATGTTCTTGCCGAAGTGGTCGATGGTAGCCTTGGTGGACTCAGTAATCTTCTCCATGAGCTCTTCCTCTACTACTCCCCAGTCGTTGCCGTTCTTGGCATGGATCCACATCTTGCCGACACGTCCGTCAGCACATCCGATTCCTATATTCTTGTTGCTTCCACCAAAGCCGCCCATGGTGTGGCCTTTGAAGTGGGTGAGCACAAACATTGAATCGTAGTCCAGCATATGTGAGCCGTGGCTCATCTCTTTAAACCACTTACCGCCGTTAACGGGAAGGGTTATAGTTCCGTCTTCGTCCATGATATCTACTTCGGTGAAATCCCAGCCGTTGATGGCCAGAGTTTTTCTGTGGTCTTCCGTGGTGTATCGGTCGCCCTTATAGAAGGTGTTGGTCTCCACGATCCTGGCGCCATTTAGGCACGGCTCTTTTTCCATTACTTCTTTTATCCAGCTCGGAGGTGTGATATTGGGACCTTTGGGTTCGCCGGTGTGAAGCTTGATCGCAACTTTTCCGGTGATGTTTTCGTTCACCTTCTCAAACACTTTCATGATGCCGGCTGCCGACAAATCTCTTGTAAAGTACACAACAGACTCAGCACCTGTTCTCTCGTCGTATGGGATGTATCTTGATCCGTCAATCATCTTATCTGTACCTCCTTCTTTTATATGAGTATATTATAACAAAAAATGACCCCTGGGGACGGAGGTTAGGGACCAAAAATGGTCCCTAACCTCCGTCCCTAGGGGTCAAAAATGAGCCCTTGACTCCGTCCCTAGGGCTCACTTTATTCATAGAGCATGTAGGGCTCGCGCCGGGCTTTGAAGGCCTCGATGTCAGACTGCCAGGAGGCTTTGATCTCCTCGGCGGAGTGGCCGGCGATGATCTGCTTGCGCAGGTCGTCAGAACCGCTTAAGTAGTCGATCCAGTTCTTGACGCCATTAGTCGGACTGTCAAAGAAATCCAGGTCCGGGTTAGCTTCGTGGAAATCGTTGTAGGCATCGATAATGTAGTTAAGGTCAATGCCTGCTGCCCAGATGTCTTCTAAGGGGATGTCCGTCAGGTCTTTTCCGTAACAAGTCTCACCTTCGAAAGGCGGATTGTCGGCGCCGTCCATGTCCTGCGGCGTGAAGGTGTAAGGATTGGTCTCCTGCGGAAGGTATGGGCTTCCGTAGATCTCGAACGGCGTATCAGTGCCTCGTCCCACCGAAACATAAGTATTCTCAAAAAAGCATGTGGAAGCATAGAGGTAGACAGCGCGCATATCCTTAAGGTTTGGCGATGATCTGCGGACCAGCGTCGTTTTCATGTCATGTGTGTAATTAAGACATGGGATCACGGTCAGGTCGCAGGCGCCTTTCCCGGCATTCAGCCACCCTTCGCCGTTGATCATCTGCGCAAGCTCGCCCCAGGTCATTCCATAGACGATGGGAATCGGCAGCTGGCCTACGCCTGATTTATACTTGTCCTGCAGAATCGGGCCATCCACGTAAAAGCCGTTGGGATTGGGCCTGTCCAGGATGATCACTTCTTTGCCCGCCGATGCGCAGGCGTCCATCAGGTAGTACATGGAAATGTAGTAAGTATAGTAGCGAAGGCCCACATCCTGCATGTCTACGACAAGGGTGTCGAAGGTGCTCATGTCCTCCTCGGATGGGTAATGTGTGTCGTTACTGTAGAGCGAGAGGATCGGGACTCCGGTCTTTTCATCTATTGAATCATTCACTGCTTCGCCGGCATCTTCCGTTCCGCGAAAGCCATGCTCAGGCGAAAAGATTGCCGTGACATTGACGTCTCGTTCTATCAGCGCATCGAGGATGTGCTGGTCTTTGTCGCCCACTATGCCTGTCTGGTTGGAGAAAAGAGCTATCCTCTTATCCGCAAGGAGCGGGATGTAGGCGTCGAACTGCTCATCGCCGAGGGTGAGGGGCTCCGGTTCCGGCTCGACGGCTGTGGCCTCCGGTTCAGGATCTAGCTCAGCCTGGACTTCAGACTCTGCCTGGGTTTCAGGCGCAGGTTCCTTAATCGGCTCCGAATCCACCTCGGGTGAGGATATGGTTTCTGACGGAAAAGAGTCTTTTGCCAAATTATCTGTACTGCCGCACGCTGAGAAGCAGAAGGCCAGGGCGACTGTCATTAAGATGTTTAGTGGTTTTATATACATTACAGATGCTCCATGAAGATCATTGGGTGGGCTGTGCAGAACGGAGTCTGCGCCATGTATTTGCCTAAGGTGTCGTCGTTGTCGTCCATGAGGACTACGGATTCAGGTGAAATGCCCGGAAAAAGCTCTTTTACCTTGTTAATGACGATCTGGGGCTTCTCGGCGGCTTCCAGGGTGTAGAAGCAGTGGTCGGCAGGAATCCCATAGAGGCGTTCCACCATCTCCGACTTCCATGCTTCATGGCCGTGGGGTTCCCTTGATATGCAAAAGAGCCTTTCCACATCGTGACCTTTGATGTAGTTGTACAGGGGCTCGAGCCTCTTGCAGTCAGCGTATATGTTCACGGCGCGGAACTCCGGCGTTCCGTCCAGCTCGTGATGAGCATGGTGCCGGCCGTAGTTGTAGCTGGTCAGAGTGCCGTCGATGTCGAAGAATACTACTGTTTCGGGTTTATGAAGGATTTCCCATATTTCGCTCATGGTGGTGATGTCTCCTATTGTATGATGTAGAATAATTGCACGACAGCACTTCTGCTACTTAAGTCGTGCCAAAACTATTATAGCAAATTAGTGTGCTTATAAGGCAAAATGGTGAAGGCTGATGCATTCGGCAAGGCTGGAATCGCAAAGTTCCACTGCATTTTTCTAAATCATGAATTTGCAGTGGATAGTCTGCTACAATCGTCCCTAGATTCTCCACTACAAATAGCGTAAACTGATAATTGCAGTGGAACAACATATGTTAATTTCAAAAATTGGGTCGAATAAGGTCAGTACGATAAGGCAAAACCAATGGAGAGTCCACATGGATAAAGAATACCTATATCATGGAAGCCCGGTAAGAGTAAATAAGCTCATTCCCAATCAGGCTTATGATACGGGCTTTGAAGAAGGCTGCCAATATGCAGTCTATGCTACAACTAACCGAAATATGGCAATATGCTTCGCACTTGGATGTGTGGAAGAAAATGAAACCGCCGAGAGGATAATGCTTCCAGAATACGGGGACAAGATGGTGTTTAGGAATTGCCATCCCAATTACGGTTGCAAAGGATATGTGTATGTCCTGAACAAAGAAAAGTTCTCGTATGCAATGGGATCTCAGTGGGTATGTTTTGAGGAGATTGTACCTGATGAAGTTATTGAAATAAATGTTGATGATTACTTAGATTATTGCATCATTGAGTGAGGAGGATGTCATGTTTAGAAAAATGAGAAGATTTGCTCAGCAGATATCTGAGGAGAAGTGCCTAGAAATCTTAAAGAATGAGCCAAGGGGCGTGCTATCGGTTCTTGGGGATGACGGCTATCCCTACGGAATCATTCTTGATCACTGGTACTGCGAGGAAGATGGCAAGCTTTATTTCCACGGTGCCAAGGAAGGGCACAAGCTTGATGCTATCAAGGCCTGCGACAAGGTCAGCTACTGTGTCCATGATGAAGGCTATCGCAAAGAAGGCGAGTGGGCGCTGAACATCAACAGTGTTGTTATCTTCGGTCGCATGAAGCTTGTTGAAGATCCTGAGAAGGCCAGAGAAATCTGCACTCATCTATGCAGAAAGTTCACTGATGATGAAGAATATCTTCAAAAAGAGCTGAAAAATGCCCTGCCACGTGTCCAATGCCTTGAGCTGACACCGGAGCATATGACAGGGAAACTTGTTAACGAGTCATAAGTGCATCACAAGCCTACGTATAGGGGCTTGTTGGTTGGATTTGATTTTTCAAATGCATACCAAAAATTTGTATATAAAAAAATAGTTGGAAATTACAAACCTCTACTTTTGGAAAATTTGATGGCTAACGTTGTGGCTACATCACAGCTGCCGGCTCCACGGTACTTTGTGATGTAGTTTTTTTGTAGTATAGTCGCGAACCTCCAAAGTCCTTTTTGTAATTTCCAACTATTTTTTATATGGAAGTGAGTTGTGGGGTGGTCGAAATCACGTTTCCAACCAACGTACATATATGGTCGCGATGTGATGTAATTTCGGAGCGCCTTATACAGTTTTGCCGTGTCATCAATCAAAATCTCAGCTTTGCATCACTTTCCTTGCAATCTCCTTAGTATTTTCTCTTTATTCGAAACCGGACTGTCTGCGTAGCCCCTGGGTATTGTCAGCTCGATCGTAGCTTTCATGCGGTCGCTGACGGTTCTGCGCGATTTGATTTCCGGGTTTTCTAAGAGGGGCAAAACCACGTAGTACAACTCGTCTTCGTCAAAAGACAAAGTCTCTCCCTTCACAAATCCGTTAAAGGCGTAGGTTTCCGCGTCATCATCTTCACTGATTTTCTTACCAAGCTTCCGGGCGCAGTCACCCGGGAGGATGTACTCCTGCATCATGAGGTGGAAAATGTCTTTTACCAGATCAGGGGACATGGCGGCGTCGTGATCAGTCATTGCTTCCTTGCATGCTTCCAGGACGCTCTTGGAAAAGAGCCTGAACTCTTCCATGTCAGGGTCCCAGACAAATCTTCCACGGGCCATCTTGGAAAGAGGCAGCTCTTCGTCGTACATCTTGAACTGGACGTAGATGTTGCGCTCGGAAAAAGCTCTTTTGTTCTCAAAGGCATCCCAGGTAAATTCATACGGATCGTATCCGGAGTCGCCGTCTGATTCACGGATCTTCCTATAAGCTTCAATGACCTGCCTTATCCGCTCGTCGTCTTCGGGGTCTCTCTCCCCGAGCGGATCTGAGTCGGGGTGGTACAGGATCAGGAGCTTTTTGTATTTGGTTTTTATGGTCCGGGGGTCGTCGGATTTGGTGGCGCCCAGGATCTTGTAGGCTTCCTTAAGTGTCATGTTTCAGCCATTTCTCTTTTCTTCAAATTTCTTCACGCGAACCAGCTCTGAACTGTGGCGATTTCCTGAATGTAACCCTCGTCGTCGTTGGGGGTCTCGAGGATGAAGGGCAGGCCTTCAAAGGCCGGGTGCGTTGCAAAGCGCTTCATGCCTTCCATGCCGATAAAGCCCCGGCCGAGTTTTTCGTGGCGGTCTTTGGCTGCGCCACAGGGGTTCTTGCTGTCGTTGAAGTGAACGGCTTTCAGCTTGTCCAGGCCGATTATCTTGTCAAACTTAGTAAGGACGCCGTCAAGGTCGCCTACTATGTCGTACCCGGAATCCCAGGTGTGGCAGGTGTCAAAGCAAACGCCGAGCTTGTCCTTCAGCTCTACGCGGTCGATGATGGCCTTCAGCTCTTCAAAGTTTCTGCCGACTTCCGAGCCTTTTCCTGCCATGGTCTCCAGCAGCACTGTTGTGTGCATTTCGGGCCAGAGCACCTTGTTCAGGCCCTCCGCAATCTGCTCGATTCCTGCTTCCGCGCCCTGTCCTGTATGTGAGCCGGGGTGGAAATTGTAATATTGTCCGGGAAGCGCCTCCATCTTCTCAAGGTCTTTTGCCAGCATCTCGAGGCCGTTGGCCCTGGTATCAGCGTTGGCGGAGCACAGGTTCATGGTATAGCTGCCGTGCGCTACAAGCTTGCCAAAGCTCTTTTGACTAAGGATTTCTGACAGCGCTGCGACGTCTGCCGGGTCTACGTCCTTGGTCTTGCCTCCTCTGGGGTTTCTGGTGAACCAGGCGAAGGTATTGCCGCCAAAAGAGACCATCTGATGGCCCATGGCTTCGTAGCCGTTTGTTACTGTAAGGTGACAACCGATGTATATCATTTCTTAGATTTCTCCCAATGTCTAATGTCGTTTCGTTTATTATAACAAAAAACAGCCACAGATATCTGTGGCTGTAATTACCGGAATGAGTCAAAATGAAACGTCCCCGGTGACTCAAAATGAGTCAAAGTGAAACGTCCCCGGTGTCTCAAAATGAGTCAAAGTGAAACGTCCCCAGTGTCTCATTAATGGCTGTAGCTGACTTTGTCGAGGGTTGTGGATCTCTTTTTCCTGATGAGATCGGCGATTGCGAGGTAGGCGTAGCCGATGATAACAAGGAAGATCAGAAGCAGAAGGATCCACCAGGCGCATCCCATGAAGGGGAGCTCGTTTGTAAAGCCGAAGGCTCCGGCCTTGCTGCCCCAGTTGAGAAAGAAGTACGGGTAGTTGATGCCTTCTGCAAACTGCCAGTTGTTCACGTATCCGATGCCTGCGTAGATTGCGTAGAGGATTGGCGGGATGATCACATAAAGGGCATTTGTCTTCTTAACTGATGTAACGCTGCTCGTAGCAAAAAAGTCAGCGACCGCCGCAATCGGTACGATGAGGTGGGTAAGTGTGTTCTGGAAGTTCCAGGCATCTGCGCCTAAGGTCGGTGCGAGAACAAAGCCGAATACAACGCCTGTAAGTGTGATGGATACTGCACCCACGAGCTTTATGGTGTACCAGAGTTTGCTTGCCGATTTGTCTTTTAACAAACGATATATACCTATGGCGGAGATAAGTGCCACGGCTATATTGGACTGGATGGTGAAGTACATAAAGACATGTCTGCCACCCATGAAGGAATTACGGCCCGCCAGGTAGCTGATGAGAGTTCCTACTGTAGCGGATATGATTACGATGGCCTTGAGCAGAAAGCTGGCCAATTTCTGTGTTGGTGTGATTTTGTTCATGGGGATACCTCTTGAAATTTATATATTGCACACAATTGTATTGTATCACAATTATTTTTTATTTCAAGATTATTCTTTCGCCTTCAGCCAGCGCTTGTTCTCGTACATCTTTACGTCTGCCAGGCGCAGGATATCGTTAGAGTCAAAGCCTGTCTCTTCGGAGCTGCTCTCGTAGCCAAGTGCGATTGCGATCGGCTCTGAAGGATTATTGTTATTATATGCATTTATTTCTTCGTTCATCTGCGGAATGAGGCCGGCGACAACAGCGTCACTTTCCGGCTTTTTGATGATAACGGTGAATTCGTCGCCACCTATGCGATAGCACTTGCCCTCTTTTCCGAATACCTTGTTTATGATTTCGGCGGCGTTCATGATATATCCGTCTCCCGCCAGATGTCCTTTGGTGTCATTGACTTTCTTCAGGTTGTTCAGATCCATGGAGATAATGCTATAGCTCTTTTCCCCGGAAAGCTTCTTTAAGTCGTGGTTAAACGCGGTCCTATTGGCAAGACCGGTTATGGGGTCAGTGTTGGCGAGCTTCTTGTAGTACTCTGCCCTTCTGCCTTTCTCGATATCTTTCAGGGAATCGATGATGTTTCTGTTGGCGAGAAGGACTATGTAGCCAAGGATCAGGACACGCCCCCAGACGTCATTCTGGATGCGCGCGCCGGTCCAGTAATAGGCGATCTCCAGGCCTGAGACAGCGATGAGGACCAGCATCGAGGCTGCGTTGAAAATGGCCATGCTGTCTTTTTCTTTTTTGTGGTTCATCAGCGTGATTATGGCAGCTACAACTACATAGATGATAGAGACTGCCCAGGTCAGGTGGGTTATGATGACCGACTGCTTGAGGTCCATGATGCCGGCAAGGGCGAGGCCTATTACCACTACGAAGTCAATGAGTGAGAGGCAGATTGGGATCCGGTATATGAATTTATCTCTTTTCCATAAAACGGTGCGAATGTACATTACATAAGGCACAGGGATAAAGATAAGGATCAGGAAAGCGAACACGCTGGCCAGCGCGCGATTGTTGATTAGGACAACCATGGCGTTGGTCTCTCCAGCGGACCAAAGACCTATCAGAACAGCTGTTAAGCCGATATAGACGATCCTGGGTTTTCCGGGAGTAATTCGCCAAATAATATAGGAATAGACGATCATGATCAGTCCAAAGAAAACATCCAGTATGGATGTGATGAGTACCGGTGCGGAATTGGCTATGAGTGACGACCTGAGGTTATAGTAATCTCCCGCAGTGAATTCCGGCGTTATCGTCGGGGCATAGCTGTCATATACGGATTTGAGTTTGACGGTCAGAGTAGCATCTACATCGGGGACGCGAACAAAATGCCAGGCATTTCCGTTGGAGCGCAGGAACGTCGAACGGACGCCGATGCTCTCATAAATAATGGATTCGCGCGAATAGACCCGGACATCATTAAGTCCGGATGTAAAAGAAAGGCATCCTCCGGCTGCGATGATCTCGGAGGTATCAAATGTGACCAGGCGAGCGCCTGTTTCGTCGATGGTGTCGGTGATCGGAGTCAGCACGACTTTAGTGTCTTTTGGGTACATGCTGATCCGGTTCTGCG
>JAEEGJ010025717.1_pt1 | contig 12026 bp, 7 predicted proteins | sample 8958761 | NCBI WGS metagenome assembly JAEEGJ01 (sample SAMN16246546, study PRJNA631951) | gut metagenome | biome: gut microbiome; feature: rumen; material: RS-attached | host: Bos | place: Iran: Karaj | collected 2018-10 | reverse complement strand
TCACATTCAGCACGGCGCGGCTCAGATCTTGTGGTATGACCATCGCCTTAGGAATGTCGGCATACTGCTCATGGATGGTGATATTGAAGCCTTTATGGTTGGCACGCATGGCATGATAGGAGAGCCAAACGTACTCTTTTACAAGGTGACAGATATCAGTTGGCAGGAATTCACCGTCCTTTCCCCGCGAAACGAGCAGGATGCCTTGGATGATGCTGATGGCACGCTCACCATGCTCCGAAATCTTCGACATGTTTTCCCTCAGGTCGGCCACGATGTCATTGAGGTCTTCGCGGTCGGCTTCAGGCAACTTGTCCTCGTTGTCGGCTACAATTTCCTCCATATCCTTGAGCAGCTTGTCAGACATCTTGCTGAAGTTGATGACAAAGTTCAGGGGGTTCTGGATCTCATGGGCAATGCCTGCACTGAGCAGTCCTAACGAGGCGAGTTTCTCCTGTTTCTTCAGTTGCTCCTTGAGTTGTTCAATGGTTTGTTCCATAAGCTTATTTCGTTAATGCGGGCAGCGTGATCGTCAGCTCGCAGTATTCATCTTTGACGGAATTGACGCGGATGTCGCCACCATAGTTCTGTATCACCTCGTGGGCGAGGTAGAGACCTACGCCTGAGGCTTCGCCAGTGGGCTTGGTGGTGAAGAAGGGGTCGAAGATCTTGTTGATGATCGTTTCCTCGATACCGATACCATTGTCGCGAATGACGATGGTGATGGTCTTGGCGGCGAGGGTGACCTTCGCACTCAGTTCGGGTTCATAGGCCGTGCGCTGGGCTTTCTTTACGATGGCATAGATAGAGTTGGCAAAGACACTCATAAAGGTCTTACTCAACTGTTCGGGATTCGCCTGGATGGGCACTTCCTCCTCAGGGATATCGAAGACCAGGCGGATATGGTGGTCAGCAATCTCCTGGGCATAGTATTTCTCCATCATCTCCTTGTTCTGTTTAAGGATAAAGGTGAGCTCAGTCTTGATGATGCCTCCGCTGCGGTCTTTCAGCATCTCCTCCATCGCCTTCAGCGTACGGGTGGTGTTCTGGCCGTGTTCACCTACCTTCTGTAGGTTACCACCGAGCATATCCAACACGTCCAGCGTGTCCTCGTAGTTCTCTTCGTCCATGTGGTCTTTCTCATCCTCCACATTGGCCTTGACATCCTTCACGAGACCCTCAGAGAGTTTGGCGAAGTTGTTGATGTAGTTCAGTGGGTTCAGGATACGGTCGATGAGACCCTGCGTCAACTTACCTGCTGTAGCCATCTTCTCCAGACGGACAACCTCTGCCGTACGTTCCTGTACCATTTCCTCCAGACGGATCTTGTCCTTCTCCAGTTTGCGCAGACGGAGCTGGAAGAGAGCATAGGAGATGGCAAGAATCACCAGCAGGTAAACCAGGTTCATATACCATTGCTTGTAGAAGGGTGGGGTGATACTGAACGCTATGCTGACGATGTCCGACTGTCTGTTCATGGCATCCTGTGCCTGCACATAGAAGCTGTGGGTGCCTTCGTCGATATTGTTGTAACTGGCACGCGTGCTGGTCGACCACGCACTCCATTTGCCGTCGTCCATCTTATACCTATATAGCGTCTTTCCCACGATGGGGGTATAGGTGAGCGAGAAAGTAAATGTCAGATTGTCCTCCGAGTAATTCAAGGTTTCCAGCCGCTTGGGCATCTGACCGAAACCGCCCCAAAGGACACTGTCGCTGTTTAAGACGATAGAACGTATGAAGAGCTGGGGACGGATGTCTGCCATCGGCTCTTTGACTTTGGTGTCGATGATGGTCAGCTCATTGTCGCTACCCACCCATATCTGGTCGTTCTGGATAAGCAGTGCACGAACGGTGGTCTCCTGGATAGGTGACAGCAGCAGCTTCAGATCTTCCAGTCGCTTGCCGTCCTTCCAACGGTAGAGCGCCTTTCCCTCGTTATCCGTCAGCCAGGTGACGCCCTTTTCGTCGAGGAAGGAGAAGAGGGGGTAGGGGAAGGGTTTTGTGGTCACAGCACTGATTACCTCCACTTTTCCCTTCAGGGGGACGATAGTCGACATCGTCTCGTCCTTATCGGCCTTATAGAGACCGAAGTTACTGTCTGGTTTCTTGTACCAGATGGCACCATAGAGGCTCTGGACCCAGATCACACCGTCCTGGTCCTTCAGCATCTTCCTGACATTCTCCAGGTTACAGACTATCCTGCGGTTCTGACCGTTGACGTTCATCTGATAGATACCGTTCAGCTCACCGCTATAGATGACATCGCCTTCATGCTGCAAGACAAACGAGGTGGTGTTGGTCAGGTGACTGATCTTTCCGTCAGGGGAGAGGCGATAGATACCTTCAGCAGTAGCCGCCAATAGGTCGTTACCGTAATTCTTCAGGTCCCAGGTGGCATGATTGATGCCGTTGACCTTGACGAATCGCTTGCCTTCCTGACGGAACAGACCGTCGTCGGTGCCGGCATAGATTCTCCCGTTGAGCGATGCTATTGACAAGACACTGCCGATGAGTCCTTCCTTGGCGGTGAAGCGGGAATAGGATGAGGGTATCTGAACGGAGAAAATACCCTTGCCTGTGGCGACCCAATACTGTCCCCGTCCGTCGAAGGTGGCATATGAGAGGTCGTTTGAACAGATGCCGTTGGCGTCGGAAAGCGTGTAGCTCGTATGGGCATTGTCGTCTCTGATGACCAGACCGTAGTTCTTACTTATGATAGCTGTGAGACCGTTGCCCAAGGGATCTTCCACCACGGTGTCGTTCTTGACGACATCTTTATCGCCTCGCTTCAGGGCTTCGATGTTCACTACGTCGAGCATACCCATCTTCAGCGAATTCTGGTCGACTTCTTTATAGACGCTCACTTGGTCATTCTTAACCTCGAAGATATAGCCGTTGCTGGCGACAAAGAACAGTTTGCCGTCTTCTTCATAGATCTCTCTGACTTCTCCTCGGAACAGGTTCTGACTGCCGATTCGTTTCAGGGTAATCTCGCCGTTGGCTTTTCTCTGCACCTTGCCGAAGTAGTTATAACCGCCCACCCAGATATTGTTGTCGCTGGCACGGAAGCACACGGTGACACGCGTCGTTCCCGGGGTACGGATAATTCGCCATTCAGCATGGTCGTAATACATCAGTCCTTCGAAATTGGCCACATAGATGATGCCGTTTTCATCGGTCTCGATGTCGAAGTTCATGTTATTGGCATGATAGTCCTCCGTCGTGAAATTGCGGAAGAAGGGAATGCCCTGCGCTGAAGCAGTGAAGAGTGAAGAGTGAAGAGTGAAGAGTACTGTCAGTAGTTTCACAATCCATTTCACTTGATGGTATGGTTTTCTTTTCATCATAACTATTCACTTTTCACTATAAAACTCTCGTACGGCACCGACTGTCCGATGAAGTAGTTCCATTCGTCGGCGGTCAGGTTGCGGGTGAGCTTTTGCTTCACCGAATTCACCATGATGGGGACGGAGATGTTGACGGCCGTCAGACCACCCTTCGCATCACCCATCCAGAAGGTGGTCTTCGTCGAGTCGAAGTTAAAGTGCATGATCCAGTTCTTCGTCTCGATGAGGGTCATGGGCTCTATTTTCTCCTTGTCCGTGATCCAGAGGTTCACTTTGCCGTCGTAGCTGGAAGAGAACAGGCGTCGGCCGTTCATTTTCATCTTCGAGATACGTGAACGGTGACCTACTAGTTTCTGGATCCTTCCGTTCTTGTCTTTTAGCCAGATAGTGCCGTCGCTCATGCCGTAGGCCTCCATTCCTGTGTTCTTCGATTCGCAATAGGCCGTCACGCTGCCTTCCACAGGCACCTGTTCTGTAGAGATGTCGGTTAATCCTGAAACCTGATGCATCTTCCCCTGATCGTCGAACAACAACGGCAGGCTGTTCCGTCTTGCTCCCATGGTAAACTTAAAGGGCAACTGTTTGACGGAGATAATGATGTTACGCTTCATGTTAAGTAGCCCAATGCTCGTTTCCCCGATAATAAGCAGGTTGTTTTCATTGATGTCTTGTATGCGCATCGGGTGTTCAATGCCTTCAAGAGCAATCACCTTCGGTGTCATGTTTTGCTTGGTAATGACTACCAGATGGCCCGTACGACTGGCGACATAGATATTGCCCGTGTTTTTCTCCACGTACACATCGCGAAAGTCATATTCAGGATTGTTGAAGAGGATGGTATTTTTCAGTTGGTTGCCCTGTCGCTCGCTCAACAGTATTTCGCCGTAGTTGCTCACGCTCACCACCTTGTTGTCTTCGTTGGGCATAAATTCCACGTTGGTCACCACACCCGCATGCTCTGCCCACACATTGATACTCTGGCTTGAGCGCATCAGCGATTGCAGCACGGCAGGGTAATAGACATCGCCTTTATAGCGCTGGGTATAGAGACAGGAAGCGTAGCTCAACAAATCGGCCACTTCGTCGTTGCCTGCCTGATACTGGATGGTGGAGATCGAACCGAGCGAACGTCCCAGGGCGATATAGCTCAACGTGTCGGCCATACGTTTTGAGAATTCTGCCTGTATGCGCTGGTGTTCTGCCATCTGTCGCTGGGCTTCAGCCACTTCCGATGCCTCGCGGGCTTTCTTCTCAGAGGCCACGGCATTCTTCTCGGCAATCAGGGCATTCTGTCTCTCCAGTTCTGAGCGCAGACGCATCTCGTTGGCCACTTTCGTCTGCTGGAGGGCTTCCTCACGCTTCTCGTCAGAGATTTCCCTCTGCTCATTGGCGATCTCCTCCATCTGACGACTCACACTTCTGTCGACGGTCGAGCGCATGACCTGCTTCTCCAGGTCTTCAATCTGTGCCTGAAGGTTCTCCACCTTCTGATGCTCCGATTGCCAACCGTATAATGCTGTGCCCGCCAGTCCAGCCAGCAGCACTCCCGCACACGTCATTATGATCGTACTTTTCTTCACAGCGGTTGCAATTCTTCACTTTTCACTATTCACTTTTCACTATTCACTTTTCACTTCCTCTTCAGCGCCAGCAGGGTGATATCATCGCTCTGCTCTGCCTCACCCACGAAGGCCTTCACGTCGGCCTTGACATTGTCAATGATCTGCTGACAGTCGGCCTGTGTCGATTGCTTCAATAGGGCCTCAAGGCGTGCTTCGCCATATTCCTTCTCTTCCGTATCGGTGGCTTCCGTCACACCGTCGGTATACATCAGTAGCGTGTCGCCTGGCTCCAGCTGAAGGGTCTCTTCCGTAAACGGGATGTCCTCCATGACACCAGCAGCGATGTTCTTGCTGTTGCCTAAGCTTTTGAGGCTGCCGTTGGCTTTCAGCAGATAGGGTGGGTTATGGCCGGCATTGGTGTAGGTCACCTCTCCAGTCTTGATGTTATAGATGCCGTAGAAGACGGTGACAAACATACAGTTTACTGATTCCTTCGCCAACAGTACGTTGGAGTAGGTCATGCATTCCGCAGCACTCACCCCACGGATGCCTGTAGCACGGATGAGTGTACGACTGACGGCCATGAAGATAGCCGCAGGAACGCCCTTGCCGCTGACGTCGGCAATGACGAAACCAATCCTCTCGTCATCGATGCGGAAGAAGTCGTAGAAGTCACCGCCCACATCCTTGGCCGCATTCATCGAGGCGGCAATGTCCAGTTGGTGGGCATTCTCAGGGAATGGTGGGAAGATCCGCGGCAGGATGGCCTGCTGAATCTCACGGGCTACCGCCAGGTCGCCCTTGATCGACTCCAGCTGTGTGTGCTCCTTCTGCATTGTCTTGATGTATCGGATTTGCTCGATGGCTTTCTCAATGGTCACACTTAGGTCGTCAAGGTCTATGGGCTTCGTGGCAAAGTCGAAGGCACCGTTGTTCATCGCCTGACGGATGTTACCCATATCGCCATAGGCCGACACCATGATGCACTTCAGGGCGGGATTCTGCATCTCGTTGATTTTCGTCAACAGCGTCAGACCGTCCATCTCCGGCATGTTGATGTCGCTGAGGATGATGTCGAAGTCTTTTTCCTTCAGGAGCATCGTCAGCGCCTCCAGGCCGTTGTGAGCAAACTTGAACTCGTATTCTCCCTTTCTGATCTGTCTGCGGAAATACTGTGTCAACAGCAGTTCGAGATCGATCTCGTCGTCTACACTAAGAATCTTAATTGGCATAATATTGTTAATTGTTACTGCTTGTTCTTAATTATCGGCTACAAAGGTATCACTTTTTTGCCAAATAATGACAAAAATCACTATTTTTTTTAAAAATAATCAAACTCACCTATCACTGGGGCCAGGCCCGAGTGATAGGTTTTGTAGGCCTGAACGCTAAAAAAGAGGGCTGACAGCTCTCGCAGTCTGTCAGTCCCCTCGATAGTTTTCAGAACGTCTTAGTTCTGGTCGCCTTCCTCGGAATCGCTGCCGGAGTTGATCACGAGGCTGGAGGCCTGGGCAGGCATCTGGAAGGTGCCGATGTACTCGCCGTCGTTCTCAGTCAGCGAGACGTTCGAACCGTTCAGGGTTGCCGTTGGAATCTGACCCTCAGCGGGCGTCACGGAGATGTAGACGTTAGCGCCCGAGGCGAGCGTGTCGCCGCTGTTGATGGTCTCCTCGCTGTCGTTCTTCACGGTAGAGGTGCCAGAGCCGCTCTTGGTGATCGTCAGGGCGAAGCTGGTGGCCTGGCTGTTGCCGCCGTTGCCGCTCTGCGAGCCCTCATTGCCACTCTGCGAACCGCCCTGTTCACCGCTCTGACTTCCACTCTGGCTGCCGCCTTGTGAACCGCCGTTCTCCGTGGTTCCGGAACCCTCGCTATCGTCCTTGTTCGACAGCAGGTTCTTGATGTTGACGAAGTCGGCTTTCTTGATGAACTCACGGCTGGAGAGGTTGTCCTCCTGGGCCTGGTCGGGCAGGAAGCGGATGTGAAGGGCTGCGAGGTGCTGGTTCACGTTGAAGTCCTCCTCCTTCTCGGCACCGCCCTTGATGCACTCACAGGTCAGGTAGAAGGTACCCAGTCCGGCAATCTTCACCTTCTTCGAATCCAGGAGCATCTCAAGCAGACAGTTCTTGAACTTCTTGAGCACGCCTTCCACCACATCCTCGGTGAATACCGATCCGTGTTCAGAGATGTGCTTCGCCACGTTCGTCAGGCTCAGCGTTTCGATACTTTTCAGTCGGGCGTACCACTTCCCGTACATCACGGACTCTGAGTCCTTGATGTCGTTCTTGTAAACTTCATAAAGAATTTTACTCATGATGTTAGCTTATTAGGGTTATACTTAATCCAGGTCAGGACTTTCCTGCCTTTCAACGTTACAAAGATACAAAAAAATCTTGAGATTACCAAGCTTTTTCCCATCTTTTTTCAAAAAAAGATTCTGCCTGTTATCACGTTATTTCATATCGCGTTATGAAATTGATTTAAGTCAAGAACCGGCCGCGGGAATGAATTATTAGTGCATATTATTGCAATGGTGTCGAAATAATGTTTTATCTTTGCCGATTATTTCGCGCTGTGAAATCGGCGCATAAAATGAAAGGAAGGATATGATGATACCAAGAAGAGATTTTAGACAGTACCAAGCGGCGACCAGGACGGCATCGGACTGGTCGGTCAGTGATGTCGTGCAGCAACGTCTTGGTATTAATGGAAGCGGGGCAATAGCGGAAAGTTCTTACGATCAGTCGCTCGACAAAACAACAATCACCTTCACAATTATCCCTCAATTCAACTCTATCCGCAATGGCCAGTCAGCAACTTTCACGAGCAAGTCCCGCCGAGGGATTCTCTATCGCCCGCAAGGTGATGGGCGACGTGGCGGACTACTATCTGGCCAATGGCGGACCTGATGCCGCCAGGGCGCATGTGGAAAAAGTCGCCAACGAACTGAAGATCTATCCAGACTGCCATGAAGCCTATCTCGACACGATGGCGATGATCGCCGAGACCGAGCAGGCCGAACGGTTGAAGGCAGAAGAACTCCTCCAGCAAAAACAGCAGGACCTGATCAAGTCGATGATGGGCGTCATCAAGTCCGACAAGACGGCGAAACAGTCATCAGCCGACAAGCATTCGCAACAGAATCCCCACGATGTCGTGCTGCCGCCGAAGCTCAGCTCAGAGAAAGCCATGCGACTCTGGCGGAAGCTGCAAGAGGCGGGAATCATCGACGAGTATTACCAGCCGATAGGACTCACGCGAACCGATGTGGTGCTGCTGGCCGAAGAGATGAACATACGGTTGGGCGATGAGAACGATAACCTGTTGGACATCAAGGAATGGAAGTCTTACGAAACGCTCTGGCACAGGAAAAACATGAAAGCCGACCTTCAGCGTGCCCTCAGACAGGATAAGACACCGGAATTCAGAGACAAGATCAAGAGAATATTAGAAGGGAAAGCCCTTCGGTAGTGCCTACCGGTAGGCACTACCGCGTGACAACGACCGCCGATTCTTCGTAACTTTGCACCATAAAATATCCTGCGATTATGGCAAAAAGTTCAGAACTCCTACAAAAGATCTACGATGCATCCCACCAAGGATTAGACATCATCACCGACATCTTCCCCGAGGCCCTGGGCACCGATGGGAAAAAGAAGAAATTCCGTCTCCGCACAGGCGAAAAGACCCCGTCGGCCTGTCTGAAGGAACCTTCGGGCATCATCGACTACTGGCGGGTGATCGACTACGGCGGCGGCAGCGGCGAACGCTGTTTCTCACCGATCGACATCTACATGCGCGACAAGGGCTACCCGCAGCACCAGTTCACGCTGGCCCTCCACGAACTAATGGAGAAATACGATGTGAGCGAGGAACTCCGAAAGAACGTCAACAAGCCCGACATCACCAAGCGCGACGCCGCAGACAGCGAGATCGGCCAGCCGCCGAGACTGAAGACCAAGGCGACCTTCTCCAACGACGACCTCGCCGCATGGGGTCCGCGCGTAAAAGCCGAACACCTGAAGGAACTCGGATGGAGTGGGGTGGTGGCCGTGGAGACCACCAAGGACCGTGTGACCACCGTCAAGCAAGCCACCGAGCACTATCCCATCTTCGTCGAGACCTGCGACTACATCGACGAACAGGGCATCGTCCGCCAGTTCCAGAAGGTCTATGAGCCGAAGAACTTCAACAAGGCTTTCCGGTTCTTCACCATCGGCAGCGTGCCCCAGCATTACATCTTCGGACTCTCCGCCCTGCGCCGCAAGTTTCAGGAGCGCGGCGAGGAGAAACTCCCCGAGGTGGTGATCGTCAGCGGTGGCAGCGATGCCGCCAACTGCCTGAGCATGGGCTACCAGCCCGTGTGGCTCAGCAGCGAGACCGCCGACCTGCGCGAAGAAGACCTGAAGCAGCTCGAGAGATACGCCCGTCGTATCATCCTCATCCCCGACATCGACACCACCGGAGTGAAGGCCGCCCAGCGTCTGGCTCTCCGCTTCCCGCAGCTCTACATCGCCTGGCTCACACCCGAGGACATGGGCCGTCTGCACGACAACCGCCACCGCGCAAGGAAGGACCTGAAGGACTTCATCCAGCTGCATCCTCACCGCGAGGACATGCAGCGTCTGATCGATCGCGCCGTATGTACCCTCTACTGGACGAAGACGGAAGACAAGGAGGGCAACACGCAATACACGATCCTGCCCGCCCGTCTGAACTATTACCTCGCCATGAACGGCTTCTACACGCTAAAAGACGACACCCGCAAGGAACCGCTCTACATCGCCATCGACGGGGCGAAGGTGCGCCGCGTGGTGGCGAAGACCATCGTGAACTTCCTCATCGGACAGGCTAAGCGCGACGGACTTGACGAGGCATTGCAGAACAAGCTGCTGCGCTGCCGTGACCTGCCGACCGACCACGTGAGCCACCTCGAGGAGCGCGACGACCTCGACTTCACGAAGTGTACCGCCGAGTCGCAGCTGTTCTTCTTCCGCAACGGCTGGACGGAGGTCACCGCCGAGGGCATCAAGATGCGTCGCTACTCCGACCTTGACGGCAGCTACGTCTGGGAAGACACCATCATCGACCACGACTACCGTCAGATGGCGCCGATGTTCAAGGCCGAACGGCTCGACGACGGCGGCTACAGCGTCGACATTCCCAGCCTGCCGCCGAGCAAGTTCTTCCAGATCATCATCAACACCTCGCGCCTGCACTGGCGCAAGGCCGACGAGGGCGGACTGGACCTCAGCGAGGAGGAACAGCGCGAGGAGCACCAGTGCCTGGCCAGCAAACTCGCCTGCATCGGCTACCTGCTCTTCGGCTACAAGTCGGAGTCGGAGGCCTGGGCACCCATCTGCCAGGACTCGAAACTGGCCGAAAGTGAGGACGAGTGTAACGGCGGTAGTGGTAAGTCGTTGTTTCTCAAAGCGGTAAGCCATTTGATTAAAATGTTTTATATCGATGCCCACGTGCCCTCAATCGTCGACAACCGCTTCCTGTTCGACGGTGTGACGGAGGATACCGACCTGATCATCGTCGATGAGTGCGACCGCCGGCTGAACTACGACTTCTTTTTCGGACGCATCACCGGCGACCTGAAGGGCGAGGAAAAGGGCAACCACCCGTTCCAGATCCCTTTTTCCAGGAGTCCGAAGATTGCCTTCGCCACGAACTATGTGTTGAAGAAGCACGACGCCAGTACCGAGCGCCGCATCTGGCCGCAGGTCTTTTCCGACTATTACCACGAGGCCACGCGCCTGAACGACTACCGCGAGTCGCGCTCTATCCGCGACGATCTGGGCTGTAACCTCATGGGTACGGAGTATGACGAACAGGACTGGCAGGCCGACATTGCCTTCATGCTGCAGTGCCTGCAGTTCTATCTGTCGCTGCCCAAGGGCGAGCGCCGCATCATGCCGCCGCTGGGACGTATCGGACTGCGTGAGCAGATGGCGGCTGTGGGCAAGGACTTCAAGTCGTGGGCCGATGAGTTCCTGGCCGAGGACGGCGGCAACCTCGACTGCGAACTGAAGGCCGAGGACATGCTGGCAGCCTTCAATGCCGAGACCCGCTACGGCTGGTCGCCCAAGAAGTTCGCCCAGCATCTGAAAGCCTACTGCGACATGGCCCCGCACATCCACTGTCTGAACCCCGCCTCGAAGACCGGCAAGAAAACCGATGGCGAACGCTGGATCAAACGAGAACCCAATGGTGGTCAGAAGACCTGTTATTATGTAGAGTCAGTCCAACAGCATGCTATTGATGCAGCAACCATTGAACCAGAAGAGCAGACCTTAATATTCTGATATCATTCTTCTTATTGTTGCGGTTCGTTTCTTCGAAGCGGACCGCTTTTTTGTGCCTGTGACAGATTGTGCCTGTGACAGATGCTATCCGTTCTTTTTATGCTAGTTTTTATTTTTTTATTTAGACCCTCAACTTTTCCTTTTTTATCTGTCACATCCGTCACAGAGAGAAAGAGTCTTTTGTAATTTGCTTATTATCAATTTGATAGTCTTCAGTTTTAGCTGTGACACATCTGTGACACATTTGTGACACATCTGCGATTCAACATCATCTGTCACACAAAATTCTCACAAAATGGACATTCCGTATTGTGAGATTTCAGGGCCTTACGGCTCACCCTCGACGAGCCGTAATCTCGCCCTCGACGACATTACGGCTCACTGCTCACGACATTACGGCTCGTATCGCTGGGGCGGCCCCAGTGATAGGTGCCGAAATTTTTCCGCCCGAAACTATTTCAAGCCTTTTTAACATAATTTAGGGGGGGGTGACACTCTTTAACAAAATTCTTTGTACCTTTGTCGCCAGTTACTATTAAACATATTATTAACTAAATAATTAAAAAGCGTATGACAACAAAGAAAAAGAAGTATGAGAAGCCTGCGATGCAGGTCTTCGAGTTGAAACAACAGCCGCAGCTGCTGGCAGGAAGTAACAACGGTGGTGGCGATATCCCTAGAAACCCCAATTACCCTGGTGGCAACCCCGATCCATTCTCTTACTAATCCACACAGTGTTTAACCAATTAAAAAGAAAACGACAATGAAGACAATGAAGTTTTTATCTTTGGCTGCACTGGCTCTGA
>JAEEGJ010025714.1_pt1 | contig 12028 bp, 11 predicted proteins | sample 8958761 | NCBI WGS metagenome assembly JAEEGJ01 (sample SAMN16246546, study PRJNA631951) | gut metagenome | biome: gut microbiome; feature: rumen; material: RS-attached | host: Bos | place: Iran: Karaj | collected 2018-10 | reverse complement strand
GTGTGGGCGCGGCAGTTGGCGCAGGCGTGGCCGCAGGCGGCGAGGCTGGGGTCGGGGTCGCCGTGGGCTGGGGCGTTTGGGGCCCGCAGCCTGCCAGCAGCAGGACAGCCAGGAACAGGGCCAGGATCGCCGCTGCGCGCCTCTCGCCTCTCTGTGAACGATGCTTCATTTCTTCTCTCCTTTCTCCGTCTTTCCATTTGATTTGTATTCTTCTTATTTCAGCTTATCATTTGTGTTGTTTATTTGTCTACGATACGTTTGTTGAGTTTTTTCAACCGGAGGTTTCGTCCGTCTGTCCCATCCCCATTTTCAGTGGTCGTCCCCCCCTCTTCCGCTCGACCGTAACATATCCCGTGGGGGAATAAGCAAGCATATCCCCCCGGGGGATAATGGAAAAATCCTGAAAAAAGGTCGAAAAATGCCGGAGCAAATGATTTGCCCCGGCATTTCACTCGCTCGGTGTCCCGTTTTCAGTTCCCGGTCAAATAGTATTCGTGCATGCGGTATCCGTCAATCTCCCAATTTGTAGAACTCCTGACCGATTCAGGGAGGGTCTCTACCGGCAAGCGGGAAGCCGGCCATCAGCTCTTTTTCGGCAGGCCCAGAGTCAGGGCCAGGCCCTTTTTCGTTTTGCGCACAGCGGCGAAGGAGCCTGGCAGCCGCCACATTGCCTTGCGCAGCTTGGCCCCCGGCGCGTCCCCGTCTGCGGGGCTGCGATAAATGCCGTCCCACAGGCGATGATACTCCATTTCCTTCAGGTGCCGCTTGGTCCGGACCTCGATCTCCGCCAGGAGGAAGTCGGCTTTTTCCGCGGTGCGGATGCACATCTCCTCATTCTCCTCGGCAAAGTCCACGGTCTCCCGGAAGAGGGCCAGCAGCGCATCCTCCAGCTGCGCCCTGTCGGCGCTGACCCTGCCGTCGGCCTTCAACTCCCGGGTGATCCTCTGTCCCCGGTCCGTCAGGATGGGCAGCAGCTTATCCTCGCAGCGCTGCAGCTCCGTTAGCAGCAGGGGGCACTCCTCCGGCGGGCGGGCCGTCCCCGGGGTAACGGCAGCGGCATACTGCATCTGCCGGCGCAGGAGATAGGCCGCAACGGGGCCGCGAAGCTCCCCGTAGGGCAGCAGATAATCATATTCCGCGCTGCTCACCTGCAGGGGCTCCGCCCCCAGCGCGCGCTCCAGCTTCCCCAGAGGATGGACCATGCTCCGGCGCATGCTGAGCCACAGGGCGGCCCCCACCAGCTGGAAGAACAGGAAGGACAGCAGATAGAGCAGCCCCATGGCGCGGATCGCCTCCAGCAAGGGGCTCCAGCCATAGGCCCCCACGGCGAAGCAGCAGGGCTCCCCCGCCCCGTCGGTGAGCCAGCAGCCCCGGAGGCAGCTGCACTGGCGCAGGCGCATGGAATCAAAGTGCCAGCTGCCGCTGTCCAGCCCGTCCATCAGTTCCTCCGGCGTCATCCTGGCCGGAGCGGTGACCACCACGGGGAAGGCCGCCCGGGGCTTTTCCCCTTCATAATCACCGGAAAACTCCCGGGAGGGGAAGCTCCCCTTCCGCAGCGGATCCTGCCAGAAGGTCAGGAAAAAGCCCTTCTGGGAGGAATTGGTCATATTTCCGGAGGAGTTGCCCACGTCCCCCACATTATTGCCAATGGCCAGCTTCCCCTCCACGATCGTGAGGCCCACATTTCCCATGACGGCCCCGGTGAGATCAAAGCCCTCCCCCTTCATGATGTTGCCCCGGGGGATCAGGGCCAGCGTCCCCTTCCACAGGGGGATCTCCCGCTGGCGCGTCAGCGGCAGGCTGCCCGCGGGTACAAAGGCACATTCCGGCAGGGAGAAATCCAGCTTCTCCGCCGTCAAGCCCTCTTCGCCGCTGCGAGAGCGCAGCTCCTCCATGGCCCGCTCCAGAGCCTCTGCATAGACCGGCGCGCTCTGGGCGCGGATATCCCCCGCCACCAGGGTGGTGAGCAGGGCCGCCACCGCCAGCCAAAGGCACAGCATCCCCAGGGCCATCCGTCTGGCCAGGGAGCCGATGATGCTTCTCTGTTTCACGAGGATTCCCCCTTTCCTTCCTCCAGCCGCTGCATTTCCGCCTTCAGCTTCGCCCTGGCCCGGGACACCATCATCCGCAGGCTGTCGGGCTTCACGCCGAAGCGGAGCGCGATCTCCTTGTCGTCCTCCTCCAGCACATAGCGCAGCAGAAGGAGCTGGCGGCTGGATTCATCCAGCCGTTCCATGGCCCGCCGGAAGGTCTCCTCCTTCTCCAGGGAGAGATAGTATTCCTCGGGGCCCTTCCCCGCCGGGGCCGGGACGTTTTCATCCAGGGGCTGGGTCCCCTGCCGGGTTTTCCGGCCAAGATACGTCATGGCGGTGTTGCGCACGGTGGTATAGACGTAGCTCAGGCATTTTCTTTCCGGCAGCTCCCGTAGGGTCTCCACCTTCTGCCAGAGCCGCAGGAAGGCCTCCTGCAAAATATCCTCCGCTTCGTGCTCCGAAGCGCCCTGGGAAAGGATCAGCTTATGCAGCAGAGGCTTCATGCGGCCGTAGACCCCTTCGAGGAACGCCTGCTCCTCCGCGACGGGGTCAATCCGCCGTTTCCATTTCCTCATCGATCCGTTCCTCTTCCATCTCTGCGCTCACGGCCTCTTCCCCGGCTTTCTCCCCGGCCCGGTCCTCCTGCGCAGCATAGACGCTCTCCGCCGTTTTCTCCTGCCGCTCCTGGTTGGCGGAGGCGGTGAAGGCGGCATAGCCCGACAGGGACCCCAGCACCAGCAGCACCACCGCCACCTTGCCGAAGGTGTGCAGAGCGGCGCTGCATCGGAGGGCGGCGCGCTTTTTCCCGGCGCAGCGGCTCAGGATCCGCATCACGGCTTCTTCCTCCCCCGCGGGGGCGGCGTTTTCCTCCGGCGGAAGGGCGCGCAGTTCCAAGCGCAGCGCCTCTCCCTCCCGGTCCGCATAGCGGTCCAGCAGGATACGCAATGCCGCATCGTCATAGGCGCGGTAGAATTCCTTTTTTCTGGCGTTCAGATCGTTCATGTCCTTCGCTCCTTTACCCCGGGTCTGAGGCGCTTTCACTTCTATAGACCCGCCATGCGGCGTTTTGCAACAAAAAGCGCGGGGAATTCTTCCCCGCGCGCTAGTTTTCTTCCTTTTGGAAGGCGTAGTATTCGTGGACGAGGCTGCGGTAGCCCAGGCGCTTCAGGTCTTCATAGCGCACGTCGTACCGCCCCTTGGTACGTTTGCCGCTGACGAGCCAGCGGAGGCAATCCTGGGCGTATCGGTCGATGTCGCGGAGGCTGTCGGCGGTGGTGAGCAAGGGGAAGAACCAGCGGCTCCAGCTCAGGTCGTTATCCGGCGGGCTCTCCAGCAGCTTTCGGTTGAAAACGCGGATGAAAGCGGCGGCGGCCTTCTCCCCGCCATATCCGCCGCGCTGCCGCCAGCGCATGAGGGCCCGGCTCTTCCGGCGCATCTTCCCCTTGATCTTTTCCAGGGACGCGGGGGCGATGTCCACCGTATCTCCCCGGCAGCGGAAGCCCAGGAACGTCCAGCCCTCCGCCGGGTCGAAAAGCTCCTCCTTGGCGGGGTTCAGGCCCAGCCCATGCTCCGTCAGGATGGCCCGCACCTCCCCGGCCAGCGCCTCCGCGCCGGCCCGGTCGGGGGCAAAGAGGATGATGTCGTCGCTGTATCGGGCATAGGGGACGCCCCGGCGGGCGAAGTGCCGGTCCAGCTCCCGGAGATAGAGGTTGGCATAAAAGGCGGAGAGGGGCGTCCCCGCCATGATGCCCTTCTGCTCCCGGACGGTCTCCCGCCCCGAAAGGGCCCGCTCCTCCCCCAGCAGGGCGCTGAGGAAGCCATAGAGCCGCCCATCCTCCCCCAAGGCTTCGGCCAGCATGGGCAGCAGCTTTTCCACGGGGATGGAATTGAAATAGTTGCTCACGTCCGCCTTGTAGGCCCACATCTCCCCAAGGCCGGGGACGGCGCGCAGAGCCCGGACGGCGTCCTTGGCGGTGCGTCCGGGGCGGAAGGAATAGAGATTATCCTCGAAAAGGCCGTCGCAGCGCCGCAGCAGCAGCCAGGTCAGCAGCTTCAGCACCGTATTTTCTGCTTTCGGATAGGTGTAGACCACCCGTTTTTTCCCGGAGGTCATCTTGCTGATGACGGATTTTCTCGGCAGCGGGAAGGGCTCCCCCGCCTCGATGCTCCGGCAGACGGGGAGATAGCCTTCCCCGTCGATGAAATCCCGCAGCTCGGCGGCAAAGGCCTTGGGGAAGGCCAGGGAGGTCTTGTATTCATAGAACTTCTCCCAGCATTCCCGCCGGGACAGCTGATCCAGCAGGGACAAATCCTCCCCTCCTTTACCGGGCATCCGCCGCAGCCGCGCAGAAAACAAAGGTGGTCCCGCGGCCCCAAAATAAAAAGCAGAAAGAGAAGATTTTAAATTCCGGAAATTCCGGAATTATACCAGACCGTACACGGATCGGCTGCCTGCGAAGCCTGGGTATGCCCCCATGATCCGTGCCGGGTCCGCCGCAGGCGCAAAGCATTCTCTTTCTGCTTTTTATTCGGTTTTTACAGCCCCAGGGCGGCGCGGGTGCGGGTGGCCACATAGGACCGGGTATTCCACCAGCCGTCGTGGTCATAGTAGAAGCGGACATAGGGCAGGCCCTGGGCCCGGCAGCTGGTACGCAGCTTGTTTGCTTCGCTGTTCTCGCTCATCAGCTCGGCCACCAGGGCTTTCCGGTCTCCCTGCCAGAAACTGTAAACCGTGGAACGGCTCTTGGGCAGGGGCTCCCGGGTGATGCGGTACTGGGGGAATTCCTGGCTGAACACCATGTCGAAATAGGCCAGGTAATTGCCCTGGAAGGAATACTGGTTCTCCTCAGTGGGCATGTCGTCCCCCCAGGAGAAGCCGGAGGCGGCGGGTTCTCTCTCCTGACGCTGAGGCCGATAAGCGTTCTGCTGCGGGGCGGGCTGGGGATTCTGGGCATTGTGGGATGCCTGGACATCGTTCAAGAGGGAATCGACGCCGGCTTTCTGGGCTGCCTCCTTCAAGGCATCCAGAACAGGGGCCAACTCCTTCTTGCTGTCACCGAGGAGCTTGGACAGCAGGCTCATGGCGCTTCCTCCTTCATGATTCTTTTACTATGATGATACCATATTCCACTTTGATGTCAAGGGTCCGGATCAAAACTCCTCCCGTACGATGGGCTTTCGGGCCTCGGCGATCAGCTGTTCCCGTATCCTGCCGATGGCCTTGATCACCTTCGGGTCGAAATGAGCGCCGCTGCCCCCTTCCAGGATGGCCAGCGCCTCCTCCGGGGTCACGGGTTCCTTGTATATCCGGGGGGATACCAGGGCGTCATACACGTCCGCCGCCGCCATGATCCGGGCGGAAAGGGGGATCTCCTCGCCCTTCAGCCCGCCGGGATAACCCTTCCCGTCCCACTTCTCGTGGTGCGAGGTGGCGATCTCCTCCGCCGTTTTCAGGAAAACAGGGTCGTCCAGGTTCCGGAAAATATCGCGGATCACCTTGCCGCCCTTAGGCGCATGGCTCTTCATTTCTTCAAATTCTTCCCGCGTCAGCTTGCCGGGCTTCAGCAGGATCGTGTCGGAAACGGAGATCTTGCCCACGTCATGGAGCGGCGCGGCATCCCGCATCTCCGCGATGTTCTCCGCCGTGAGCTCCTCCGGGTACATGCCCTGCCTGCGCATGGCTTCCGCGATCATGGCCACATATTTCTTGGTGCGGATCACATGCTCGCCGGTGCTCTGGTCCCGGGTCTCGATCAGGGCCGCCAGGTCCTCGATCACATGATTCTGCATGCCGCTGCGCCGCTTCATCTCCTCCTGGACTCTTTCAGTCAGCGCCGACTGCTGATGCAGCATCTCGTCGTTGCGGCGGGCGATGCCGGAGGCCAGCACGCTCACGGCAAACACTCCCAGGAGCCGGGGCGCGGCATAGTGGGCGAACAGCTCCGCCATGCGCCGGGGCGTCGCCAGGGGCACGCGGTTCGCAAGGTCCATCGCTTCCTCGTCCGTGAGCATGCCCTTGAGGAAGTTCCGGTCCGGCATCCCCAGGAAGAAGCCGCCGTAGACGCCGGCCAGGATCAGCAGCACGGAGCCTGCCAGGGACAGGATCAGCAGCTTTTTCTGATAGCGGTACTGGGCCACCAGCAGGGCGGGGATCGCCGCCAGGAGAACGGTATGCACGGTGATGGCGACGCTGAACACCCCGATGCCCAGATAGCCGGAGAGGATGATGAGATATTTGAAGCCCGGGCGGCGCAGCAGATCCTCGTTCTTTTTCGTCAGACGGCAGGCCAAAACGGCCAATGCCGCCAGATTGAAGAAAAGGATGCCCAGCACCGTGCTGCCCCGCATCACGGGGGTCGGCGCGGTGAAGATCCCCAATTCATTGAGGACTTCCGACAGCAGCACCAGAACGCTCAGTAAGCCGAGGCAGACCAGATTGAAGCGGTTGGCCTTTTCCTCCGCATTGCGATAGATCTCTTCATTGACGGAAGAATCCTCCATAATCTCTCGCATAATGCCTCCCCTTTTCCCGCTGTCCGGACTCCGGAAACGGATGAAATATGATTTGTCGGTTATTTTACCATTCCGATACAGGCTTTGCAAGAGCGCCGCCCTCTCTTGTTTTTTCCCCCGGCGCCGGTGTTCCTGCGCCCTTTCCTTTGCTTTACAGAGCGCCGTAGACGATGTTGCGGATGCGGGGATGGACGTATTCTTCCTTGTTGGGCACGCACTGATGGGCATAGACGATGGTGATCTTCTTCGCCGGGTCCATGAGCACCCAGGTGCCCCAGCCGCCGGTCCAGCCGAATTCCCCGATGCTGGAATTGCTGCCCGCCTCGGGACGCATCCTGGTGCGCACCGCCAGGCCGTAGCCATAGCCGCTGAGGTAGGGATTCTCGAAATCCCGGATGGCCTGGTCGCTGAGGCGGTTCATGGCCATGAGGCGGATGGTGCTGTCGCTGAGGAGCCGCACGCCCTTGTATTCCCCCAGGGTCATGGCCAGGGCGAAGCGGGAATAATCCTCCATGGTGCCGAAAAGGCCGCCGCAGGCGGATTCATAGGTGGGAGAATAGAAAAGCGGCGGGAAGTCGCCCTGCTTCCGGCCCTCGGGCGTCAGCTGATACATGACGGAGATGCGCTCCTTCTTCTCCGCCGGGACGCGGAAGCAGGTGTCCCCCATGCCCAGGGGATCAAAGATATTCTCCTTCAGATAATCCCCGAAGGTCTGCCCCGTCAGGATCTCCAGCAGAGCCGCCGCCACATCCAGGCTCTGGCCGTAGTAATAGTGCTCCCCGGCCTCGAAAGCGCCGGGGACATCCCCCGCTGCCCTGGCAAATTCCCGCAGGTTGTAGGTGCCCTGCTTCTTACATTCCTCCATCCGTTTTGCCAGCTCCTGGCTGTTGGGATTCGGCCAGCCCCAGTCCACGGTGACGCCGCTGGTCATGTCGAACAGATGGCCCACGGTGACGGTCTTTTTCGCCGGGACCACGGAGAGGTCGCCCCTGGGGGAATAGGAATAGATCTTATGGTTTTTGAACTCCGGGATATAGTCCTCCACCGGGTCGGTCAGCAGATAGAGGCCCTTTTCCAGCAGCTGCAGGCAGGCGGCGCTGGCGATGGGCTTCGTCATGGAGGCCAGCTGGCAGATGGTCTGGGCCGTGAAGGGTATCTTTTTCTCCTCGTTGGCATAGCCCACCCACTTTTCATAGCGGAGCTCCTCTCCCTGATAGACCCGCAGGCCCGCGCCGCCGGGTCCCAGCTTCAGCACTTCCTCCAGCAGATTATCCAGATTCTTCAGGCTTCCCATGTCGTTCTTCCTTTCCTGGTTTTTTTATTCATTGGTTTCAGTGTAGCAGAAAAGGGCGAAGGCCGCAAGCATGATCGGCAGGAGAAACGCATACCGCCGCGGGAATGTCCGCGGCGGCTGTGTTTACCAGATGAAGTTGGATTTCAGCATTTCCCCGTTGTCGATGAGGATGTCCTCGCCGGTGATGGAGCGGTTGACCACGGTGAGATAGTAGGCCAGGTCCGCGATCTCCTCCGGCCGGGCCCACTTCCCCAGCAGCGTCTCCGCCAGCACGGCGGCATAGAGCTTTTCATCCTCCAGGATGTGGCGGTTCATGTCCGTGATCACGCCGCCGGGGGAAATGCTGTTGCAGGTGATCCCCCGCTTGGAGACTGACAGGGCCAGATTCTTCATATACCCCACCAGGCCCGCCTTGCTGGCCACATACTGGGGGAATTCCGCCCCGTTGCGGGCGGAGGCGGAGGCGATGAAGAGGATGGACCGGAGCCCCGGCGACTCCGCATAACACTGCGCAAAGCGGATGGTGCCCCGCAGGTTCACGTCAATGGCCTTCTCCTCCTCTATGGTCCCGGCGCAGCTGATGAGGATCTCCGGCGTCTCCTCCGGCGAAGGCCCTTCTTCCGCGCATATATCACGGCAAAAATGGCGGTATGCCGGGTTTTCCAGGCTGCTTTCCCGAAGGTCGAAGCCGAATACCCGGTGCCCCTCCCCCAGGAATTTCTCCGCGATGGCCCTGCCGATGCCCCCGGCAGCGCCGGTGATGAACACCCGCATATCAGGCCCCCTCCGGCAGAGGCGAAGGGCCCTGCCGCCCCAGCAGCCGCCGGGACACCCGGTAGCCCAGGGGGGAGAACACCACCTCGAACACCAGCTCCAGCGCCGCCCCGGTGAGGGCGCAGGTGATGCATTGCAGCGTCGTCCAGCCGAAGAAGATGCGGCTGACCAGCAGGGCAAAGATCAGGTTGTCCGCAACCTGGGCCAGGAAGGTGGAGATATAGGAGCGCAGGATGAAGCCGCCGAAGCCCTTGTCCCGCTTCAGGAGCCTGCCGATGCCGTAATTCAGGAAGTTGTTCAGCACGGCGGAGGCGGCGAAGGCGACGGAGGAACCCAGGATGATATACCAGGTGCCGCCGAAGGTGCCGTCCAGGGCGGCGTTGATGACGGCCTCCTCCCCTTCCACGAAGCTCTCGCCCCAGACGCCGGGGATGCGCGTGGCGATGAAGAAGATCAGCGCCATCAGAAGGTTCAGCCCCAGCGCCGCCAGGGACATGGCAGTGGCGGCCTTCGGCCCGTAGCAATGGGTCAGCACATCCATGGAGAGGAAGGTGAGCCAGGAAAAAAGGATCCCGCAGTCCAGGGCGAGCCAATCCAGGCCTGTGTCGATGCTTTTGTTGGCCAGCAGGTTCATCCCCACCACGGAGAGGACCAGCAGCGCAGCGATCAGCGGCGGAACGGACTTCGTCAGATTGCGGAATTCGGCAATACGCTCTTTCATTCTTGGAGTCTCCTTGTTTTTTTCAGGTGGTTATCAGGAACACCTATTTACGCCGAAGCAGTGAGGGGTATCATACCACAGGCTGCGGAAACTTGCAAGCGCGGTTTTCCCTTTTGCAGGGTAACGCCGCCGCGCCTTTTTGCATATCTTGCGTTGATTCCTGCGGCGGATTCCCTTATAATTTATGTATAGGGAAAAGAAAAACGAAAAAGGAGGTACCGTATGTATTACAAGGAAATCGCGGGGGTGAAGGTCTCCGCCCTGGGCATGGGCAATATGCGCCTCCCCACCCTGGACGGGCAGGACAACCGGATCGACAAGGAAAAGGCGCAGGAGATCATCGACTACGCCATGAGCCACGGGATCAACTACTACGACACGGCCTACCGCTACCACGGGGGCGAATCCGAGCGCTTTATCGGCCAGGCGCTGAAAAAGTATCCGCGGGAGAGCTTCCTCCTGGCCAGCAAATTCCCCGGCCACATGATGGTCAAGAAGGGCGGCGGCGTGGTGGGCTTCACCAGCGGTCTGGCCGGATGGCCGGACAACACCGTGGCGGGCGTCTTCGCGGAGCAGCTGGAAAAGTGCCAGGTGGACTATTTCGACTTCTATCTGCTGCACAACGTCAGCGAAAAATCTCTGGAGATCTATGACGATCCCGAGCTGCAGGTGGTGGAATTCGTCAAGAAGCAGAAGGCGGAGGGAAAGATCCGGCATCTGGGCTTCAGCTCCCACGCCTCCTCGGCGGCCACCATCGACGACTTCCTGACCCGGCATGAGGGGGTCTTCGATTTCGTGCAGATCCAGCTGAACTATCTGGACTGGAAGCTGCAGGACGCCAGGAGCAAGTATGCGGCCATTGTGAAGCACGGCGCGAAGGTGGTGGTCATGGAGGGCGTGCGGGGCGGCAGGCTCGCCCAGCTCCCGGAGGAGCAGATGGCCCGGCTCCGGGCCCTGCGGCCCGGGGACAGCGCCGCCCGCTGGGCGCTCCGCTGGCTCCAGTGCCTGCCCGATGTGGCGGTGGTGCTCTCCGGCATGACGACGCTGGACCAGATCCGGGAGAATGTGGAGACCTTCGCCGCGCCGGAAGCGCTGAACCAGGCGGAAGGGGCTCTCCTGACGGAAGTGGCGGATTCCATGCTGAACTGGGTGCCCTGCACCGGCTGCCGCTACTGCACGGAGGGCTGCCCCATGGAGCTGGATATCCCCAAGATCATCGCGGCCTATAATGGGGTGAAAAACGGCGACTTCATGTCCCGCTACGACCCGGACACGGCGGACAGCGCCATGGATCCCCGGCGCTGCGTGGGCTGCGGCTCCTGCGCCGCCATCTGCCCCCAGGGCATCAAGATCCCCGCGATCATGGCGGAATTCGCGGAAATGCTGAAGCCGCCCCGCCGCTGAGGGGAAAGGCATAAACGGAAAACCCCTGATCCTTCCCGGCCCGGGAGGGATCAGGGGCCTTTTTTCGTAAAACAGGTTGGCTCAGACCGGCCCGGGGCTGCTCCCGGAACGGCACCGGTCCGACTTTCCCGCCCCGCCGAAAGGCGGGGCGGGAAAAAATGCATGGACCGATCCTCAGGCCGCCGGCGTCGCCGTGACGATGCTGTTGGGGTTGATGATCTGCTGGTTGCCGGCATTCTTGTTGACCCATTCGATCATGTTCGGCATCAGGATCTTCAGAGCCAGAAGCAGAACGAAGATCAGCACGAAGCCGATGATGGCGTTCTTCAGCGCCTGCTTCGCCTTTTCACGATCCTGCTGCTCCTCCGCCTTGGCGAATTTCACGCCCAGGACGACGCAGAAGATGGCGCCCGCCGCGCCCACGATGCCCAGCAGGGGACCCAGAAGCGCATTGATGAGGCCGATGATCGGGGATGCTACCTGGTCAAACATTTGCTTTTCCTCCATTCAAAATTCCAAAGAATTTTCGATTTTGTCCTTCCAAAGGCTGATTTTTCTATGTTTTTTCCGTGTTTAAGGGCATATTACCACGCAAAGCGAACGCAAACGTTACAAATTCGGGGCTTCCTGAAAAAAATATGGAAGCAGGAGGCCGGGGAAACTGCGTGCGTTTCCCCGGCCTCCTGTATTCGGTATCAGCAGAGCCATCCTGCCCGCAGGACGCCCCGCCGCCGTCACAGCTGCGCCTTGACCCGGTCCCGGACTTCCTCCATGTCAACGGTGGGCTCGAATCTGGCGACGACCTTGCCCTCCCGGTCCACCAGGAATTTGGTGAAATTCCATTTGATATACGCCTTGTCTCCGAAGGCCTTGTTGTTCATATCCGAGAACGTTTTCAGGGCTGCGTTCTTCAGGCCCTTTCCGAAGCCTTCAAAGGGCTTTTCCGTGGCCAGGAACGCAAACAGGGGGTCGGCAGTCTCCCCGTTCACGTCGATCTTGGCGAACTGGGGAAATTCCGTGCCGAACTTCACCGTGCAGAATTCATGGATCTCCTCGGCGCTTCCCGGAGCCTGGTTGGCGAACTGGTTGCAGGGAAAGTCCAGGATCTCCAGGCCCTGCTCCTTCATCTCCTTATACATCGCCTCCAGCGGCTCATAATGGGGCGTGAACCCGCAGCCGGTGGCCGTGTTGACGATCAGCAGCACCTTCCCCCGGTATTCGGAAAGGCTGACCTCGGCGCCGATCCTGTCCTTCACTGTGAAATCGTATACGCTCTTCATGTTCCTTATC
>JAEEGJ010025711.1_pt1 | contig 12029 bp, 7 predicted proteins | sample 8958761 | NCBI WGS metagenome assembly JAEEGJ01 (sample SAMN16246546, study PRJNA631951) | gut metagenome | biome: gut microbiome; feature: rumen; material: RS-attached | host: Bos | place: Iran: Karaj | collected 2018-10 | reverse complement strand
TGTTTGTTCTGCTTGCGGTGTCGTCACCGCGGTTGTCGTTTCTGTTGTCATATTATTTGATTTTTGGTGATTGTTTCTCCTATTGCCCCACACTGCGCTTCGCTTGTATCGCCCCACACTGCGCTACGCTTGTGTGGGGTTACTTGCGCTTCGCGCGTTTTGTCCCTCCGGGACTGCTTAAGGAAGTGTTTTACCCCTAAAGGGGGCATTGGGGCTTTTCGCATCATCCCATCATCGCATCATCCCATCATCGTATCATCGTATCATCGTATCATCGCATCATCCAATAAAGTACTTTGCATCACAAAGTCGATACCCAAAAAAAATTAGCCGCGACATTCCTTTAAAAACCGTTCCAGAGCATCCACGTGCGCGGCGAAGGCTTTCCTACCCGACTCGGTAATCACATACGTTGTGTTCGGCTTGCGTCCGATGAACGACTTTTCGCAGCGAATATAGCCAGCATCTTCAAGATGGCGGGTATGGCTCGCCAGGTTCCCATCGGTGAGCTCCAGCAACGACTTCAACGTGGCAAAATCCGCCGAGCCATTCGCCGCTAAAACCGACATGATGCCTAAACGGATCTTGTTCTCAAAAGCCTTATTTAAACCGTCAATAATTGCCATATCACATTGATTTTGCTTTTATCGTTGAATGTCTCTTCCGAATTGTTATTACCATTGTTATTGATTGTTGTTCCATTACCAGGGGTTACACCTTGCTTATAATCTTTCGTCCCTACGGGACTTTGGGAAAGGGGGGCGCCTGTTTCTACCGAGCTTTTGTCCCTGACGGGACATCCCCGCCCCCGTTGCCGATTGCCTATTTTCCCCGTTCGAATATCAACACATACGCAATCCCGAAAACAATGTGCATCACGCTGAAACCGAGGAACCAGAATAGCAGCGCGTGCGACATCGTAAAACAGTCTATGATGCCGAGGATCAGCTCCGCGTAGCCGAGCAAACGCAAAGCGGGATAGGTGTAGTGGCTGCAGTTGAGTTGCGCGAGGCCGTAGAAGAGGAGCATGATGGAGGAAGTGAGCCCGTAGTGCCCCTGCATTACCAAAGCCATGCTAAGGAGACCGCCCGCCGCGAGCGGGATGAAGAAATCGAGGAGCATCTGCATCATTCGTTTGTCAAAAACAAAACGTAGATTATTGCGTTTCGACTTGATGATGGCACCAACATAGACAGTGAGCAGCGACAGCATGAGCAGCCCGATGGCGATCAGGGCTGCGATGCGGATGCGCGAAGGCGTGTTCAGATTGGCATAGCGGTGCAGATTTTCGAAACAGGGAAGCCAGTCCCCCACCCCGATGACGGTTGCCGCCATCGCGGAGGCCACCGCCGCATATAGCCCGACAATAATGATGGAACATCCGCTAACCGCCTGAAAACGTGACGATTTACTCATCATCTCGCGGATGTCGTTCAGTGTCTGTCTAACCTCTTTTTGTTCCATAATATTAAAAGTACTTTGCGCTGCAAAGATACATTTTTTTTGATATACGACACGTTTTCGGAAAAAATTATTGCTGCTCCTTCAAAAAAACATCATGATTCCCAAAATCCGTACACGGCATGAATTGCTCAATCTCTTTCTCGATCGACTTCCACCTGAAGAACTGCTGAAGACAAACCGTGAAGATTTCTGCATTTTTGGTAAAGATAATCATATAAAACGGACCTGTTTTGGGAAACGAGGTACAACCGATTTTCTCAATGTCCGTCCAGGCAAAAGTTCTGTACTCGCAGTCTGTACAGGAATTCACATCGGTGGTTTCCAAAGTCTTCACGCCATTTGAGGACACGCCAGATCGGTCGATTGTTATAAAGAAGGCCCGCTGAGGCCAAACCATAACAAAAAACAAACGAATAAAATAAACAGAACTGAATATACCGAATAAAAGTAAAAAAGCACAAAATGCAGCTTCGAATGAATTTTCGAAAGAATTCGACAAAATCCTCCATAAGCATACAACAACCATCACCAACCCGAAAACAATAAAAACGGATAGGATAACACTCACGAACCAGAAGCCCCCCGCTGTATAAAACGTCTTGCCCTTAGGCTGAAACAATTCTTCTTCCATACTCAAATAATAAGCAAACTTTTACCTAAACGACCGCACCTCAACTTTATCAGCATTGAAGTAGTCCAACTCGACACACCTCAAGCGCCGTTTGTGGTCAAAGCTGAAAGTAATATGCGTACGCCTCCCTTCGTCCGTATAGAACCACAAATTAGTGAATTGCCTGTGCCTACAATGTCTAAATTTATAATTATACGGAGCCATGCATTCGGGACCGAACTCTATAGTATCCGTGATGTTGAATGCCTTGATAAAATCATCCAGGGTGGTATTATACGAAAGGAATAATCCAACATCTCCCAAAGAGAGAAAACTACCGCGCGCCAACTTGAAATCCAAATAACGAAGCCGTATATTCCCTTCATTGTCAGAAAGATATGTAACATGTTTCTTCTTTTCATGAATCCAATTCACCCGATAAACATATACCGCAGTATCCTCGATGGTCAACGGGTAATATGTTAGTTCAAAATTAAAAGTTCCATAGCGCCACTTGCCCTTTCCGTCAAAAACAAACGGAAGGTCGGCGAGTTTTCCAACAATTGGGACAGAAGACCGGATTTGTCCGATATGAATGGTGTCCGACTGCGCAAAAGAAGACACACACCACAACATAACAGACAAAACCAAAAATATTCTCTTAACTGAAACCATACGAACAATTTTAGTGCACAAAAATACAAAAAAATCCACCACCCTCCCATTCTTCATTCTTAATTCTTAATTCTTAATTACAAAAAAGCGGCCGGGAAACTCGCTCCCAGCCGCCACAAAATTTATAAAAAAGTTGAACGTAGTTCAGACTATGCCAGACCACCGCCGCTCATGAACGGAGGCATCTGGTTCGGACGGTCCTGAATCACCCCGAACTGCTCCTCGTATTTGGAAACGTTGTCCTGCAACGCGCGAAGCAGACGTTTGGCGTTCACGGGAGTCATGATGACGCGGGAGCGCACAATGGCTTTCGGAATGCCCGGGGACATGGAGGCGAAATCCACGAAGAATTCGTTCTCAGAGTGGGAAAGGATGGCCAGGTTCGAATACACGCCCTGCGCAACTTCCTCGCTGATACTCAAATCCATCTTTTGTTCATTCTTATTTTCAGCCATATTCAATTTTCTTTTAAAATGTTACTATTACTGCAAATTGTAATTGTTTGGGGTTCGAGACTTTAGACTTTAGACTTTGGACTTTGGACTTTAGACTTTGGACTTTAGACTTTGGACTTTAAGTTCTACTCAAACGTCTTAAGTCTTAAGTCTCCAGTCTCCTGTCTCCAGTCTCCAGTCTTATTCTTCCTCCTTCGAAGCCATCAACGATTCGTACTCTTCCTTCGAGCCGACCTCGATGTTCTGGTAAGCACGGACACCCGTACCTGCCGGAATCTTCTGACCGACGATGACATTCTCCTTCATACCGATCAAGTTGTCGGATTTGGCGTTAATGGCAGCTTCTGTCAGAACTTTCGTCGTCTCCTGGAAGGATGCGGCGGAGATAAAGCTGTGTGTTTGCAGGGAAGCGCGGGTAATACCTTGCAGAATCGGTTTACCGGTGGCCGGACGTGCATCGCGGGTCACCACCAAACGCAGGTCTCTACGCTTCAACATGGAATTCAAATCACGCAGCTTCTTGGCCGAGATGATCTGACCCTTGCGGACAATATCGGACTGTCCTTTGCTGACCAATTCGACATCGCCAGCATCCTCAACAACCTTCTTGTCCCAAATCAAATCATTCTGCTCCTGGAAGTCGTTCTTGTTAATCAGCTCGCCCTGCAGGAACGTGGTATCACCCGGATCCTCGATTTCCATCTTGCGCATCATCTGACGCACAATGACTTCGAAGTGCTTGTCGTTGATTTTCACACCTTGCAGACGGTACACCTCCTGGATTTCGTTGATGATGTACTCCTGCACCTTCTGCGCACCCTTGATGTTCAGGATGTCAACAGGAGTCAGAGAACCTTCAGACAGCGGCGTACCGGCCTTCACGAAGTCGTTCTCCTGTGCGAGAATCTGCTTGGACGTCGGGATGAGATAAGTCTTGGCACCCTCGCCGGAATCCACACGCGGGGTGATCTTCACGACACGGTTACCGCGTTTCAGCTTCTTCTCGAAGGAAACGACACCGTCGATTTCGGACACCACGGCAGGATCGCTGGGGTTACGGGCCTCGAACAGCTCGGTCACGCGCGGCAGACCGCCCGTGATATCGCCGGACTTACCGAAGGAACGCAGAATCTTGACCAGAATCTCACCGGAATCGATGACCTGACCCTCTTCCACGGCCAAACGGGCACCCACGGGAACGTCGAAGCTCTTGATGATGTCACCATCCTCGTCAACGATGTTGATACCCGGGTTCTTGGTTTTCAGACGGCTCTCGATAATCACCTTGTCGTGAATGTTAGTCTGCTCGTCCGTTTCCACACGGTAGGTAACACCCTCGATAATATCGTTGAACTGCACTCTACCGGCGACATCAGACAGAATCACGGCGTTGAACGGATCCCAATCGGCGATCAGGTCGTTCTTCTTGATGGCATCACCATGTTTGAAGTAGAGGTTGGAACCGTAGGGCACATTCGCGGAGGAGAGCGCCACGCCGGTCTTCACGTCAATAATCTTGATTTCGGCAGTACGGCCGATCACCTTGTAGTAGAACTTGCCCGTGTCGTCGGTTTTCTCCAAGGCACGGAGTTCGTCGATGCTCAGCACACCGTCGTAAGAAGCGATGATGCTGCTGTTGGCGGCCACGTTACCGGCCACACCACCGACGTGGAATGTACGCAGGGTCAGCTGAGTACCAGGCTCACCGATGGACTGTGCGGCGATGACACCGACAGCCTCACCGATCTGCACCATCTTGCCGGTTGCCAGGTTACGACCGTAACATTTCTGGCAGATACCATGCTTGGACTCGCAAGTCGGCACCGAACGGATTTCCACCTCCTCAATGGGAGATTCCTCGATGATTTTACAATATTTTTCAGTCAACTCCTCGCCAGCCTTGATAATCAGCTCGCCGGTCTGAGGATGATAGACATCGTGCAGCGTCACACGGCCCAAAAGACGGTCGTACAGCGTTTCCACGACTTCCTCGTTGTTCTTCAACGCGCTCACGGTCATGCCGCGCAGCGTGCCGCAGTCCACCTCGTTGATAATCACATCGTGGGAGACATCGACCAGACGACGGGTCAGGTAACCAGCGTCAGCGGTCTTCAATGCGGTATCGGCCAAACCCTTACGGGCACCGTGCGTGGAGATGAAGTACTCTTGCACGGACAAACCTTCCTTGAAGTTGGACAAGATGGGGTTCTCAATAATCTCACCGCCGGAGGAGCCAGCCTTACTGGGTTTTGCCATCAGACCACGCATACCGGACAGCTGACGAATCTGTTCTGCAGAACCACGGGCACCGGAGTCGCGCATCATGTGCACGGGGTTGAAGCCCTGGCGGTCCTCCTCGATCTCCTTCATGAGGATCTTGGCCAGACGCGCGTTGCACTGCGACCACACGTCGATCACCTGGTTGTAACGCTCGGTGTTGGTGATGAAACCCATGTTGTAGTTCATGGTGATCTCATCGACCTGGGCGTTTGCCTCAGCAATCAACTTCGGTTTCGCGGAAGGCACAATCACATCGCCGAGGTTGAACGACATACCGCCTTCGTAAGCCATACGGTAACCGAGGGTCATGATGTCGTCAAGGAACTGCGTACAGGACTTGTTGCCGCACTTGGCGAGCACGTCACCGATGATATCGCGCAACGCTTTCTTCGTCAGCAACATATTGATATAGCCATAATCTTTCGGCACCACTTGGTTGAACATCACACGACCGACCGTCGTATCGACAATCTTCATAGTGCCCTGCCCATCGATATCGACGCGGCATTTGATTTTGGCGTTCAGATGAACTTTCTTCTCGTTATAAGCAATCATCACCTCTTCCGGTCCGTAGAAGATGCCGCCCTCGCCGGGGATTTTGTGGTCAGGCGTGGAGGGCAGTTCTTTCGTGATGTAGTACAGACCGAGCACCATGTCCTGAGAAGGCACGGTCACGGGCGCACCGTTGGCCGGGTTGAGAATGTTGTGGGAAGCCATCATCAGCATTTGGGCTTCCATGATGGCGGCGTTGCCCAGCGGCACGTGCACGGCCATCTGGTCACCGTCGAAGTCGGCGTTGAATGCCGTACAGCACAACGGGTGCAGACGGATAGCCTTGCCCTCAACCAAACGCGGTTGGAAAGCCTGGATACCCAGACGGTGCAGCGTAGGAGCACGGTTCAACAACACAGGGTGACCCTTCAGGATGTTTTCCAGAATCTCCCACACGACAGGATCCTTGCGGTCCACGATCTTCTTGGCGGACTTCACCGTCTTCACGATGCCTCTTTCGAGGATCTTGCGGATGACGAACGGTTTGAAGAGTTCAGCAGCCATGTCTTTCGGCAGACCGCACTCGTTGAGGTGCAAGTCGGGACCGACGACGATGACGGAACGACCGGAGTAGTCCACACGTTTACCGAGCAGGTTCTGACGGAAACGACCTTGTTTACCTTTCAGGCTGTCGGAGAGGGATTTCAGCGCACGGTTGGATTCCGTTCTCACAGCGCTGGATTTCTTGGAGTTATCGAACAGGGAATCGACAGCTTCCTGCAACATACGCTTCTCGTTGCGCATGATGACATCGGGGGCTTTGATTTCCATGAGGCGTTTCAGACGGTTGTTGCGGATGATCACGCGACGGTAGAGGTCGTTGAGGTCGGACGTGGCGAAACGGCCGCCATCCAACGGCACCAACGGACGCAGTTCCGGCGGAATCACCGGCACCGTCTTCACGATCATACGTTCCGGACGGTTGTCGGCGCGCTTGCGGCTGTCGCGGAACGCCTCAAACACGTGCAGGCGCTTGAGCAGGTCTTTCTTACGCTGCTGGGACGTCTCGCGGTTCGCGCGGTCGCGCAACTCGTAGGACTCGGCGTCCAAATCCACCTTGCACAGCAGGTCGTACAGGGCTTCCGCACCCATCTTGGCGATGAACTTGTTGGGGTCGGTATCTTCCAAAAGACGGTTTTCGGCGGGCACTCTCTCTGCCAGCTCGAAATAATCCTCTTCCGTCAACAGTTTGCCTTTCTTGATTTCATCGCTTTCCATGATACCGCCTTGGATCACGATATACTTCTCGTAATACACCACGGCTTCCACTTCCTTGGTGGCAAGGCCCAAAAGGGCACCAATCTTGTTCGGCAGGGATTTGAAGAACCAGATATGCGCCACAGGGACCACCAATTGGATATGGCCCATACGCTCGCGGCGCACCTTGCGCTCGGTGACTTCCACACCGCAACGGTCGCAGATAATTCCTTTGTAACGGATCCGCTTGTATTTACCGCAGTGGCATTCCCAGTCTTTCATCGGGCCGAAAATCTTCTCGCAGAACAGGCCGTCGCGTTCCGGCTTCAACGTTCTGTAGTTGATGGTTTCCGGTTTCAGCACCTCGCCGTGAGACTGTTCCAGAATCGTCTCCGGAGAAGCCAGACTGATGGTTATTTTATGAAACTCCTTTCGGGTGTTATTATCTTTTCTGAGAGCCATTTCTTTCAGATGTTTTTATTTCTTATTCAAATTTAATATCCAAACACAGGCCGCGCAACTCGTTGACCAACACGTTGAACGACTCGGGAATGCCGGACACCGGCATGTTGTCGCCCTTCACGATGGCCTCGTAAGCCTTGGCTCTGCCGACCACATCGTCAGACTTCACGGTCAGAATCTCTTGCAGCACGTTGGATGCGCCGTAGGCCTCGATGGCCCACACCTCCATCTCACCGAAACGCTGGCCACCGAACTGGGCCTTACCGCCGAGAGGTTGTTGCGTGATCAATGAGTAAGGTCCGATGGAACGGGCGTGCATCTTGTCGTCCACCATGTGATGCAACTTCAGGTAGTAGATGTAGCCCACCGTCGCCTTCTGGTGGAACGGTTCTCCCGTCTCGCCATCGTAAAGCTGAGTGCTGCCGTTCTCCGGCAGACCGGCGTTACGCAGGATCTCGTTGATCTGGTCGAGAGAAGCGCCGTCGAAAATCGGGGTGGCGTATTTCACACCGGTGTTCTTACCCGCCCAAGCCAGAATGGTCTCGTAAATCTGACCGAGGTTCATACGGGAAGGCACGCCCAGCGGGTTCAGCACCACGTCAACAGGACGTCCGTCAGCGAGGAACGGCAAGTCCTCTTGACGCACGATCTTGGCCACACAACCCTTGTTACCGTGACGACCGGCCATCTTGTCACCCACACGCAGTTTACGTTTGTTGGCGACATACACCTTGGCCATTTGCACGATACCTGACGGCAGTTCCGTGCCGATGGTGGCATCGAAAATCTCACGCGTGCGGCGTGACTCGATGTCGCGGACTTTCACCAGATAGTTGCAGATAATCTGCGCAACCATACCGTTCACACGGCTGTCGTTAGTCCATTTGGATACGGACACCGTCTTGTAATCGATGGTGTTCAACAATTTCTGGGAGAACTTGGAACCCTTTTGCACAATGGGTTCTTTGGTGTCGGCGCAAATCACATGCGCAACTTTGCCTTCCAGCACCTTGTAGAGTTTTCCGACCAGAACATCTTTCAGCGCATCCAGTTCCAGCTGGTATTTCGCTTTGATTTCCTCTTCGATGTCCTTGTCTTTTGCTTTGGATTTTCTGTCTTTAATCAGGCGGGACATGGATTTCGCGCCGATGACCACACCGCGCATTGACGGGGGCGCTTTCAGGGAAGCGTCCTTCACATCGCCGGCCTTCTCGCCGAAGATGGCGCGGAGCAGTTTCTCCTCGGGAGTCGGATAAGACTCACCCTTAGGCGTGATCTTACCGATCAGAATGTCACCCTCCTTCACCTCGGCACCCACGCGGATCAAACCATCCTCGTTCAAGTCCTTGGTCGTCTCGGCGGAGACGTTGGGGATGTCGTTGGTCAACACTTCCTGACCGCGTTTCGTGTCGCGCACTTCCAAAGTGAACGACTCGATATGGATGGACGTGTACAGGTCGTCGGTGACCGCTTTTTCGGAAATCACGACGGCATCCTCGAAGTTATATCCCTTCCACGGCATGAAAGCCACCATCAGGTTGCGTCCGAGTGCCAGCTCACCATTCTCGGTGGCGTAACCTTCGGTCAACACATCGCCCTTCTTCACTTTCTGGCCTTTCACCACGATCGGGCGCTGGTTGAAGCAGGAGTTCTGGTTCGTTCTTCTGAACTTCAACAGTTGGTAGTTTTTCACGTTGGAATCAAAACTGATGAGCGCCTCGGTGTCGGTGCGTTCGTAATCAATTTCAATATGTTGGGCGTCAACGGATTTCACGACGCCGTTGCCCTCAGCGAGCAGCACCACGCGGGAATCCACGGCCACGCGGTGTTCCAGTCCGGTACCCACGATGGGAGCTTCGGGACGGAGCAGCGGCACAGCCTGACGCATCATGTTGGAGCCCATCAACGCACGGTTAGCGTCGTCGTTCTCCAGGAACGGAATCAAAGATGCGGCGATAGACGCGATCTGGTTGGGCGCGATGTCGATCAAGTCGATCTCCTCGCGCGGCAGGATCGGGTAGTCGGCCAAACGACGGGCTTTCACCTTCTCGCCGAGCAAACCGTTCTCGTCCATCGGAGTGTTCGCCTGAGCGATACGCTTGTTGTCCTCCTCTTCGGCCGTCAGGAAGATGGGCTTCTCGTCGAAGCAGACGCGGCCGTTGTCCACGCGGCGGTACGGCGTCTCGATGAAGCCGAGCTCGTTGATGCGGGCGAAGACGCAAAGGGAGGAAATCAAGCCGATGTTCGGGCCTTCAGGGGTCTCGATGGTACACAAACGACCGTAGTGCGTGTAGTGCACGTCACGCACCTCGAAGCCGGCGCGCTCGCGGGACAGACCGCCAGGTCCCAAAGCGGAGATTCTGCGCTTGTGCGTGATCTCTGACAGCGGGTTGGTCTGGTCCATGAACTGCGACAGCTGGTTGGTGCCGAAGAACGAGTTCACCACTGAAGACAGGGTCTTGGCATTGATCAGGTCCTGCGGATAGAAGGACTCGTTGTCACGCACATTCATCTTCTCACGGATGGTGCGGGCCATGCGGTTCAGGCCAAGGCTGAACTGGTTGTATAATTGTTCGCCGACGGTGCGGACACGTCTGTTGCTCAAGTGGTCGATATCGTCAACCTCCGTCTTGGAGTTGATCAGCTCCACCAGATAACGGATGATGGAGATGATATCCTCGTTGGTGAGCACGCCCGTTTCCATCGGGATGTCCAAATTCAGTTTTTTATTGATACGGTAGCGGCCCACTTCGCCGAGGTCATAACGTTTCTCGGAGAAGAAGAGTTTTTCGAGGGTGGCGCGGGCGGTCTCCTCGTCGGGAGCCTGGGTGCTCTTCAGCTGCATGTAGATATACTCGATGGCCTGTTTGCCGGAGTTTGTCGGGTCTTTCTGCAACGTGTTGAAAATCACCGAATAGTCCACCTGTTTGTCATCCTGTTTGTGGAAAAGGACGGTTTTGATGTTCGCGTCCGCCACCATATTGATGTGGTCTTTCTCGAAAACGGTCTCGCGGTCGATAATGACCTCGGTACGTTCCATGTTGACCACCTCACCGGTCTCGTCATCTACAAAGTCTTCATACCACGTCTTCGTCACAGCGGCCGCCAGTTTCTGGCCCACATACTTCTTCAGGTTGGCTTTGGATGCCTTCACCTCCTCGGCGATGTCGAAGATGCTGAGGATGTCCTTGTCCGTTTCATAGCCGATGGCGCGCAGCAGCGTGGTGACCGGCAATTTCTTCTTACGGTCGATGTAAGCGTACAGGACGTTGTTGATGTCGGTGGTGAATTCCATCCAAGAACCCTTGAAGGGGATGATACGGGCGGAATAGAGGGGCGTACCGTTGGAGTGGTACGAGAAACCGAAGAACACGCCGGGGGAGCGGTGCAGCTGCGACACCACCACGCGCTCAGCGCCGTTGATGATGAACGTGCCGCTCGGGGTCATATACGGGATCATGCCCAGATAGACCTCCTGCACGCGGGCCTCTTCGAAACCCTCATGCTCTTCGTCGTTGCATTTCAGCTGCAACTTGGCTTTCAGTGGAACACTGTATGTCAATCCTCTTTCAAGGCACTCGTCCATGGAATAGCGCGGAAAATCGATGTAATAGTCCAGAAATTCCAAGACGAAACAATTTCTTGCGTCGGTTATCGGGAAGTTCTCGGAAAACGCCCGATACAAGCCCTCGTTCTTGCGCGACTCCGGATCGGTGTCAATCTGGAAGAACTCCTGGAACGACTTCAGCTGGATGTCCAGAAAGTCGGGGAACTCCACGGGTCTTGTGGTCGCAAAACTTATTCTATTATTTTTTGTAGTTGACAAGGCTGTTTGTTTTTATTTGACGAAAATACTGATTATTAACGGGAATACCAATCAGCAGGTATTATAAAACAGCAATAAGAACAAGGCTTCCGCGCCTGGCGGAAGCGTTGTTCTTTTGCTTGGGGTTTGGGTCGAAACTATTTAATCTCGACTTCGGCACCGGCTTCCTCGAGGGATTTCTTCAAGGATTCAGCCTCTTCTTTGGAGATGCCTTCCTTCACGGCTTTGGGGGCGCCGTCAACAAGTTCCTTGGCTTCCTTGAGGCCGAGGCTGGTGAGTTCCTTCACCAACTTCACAACCTGCAGCTTTTGGCCACCGGCGGCTTTCAGGATCACGTCGAACTCGGTCTTCTCCTCAGCTGCGGCTGCGCCACCTGCTGCGGGACCTGCGGCAACTGCAACTGCGGCAGCTGCGGGCTCGATGCCGTATTCGTCTTTCAAAATTTGAGCTAACTCGTTAACTTCCTTAACGGTCAAGTTCACTAATTGTTCTGCAAATGCTTTCAAAT
>JAEEGJ010025707.1_pt1 | contig 12030 bp, 11 predicted proteins | sample 8958761 | NCBI WGS metagenome assembly JAEEGJ01 (sample SAMN16246546, study PRJNA631951) | gut metagenome | biome: gut microbiome; feature: rumen; material: RS-attached | host: Bos | place: Iran: Karaj | collected 2018-10 | reverse complement strand
GCATCATGCCCGACGAGTTCGTACCCCTCGACACCACCAAATATACGCGGTTTCATCGGGAATTATCGGCCAAGACGGTCATCATCAACAACAATCTGCACTACGTCGACCAGCACCGCAAGGAGCTACGGAAGCGCTTTAAGGCCTTCAACGACTATCGCCAGACCTTCGAGATTCCCCAGTCGCTGATAGACCAGATTCTGACTGAGGGTGAGAAGCAAGGTATCAAGCCCAAAGATGAGGCTGAGCTTCAACAAACCCTGCCCTATCTACGTTTGCAGCTGAAAGCCCTCATAGCACGCGACCTCTGGGACATGAACGCCTACTTCGCTATCATCAACGAGATGAACGACATCCTCAATCGGGCATTGGAACTGCTATAGCACTCTAATTATAAACGAACAAAGATGAAAAGACTATTCCTGACCATCCTCGTAGTAGGATTCCATCAGCCCAGCAGCCTACGCAAAAAGATACTGTAGTACCTAACGACTCAACGGAAATGCCGACATATCCAGGAGGTCCTGAAGCTTACAGGAAGTTCCTGAGAAAAAACATCCATTATCCTGAATATGCCTCGCAATATGGAGCCGAAGGCATTTGCACAATGCTGTTTGTCGTTGATGTGGATGGCAGCATTAGCGGTGTAATGGCCAAGGATTGTAAGATCACACAGATTAACGAAGGTGCATTGTCCTCGATGACTGAGGCTGAAAAGGCAGCAACGAAAAAAGAGTGTGCCCGACAGATGGCCAAGGAGGGCATGCGGCTCATCCGTATGATGAAGAAGTGAAATCCTGGAAAGAAAAACGGAAAACCCATTCGCACCGCTCACACGCTTGACCTCTCATTCAGCATCAATTACATTGACGGATAAGTTGTCCCCACTGGTCAACATTGGCGAGATTTGCCGCCTGCAGCTGTATTATCCGTCAGACATTTACGCTCTGCCATTCCTCAAGTCCATAGCAACATTTTAGCCCTCCCTTTCTTTAATGGCAGGAGCTATTCTTCGCCCTATTCGTCCCCCTTCAGTGTGGCGCCCGCTTCTTCGTCCTGTTCAGCGCCCTTTAGTTCGATGTTAAAATCCTCTCTTCCCCCTAACAGCTGAATCAATTCGTTCTCTGCCATATGTTCTTATAACGTTTTTATTCTTCTTTTTATTCTGTCAACTAAAGACTAATGCCTAAAGTCTTGAACCATTCACCATATATATTAGTATGGAAAACTCGACAATGTTACATTTCTTCCGTTACTTTATTCCTTTTAAATTAATGCCTCTGTTATATTATAACAGGTTTGCACATATTGTAATTCACATTAAACTACTTAGATTTCAAAAGGAAGATAATTTATTGATTTTGCTAGTCCCTCTAGTCCTGGGAACATAGTTTCCGCAGTAATATTCATTTGAAAAAGTGATGTTTTTAAATCATGTTTGAAACTATGTGGAATGTCTATTTTGATTAAGGCAAAATCAATAGCGCCAAAGATTCCTTCTGGTGAATAACTATAATCTATAAGCTCTTTGAATGCTAATATTTCCGCCTTCTGATTACTTACAAGTGAAAAGAAATTGTCTTCGAATGTAACATCTGGATCTTCTGGAATAGCGAATAGTCCTTGCTGGGCATTAATCCTTTCGTTTATCCGATGAGGTTGAATTAAATAAATTCTTTTTTGCGTATCTGAAGTAATACCATGATTGAATTGATTAATAAGTATGTCATTTGCTTTGTTATAAATATAATTACTAACTACTTCCTTTCCTGTATATGTCTCATCGTCCGTATTATGCTTAAATTCCTTACTGAATGGATCCTTACAAATTATCTTATTGATACACCATATCGAACTATAATCATAATCTGAATTATCCAGCGCCATAAATAGAGCGACATAAGGAGAGTACGTAAAGTCAACCATTCTTGTTGCACAACCATAATGTTGCATGATAGAAAGCCATTCTATTATTTCATCTTTGTTAGGCTTGTTGGTTTTCTCATAAATAGGATATTTCCATTTAAACTTATTCAACATTTCTCTCTCAAAAAAACATAAGCTATAACATTGAATCGACTTTGGTGGATAAAAACGATTAACTAATCTTTCTAAAGAAGTAGTTATCCTCCATTCCGAATTAGCTTGTCCTCTAAAGGCGAAAGCAGATATAAACCTGTTGCTAAGCAATGAAAGATCATTCCAATGCTCCAACTTAGTTTTTATAAACTTCATTCTTCTTTTTTCTTTCATCTATGATACGGTATTCATAATAACATTCTTTTCGTTGGTCAACTTTGCCATAGTGACTATATGAACGCAATAAGTGAAGAAAGAATAATGCCAATAACAATAATGCCTAAACAGCCGCCTTTTGAATTGTCACTTCCATCAACTGGGGGGGGGCTAACTTTATCACCAGAAGGAATTTCAGCTTTATCTTCTTTTACAGTATTTGTCTTTTCTCGTGCTGGTGTCATTTTTTCAAAAGGCTTTCCTTCAACCAATATCTCACGGAACTTTACCATGAGGTTTCCGCACATCTCTGCATCTTCCAATGCATTATGGTGATTAAGAACAGGAATGTCAAATCGGCTACAAACAGCATCCAAGGAATGGGTGCCTTGACCTTCTACTTGTAAGCCTGTCTTAGCCTCCGCTTCTCTTGATAGTGTCAGGGTATCAAGAATGTTGTCGTAATCCAACTTGGTTTCTGTTTTATAGTAGGTGCAGATATCACGAATACAGGACTTTTCCACGCTCGCATTGTGAGCAACTAATGGAAGACCATCAACGAACTTCTCAATCTCAGGCAATAATTCTGCAAATGTCTTTTCGTTTCTCAAATCATCTTCAGAAATACCATGTACCCACGTCAACACTTGCCCACTCTTACCAGGATAGTCAAAAGGTGGGCGAATCAAAGAATAATACTGGTCTAATATCTTTCCATTACGATACTTCACCATTCCAATCGAACAAGCGGAAACACGCTGAGAGTATAATGTTTCGAAATCTATGCTTACAAATGAGGATGGTATGTCAGACATTTTCGGCTTCACATTAACCTGCAAGTTGCTATAGCCAAATCGCTCCTGTTCATGCTTAAAGCTTTCCACCTGAATGATTAAATCTTGGTCCTCAAAAGAGATAATACATCTACGGTGTGAAAGGCATTCTTCAATGGTGCCGGTATGAAATCCATCTCTTTCAAAAGACTGTCTGATGAAATCATCTGGTGCTTCACCTTGGTATCTATAATACTCATCACCATCCCTGTAGCAAGTGAGTTTTCGTGCCTCTTCATCGCTTAATCTAAAAGGTGCTCGATATGGTTCTCTCCATTTTGCATTATACCTAATATCATCTATATGTTCATCTACATTTTGCTGATAAACTTGGAAAGGAAAATGGAAACCGTGCGCTTTCTTGCCGGCAAGAAAAGACTTCATGGCCTTTTCTCTCTTATTTCTTTGCGCAGCACGCTCTTCTTCCCAGCCTTTAAGCCATTGGGCCTCCTGTTCTTCTTTTGCTCTTCGTATTTCTTCTTTCTTGGCAACAGCTGCATTATGCAATTCTTCTTGTTGTTTACGTTGCACCTCATTCCCACATTCAGGACAGCCGAATCGAGAATTAAGGATTTGGTGGGGCAGTCTTGAAAAAACTCCATGCGTAGGGCAAATCAATGTTACAGGTGAGGTTGAACTCTCATACACAAATTGTTCCAAGCCAAACTTTTCGCCATACTTTTCCTTTAGTTTGGCCAAGAACTTTTCACCTTTCTCACACTTCGGACACCCTTTGCCATCAAGATGTTCACGGGCATAAACATGGAAATCGCCATGAATAGGACAAACGACTGTCACCCTATGATCACGATTCTTATACTCAACCTTACTGTAATCATAGCGGTCGCCATATAGTTCCTTCGCTTCTGTTATGAACGATTCTGTAGTAACTACACGTCTACAAAGTTCAAGGCTTCTGTTATTTAGGTTTTCGTTTTGTCCTGACATATTCTATAATATTGATTCTTGTTGTTTTGATCACAGACGAGAACGATGTAAACTGTCATCTCATTTTACAATTACTTTCACAGACTTCTCACTAATCTTTACGATAGCAATGCTGCCTGGCCGCAGATTCGTGCTAATCAATGCTCCACCATTTCTGCTGACAGTCCGGCCAGCTTCAGTGCCATCAACATCATATACGCTAACCTGTGTGCCATCGTCGATGCCCTGTATGGTAAAAATACCGTCTTCGCTCTGAATCAGTACAGCTTTTGAAGGTATCTGCATTACATCTGTGGTTATGGTCGGCTCTTTGTCTATCCAACAAAGTGTCGCAGTAGCTACATCAGAATCATCATATCCAGACTTTATGGCATATACGCTGATATGATAAGTAGCCGTAAGATGAACTTCATCAACATATCCCTTCTTTACGTCTTCGTCTTGTATTTCGTAAATGTATTCTGCTCCTTCCGTGGAACATGTAAATTTTAGCTTGCCATTTATATAATTAATAGTTGGCTTGGCACATTTCTCCGTAGATGGGGGTGTACCATTCAGACCCACAATCTCCTTGAAGTTCTTCCAAGGCTCCACCTGACTATAGGCATTGATAGAAACATCAGGAACATACAGCCTACTTTCGTTGATATAGGAATTCTCAAAGACAGATGCTTCGGTGCTGGGTACCGCCTCAGCATAGCAATATACGTCCTCCAGATTTTTACATTCAGCAAAAGCCCGTAGACCGATGCTTTTTATCCCACTTCCTGTATTCACTGAGATTAAGCCGGAGCAGCCATAGAAAGCCCAATTCTCAATGCTTGTCACGCTATTAGGGATGGTTACAGAGGTTAAGCTTTTGCAACCAGAAAAAGAATGTTCCTCTATGCTTAATAGATCTATGGGAAGGCTAATTTCTTCCAGCTTTTCACAACCAGAAAAAGCCCATGCTCCAATATAATCAATATTATTTGAGAGGATAATCTGTCGCAAATTGCTACAATCTCGGAATGTGGCTTCACTTATACGTGATATTGACAATGGTAAGCTAATAGATTCTAACATTCTACAGCCCCAAAAAGCACCCACTCCTATTGATTCCAATTCTATGGGTAGTGTAATTGATGTAATGTTATAGCAACCGTAAAATGCCCCCCATTCTATAGTTTCTATGCTTGATGGAATTGTAATTGATTTAAAGCTTCCACCCATAAATGACAAATGTTTGATAGACGAAAGTGTGTTAGGAATGACCAAATCTGTTATTTCTTCATCGTTCAGAAATAAGTGATGAGCATAATATAGAGGTGATGTATCATAGGAGTCATTATAATACATGTCATATTCACTTACATTATAGTCAATATTACACCATGCCTCTAAATCTGTGATATGAACTTCAGCAAGCACATCACATCCATCAAAAGCTTGCCTATCAATCTTATTTAAAGATTTGGGTATGGTAATAGATTTGATACTGCAACGTCTAAAACTATGTTCACCAATATAATCTATCCCCTCAGAGATTATTATTGAGTTAATTTGACACTCCGCAAAAGCGCAAGATAAGATTTTCTTAACTGCATAACTTTCACCATTATAACAAACATTACTAGGTATAAGAATGTCACCACTATAGCCATTAGAATTACTTGTAACCTCAGCTGTTTTTGTTTTTGAAATCAAGTTATAGTAAATTCCGTCAATCTCCACAGGGTCTGCCATCGCCACCATCCGCAGCAACGCCATCACCAACAGTAATAATTGTTTCTTCATAATCCTAATAGTTTTACGTTATAACTGCAAAGTTATGAAAAGATTTTGTAATGGCCAAACTATTCTTTGAAAATCTGTCGTTATTTGTCCTAGCCGTTAATAGATGCTCGCTGGACCCTAAAAATATGCTCGCTGGACCCTAAAAATAGCCTAGCTGGAACATAAAAATAGCTGCGACGGTTGCACCGCTGAGCATATTTTTATGGTCTGTCGCATATCTTTTTAGCCTCCAGCAAGGCTATTTTTACGCATCGCCGCATATACTCTTTCTATCCGAAGGCACTTCTTGCCTCGTCTGCACGGAGAAGGCGGGTCGTCCGCACGGAGCGGGTGGGGGAGGATGTGCCTTCGAGTGAGCCGAGTAGTGCTTTCGGATGAGGCAGGATGTGCCTTCTGGGTGGCAGGAAGCCTTTTTGCAATATACCCTAACACCCTAACCCAACAGGCCGCAAACGCCGATGTACAAAGGGTTTGCGGTGGGTTAGCCTATGCTGTGACACCCTAACCCAGGCCTAACCCAGGCCTAACCCAGGCCTAATCCTTCAATCTGTGCGCAGCTCATTCGTAAAATTCGTTTAATTCGTGGTCGTTTTATGCATGCGACAATTATTGTCTTCTTGTCGAGGGTTAGGGTAGGGATAGGGTAGGGATAGGGTGTCGGCCTATAGCCTAACCCGCTTCAAAGCCCGATGTACAGAGGGATTGAGAGGGGTCGGGTTAGGGTGTTAGGGTGTTTTGGTTTTGGGTGATAGGTGATGGGTGAGCGTTTTCGTAGGGATGCCTTCTATGGGTCGTGCGGATAATGCTTTACTGGTGTTCCGATGGCACTTTCGAGTCGAAGGGATGACACTTTACCCCCCTAAAGTGCCATCGGAACGTGTCGAAGGTGCCATGTCTTGCCCACGAAGAAGGCATCCTGTCATAGTTCGTCTTCTGTTTTTAGTTTGTTACTGTTAATACTTTCTTCCATGCCCTTGACGTAGCAGTCCATCAGACTGCCAACAGCTACCGTTATTACAAATAAGAAATAAATACCAGCCATAACATATAATATTTAAGTTCTACATAATTGTTATCGGCTGCGAAGATACAACAGGGGGTGTCCCAAAAGTCAGGACACCCCATTGAAAATTAATATCTTTTAAGACTTTCGGCTATCTTTTGCCGCATTTTCTCCCTCAAATACCTTCATTGTTTTTCTGCGTGCAAAGGTACAAAGAAAATTAAAGATTAGAAATTAAAAATTAGAAATTATGCTGCCGCTACGAAAAAAACTAAGCATTAAGCATTAAGCATTAAGCATTTTTTCGTAATTTTGCAGCATGAATGAGAATGTGATAACAAGTCTGCAGAATAGCAAGGTGAAGCGGCTGGTGCTGCTTCAGCAGAAGTCGGCAGAACGGCGCAAGGCCGGTGTGTTTGTGGTGGAAGGACTACGCGAGACAGAACATTGTCTGGAGGCCGGCTACGAGTTGGATAGCGTATTCTTCTGTCCCTCGCTGATGGTTGATGGTGGTACGGAGTTTGTGGCTCGTCATGCTTCACCATCGGCATCGTTCGAGGTGACGAAGGAGGTATACGAAAAAATAGCCTATCGTGGCAGTACGGAGGGCATCGTAGCACTGGTGCATGAGCGCAGACTGACACTGGACGAATTGAAGCTGGGCGAACAGCCACTCATCGTGGTGCTGGAGAGCGTAGAGAAGCCTGGCAACCTGGGTGCCGTGCTGCGTTCGGCGGATGCTGCACAGGCTGATGCTGTCGTCGTGTGTGACCCGTTGACCGATCTCTATAACCCCAATCTCATCCGCAGCAGCATAGGGGCCATCTTCACGGTACCCTGTGTGGCATGTACGACGGACGAATGCATCAGCTTCCTGAAAACCCGTGGCATCCGCATCCTGACGGCTCAGCTGCAGGACAGTCACCTCTACTACGATACGGACATGCAACAGGGCACAGCCATCGTGATGGGTACGGAGTCAACAGGACTGACCGACACATGGCGACGAGCTGCTGATGCGCATATACGCATTCCCATGCTGGGTAGGCTCGACTCGCTCAATGTATCGGTCAGTGCAGCAATCCTGCTATTCGAAGCAGTACGTCAGCGTCAGTTGAAATAATAGAGGAAGGCGGCGACACCTTCAAGGGCTGGCTTGCGCTGTCCCTCAATCTCAATATGGAACTTGATTTCTGCCTTGCAGATGCCACGCAGGTTCTGGATGTTCTCCAACTTTGTCACCAGACGGATGCGGCTGCCAGTGATGACGGGCTGTCCGAAGCGCATGTCGTTCATGCCATAGTTCACCAGCATCTTGATATTGTTCACCTCAATAATCTGATCCCACATATAAGGCAGCAGCGACAGCGTCAGATAACCGTGGGCGATGGTCGACTTATAAGGGCTCTCCTCCTTGGCACGAGCCACGTCAACATGTATCCACTGATGGTCGAGAGTGGCATCGGCAAACAGGTTGATACGATCCTGGTCAACCTCCAGCCACTCTGATTTTCCTAACTCTTCACCCAGATGGGCTGCAAACTCGTCGTACGAATTGATAACTAATTTTCCCATGTTTTCTCTGTATTTTAATTTGAATTTATGCTGCAAAGATACGAAATAATTGAGAACTGAGAACTGAGAACTGAGATTTTTTTCGCGGAAGCAACATAATTTCTAATTTTTAATTTCTAATTTTTAATTTATTTCGTACCTTTGCACCCGAAATCTGCTGCCCTGATAGTTAAATGGATATAACAAGGCTCTCCTAAAGCTTAGTTCCGAGTTCGATTCTCGGTCGGGGTACTCCTAAAAATCTCTGAAATCCTTTGTAAATAGGCGTTTCAGAGGTTTTTCTTTTACTCTTAGCAGACTTTTGCGTATATAGTGGCAACGTCATTATCCCGCTTTTGCATAGAAGGCATCGGCACGAGACTGCCGTCCAACACCCTTCACCCATAACCTATCACTCATCACCTATCACCCAAATACCCTAACACTCCACCCAATTCTTCAAGACACCAGTAAATAAAGGAGATTCAGTGGGTAGAGTGTTGGGGAGAGTCATAGAGCGACACTCTACCCTACTCGTTTCCTTTGTACAAAGGACTTCCAGAAGATTGGGCGGAGTATTGCTCAACATTGGTAAGAGTGCCGCATACCAGCGGTAAGATTACTTCATACCGGCGCTATGATTACTGATTACCACCGCTGAGATTACTTCTTACCAAACGGGTATACCACAAGAGTCTAGTTCCCTCGGCACAAACATCATGTTTGTCCTAGGGAAGCATCATGTTACATCGGCACAAACTACCCTCCACATCGGCACCCAGTCGCAGGAAGGACGCAGCAAACGCCTTAAGAGGTTGCTTCAGACAGGGATTCAGGACGCAGCAAACGGGGAGGAAGGACGTAACAAAGCGGGTGAAAGGATGAAGCAAGCTCGTTGGCATCGGCCGGGAACATTATTGGCAGCGGCTGCTGCCAACCATTTTTTTACACCTTGGAAGTCTATCATGAGGACAATTCCGGTGATAAATATGACAGGAACCTGGTACCTGTCACACCCTGTCCCTGATGATTCCTGTTTGTTTCATATCTTCGTATACGTCCTATTCTTATTTCCACCATGCGCTTCCAGATAACCGAACTCCGTAAGTTGGCGCAGGTATCGCTTTGCCGTAGTGGGATTGAAGCCAAAGTGACCAACGATTTCTTCTGTCGTAATCTGGTCTTTATCGGCCACGAATTCCATAATATCGACCAGTTTCTCAGCCAATGAGGGCTTTACCAACCATTTATCGACCATTTTCTGCTTCAAACCTTGTTTATCGACCACTTTCTCTGATATTGACTTAATAAATTGGTCGATATCTGCCTGCAGGTGCTGGCAATGATGGCGGACCATACAATCGAGAAAAACATTGAGGTCTTCACTCTCGCGAGTGTCTATCAGCGCTTGGATATATTCAGCCTTGTCTTCTTTGAGCACCTTAGTCGGCAGCACATCAAACTCCCATTGCAGTAGGTTCATCAGCAGACGGCTGGTACGCCCGTTGCCGTCTGCCCAAGGATGGATGGTCACCAGTTCGAAGTGCGCCCAGAAGCTGAGGTCATAGACAGCGGCTACGTCAGCGGGATCAATAGTTTTGCGACGTTGGTTTAATTCCTCGCAGAACGCTGCTAATCGTGCAGGCACCTTCTGATATGCCAGATATGACTTTCCGCCTGTGCCGGCAGTCACATTCAGTTTGCGCAGCTCACCCTTGGCGGCAGAGAAATCACCACCTATCACATGGTACTCGCTACCTGTGCGAGCCATCACCTTAGATGCCAGCAGGACTAGCCAATCTGTCGTGATAGGCTCATGCTGCTTGATCCACTCTCGCCCATAGTCATATGCCACTTTCAGGTCGAGGTTCATCTGCTGCTCCAACATGGTGCGCTTGCTGCTGGTGATACCTTCGTCGAACAGCAGTTGCGCCTCCACCTCCGTCACCGTACTGCCCTCAATAGCCGTAGAGTGCGTGATGATGGAGTACAGATAGAACTTGTCGAAATCTATCTGGTCAGAGATTCCCAACGCCTTATGCTGCTGGAGCAACTTCATCAATAGGTCTTTATTCTCTTTTGTCATATCTCGTCTTACTTTATTTCTATAACGTTTTTATTCTTTTCTTATTTCTTAAACCATTCACCGTGAACCTTGAACCATGAACCATATATATCAGTATAGAAAAACGAAAATTTTACAACTTCAATTCGCTATTTCGTGACAAGAACCTGTCCCTGTGTCATGTGATCCACTTCAGTATATTTATCTTTTGGTAGGACGATATATTCATACTTCAGCGTATTGTTTTTTATTGGCGGTAGTATTTGTCCTACAGATATTTCTCGCAGGATACTATCCCACGATTTTCCGTTCTTACTCAACAGATTAATGCCATTGCCATAAAAAACAGTTGTTTGCATAATAGTTATCTTGTTGGAATGTTAGAATGAACTTTAATACTTGTACTTTTTCCCTCGTTTCATTTCGTAGTCTTCAGGGTTGTATCTCAGATAGTGTCCTTTAATACGTTTCCTTCGATATATTGCATCCTTTATAGAACTCTGAGCTACACCATAATAATCAGCAGCTTCTTTTGATTTATTGAAAGAACGAGTGACGTTTCCTTCTTCGTCCAGTTCTTCGATAAGAATTGTAAAAGCTCTTCTGCCTGTTATAAGACCTTCCTTTTTTAAGTGATTATAGACACATTCATCGCTAACGTCAAGTAATTTGCCAATTTGCACGTTAGACATACCTTGACGATGTAGTTCCAATATCTTTGCATCTTCGACTTTATTGGTTACTGTACCAACAGATCCTGTTGGTTTGACATTCAGTATAGTCCATCCCATATTGCGATAGCGTTCCACATATTCGCCCTCCATTTTCTTTGCTTCTTTTACGTGTAGAAATTCTGTAAGTGGTTTGTGAATAGGAGTCAGACCTGTTTGCTTAATATGTCGTCTCACAGCTGAGTTTTCTTTTTTCTTATGCTCCTTGTCACGTTTGTCGTAGTCGTAGGTTAATCCGACATAGACTGAATGGTCTGGAAACTCGTAAGCATATATCATGCGACGCTTTCTATCTCCTAACTCTTTCATATGTGCAAAAGCCATATCATCAAGACCTCGCTCTTTAATTCTTGCGTATATATTATGGCGTTTCTTGAACAATTCTCTCTTTGTTTCATACTTCAATGCTACTGATAACAGTTCTTCATCAGTATACTTCAAAGGATTCTCATAGAGAGGAAACAACTCGTCAAAGCAGCCAAGACGTTTCATCGCATTCTTATAACCCCAATAACTGTTAAGCTGTTTCCGAGTCATTGTCGGATGCTCCTCACGGAACTTTTTACAATCCTCATAGGTTAGCGTACGGCTATATCCATTCTTAAATCCACCCTTATTTGGATATAACTCATCCAAACAGCCATATTTTTTCATGGCTTTATAATATCTTGTATGGTGAATGTGTATATAATCACGTTTCAAGTCGGGATGTTCTTCCTTGAATCTTAAGCAGTCCTCATATGTTAGTTTAGGATAGCTGACAGCAGGATACAATTCGTCAAGACAACCTAACCTCTTCATGGCATTGGCATAGATAGTATAATGATTCTTAACTTCCATCCTTGTCAAATCAGGCTGTTCAGTTTTGAATCTCGTGCAATCCTC
>JAEEGJ010025706.1_pt1 | contig 12030 bp, 7 predicted proteins | sample 8958761 | NCBI WGS metagenome assembly JAEEGJ01 (sample SAMN16246546, study PRJNA631951) | gut metagenome | biome: gut microbiome; feature: rumen; material: RS-attached | host: Bos | place: Iran: Karaj | collected 2018-10 | reverse complement strand
ATCCCAGCTGGAGATATGGTTGCCTAAGCACCAAAGACCCTGAATGTAGGGGAAATACTCAATACCCTTGAGAGAATAAATGTTACTGTTCTCGCAGTGAATATTGGGAATTCTCTCAACCTCATATTGAGAAATGTAACCATCCTGATTCTGGTCGTAAGGCTTAGTCCTGATAATTGCTCTGAAGTTAGCATCAGGGAAGTGGTTTGCATCGATCGGAATGTCACTTGCAGCATGTACCGGAACTGCGTTCATCATCGGCAGTACCATTGCTGCTGAAACGACGATCGTGCATAGTTTTGCCAAAAGTTTAGTTAGTCGTTTCATAATTTACCTCGCCCATATTTGTGGAAATGGGAATACACCGAGATACATACAAACTCTCAAAAAATGAAATCTGCGGATAAACCCAAAAAAACAAATGGTCTCAATCCGCGGTAACACACAAACTCTCAAAAAATGAACCGCAGAATTATTAGACCAATTATGTAAAGCACGTGAGTATTCTTGCACTAAATGATTATCAGGTCTATGGGAAATTTGACTAATTTTGCGATTTTTTATATAGCAGAAAAGAATTAATTAATTTTTCACCGATATTGTAAATCCAGTTAGTTAAGCCCCTCTGAAACATCAAAATAATTTATATTTTATTTAATATATAAATATAGTAAAATAACTTGTTTGAATTAAATTCGACAAGTGTGCTCACGAATCTGGAGAAAGGTGTAGGGAAGTATTCTGTTATGAAGACGGCCGTGCTTTTGCCTGTTTACAATCCTGACGAGAAGTTCCTTCGCCTCGTAGAAGAACTTCACAAAAGAGGATTCAAGGTAGTTGCTGTTAATGACGGAAGTCTCGCCAGATGTGATGAATTTTTCAAGCGTGCCGCTAAATACGCTGATGTCATCGGATATCAGATCAACAAGGGTAAAGGTTATGCCTTGAAGCGCGGCTTCGAATATATTGGTAATAATCTTTCAGAAGAAGTTGATTACATTGTTACTGCCGACTCTGACGGTCAGCATGCGCTGGAGGATATCGAGCGTGTTGCAAAGCTCACGAGGAAGACTGACGGCATTGTTCTCGGCATGAGAGATCTCTCCGAGAAGATCCCGATCAAATCCCGTATCGGTAACGACATGTCGAAGATCGTTTATACGATCGTTACCGGCGTTTATTTGAGAGATAACCAGTCAGGTCTTCGCGGATTCCCCACCAGACTCTGCATGTGGCTTCAGGACATTCCGGGCAATAAGTATGAGTATGAGCTCAACGTTCTTGCAACGGCTCACAAAGAGGGTATGAATGTCACCGGCATCGACATAAAGACCATTTACGAGAACAATAACAAGAATACTCATTTCAGACCGCTCAAGGATACTGTCAGGATTCAGAGATCACTCTGGGCTTACGGTCTCATCTCGGCACTTTTGTATTCGCTTTACTGCCTTACGATCTGCCTGCTTGTATTATTTAATATTCCACATTTCTTCTATTGGCTTATCGGCATCTATATCTGGGTTACGGCAATGCACGCCGTTCTCAATGTTTTCTCTGCAGGCATCAGACACAGACAGAAGATCAGCGTTATCTATTACATCACTTGCTCGATCAAGTACTGTTTGGCAACGCTGCTGATGCTCCTGTTCTACTATATGGGATGGAATATGTTCCTCGGCGCACTTGCATCGCTTTTGCTGATCTTTGTGTTAAGTTATGTATTTGGACGTTCCGGAATTCTTGGAAAGGTATAACGGTTAATTATGGATAAGTGTGATTTCTCGTTAGTTGAAAAGCTCCTGGCAACAGGTGAGACCATAAACACAGGCGAGCAGGAGATAGTGGTAAAGCCCCTTCCTGACTCTGACAAGACAGGTGTCATGGATAACAGAGAGTTCTTCATCAGAAGTGCGATCTATGCTTTCCAGAAGTCAATGCCGATGAAGTTTTCCGTTGAGGGCATGCGCATGACGACCAAGACTTATTGTCTTGATTGCTGCTCGAAAGATATATCCGAAGACTCATTCGACATCACGGTTAACGGTAGAACGGTTAAGGTGTTCTCATATTGCTTGAGCGAAAAGAATACTGAGACACTTCCTGCCATGATCTACGTTCACGGCGGATCTTTCATCGCATCGAAGGCTGAGTTTTATAAGGAACCCTGCCGTTACGTTGCAGAGAACTTAGGCTGCAGAGTATTCAATGTTGATTACAGCCTCGCACCTGAGAATCTTTATCCTGCAGCAATCGAAGATATCTGCGGTGCCATCGGGAAGATATATAACGATGCTGCATCACTTAATGTTGATAACACAAAGATCGGTATCTTTGGTGACAGTGCAGGTGCAGGACTCTGCGTATCAGCTATCCTCGACAACAAGTCAGAAGCAAAGATCAGCTATGCAGGTCTGTTCTATCCCTGCGTTGATCTCTATTCACAGGACGGACTCTACAAGTGGGATCTTGCAATGTACGATGTTGCAGATGAGCAGAAAGAGCTCATCAATTCCAGACTCCAGCTCGGACGTGCAGACGGTCAGGGCAATAACGATCTCATGGCTGCGATTCTCTATGCATATGCAGGCAATCAGTATGACGCGATCAAGCGCAGTCCTGATGTCAGCCCTGTCTATGCTGACTTGAGCAATATGCCGACAACAGGCGTATTCACTGCAGAGTACGACGGTCTCAGAATTCAGGCTGAATATTATTCCAGGCTTTTGGACAAAGCCGGTATAGAAAATAAGCACATCAGATACAGAGGCGTATCACATGCATTCCTCGATTATTTCGGAATTCTGCCTCAGGCACAGGCAGCAATTCTCGAGATGTGCGAACAAGTAAGAAAGGTATGGGGAAATTAAGGGATAATGGTTTCCAATATTGTAACTGAGAATATTGCTGCGCTTAGGAAAGCGCCTCAGACATTTGAGTCTATTTATACGATTATCAAGAACCGCTTTACGAGTGAGACTTTCGGAGAGTGGCTCGAGAACGGTGAACCCAGGCATATGTCTTACTATGAACTCTACGAGAGAGTAGATGAGTTCAATAAGTCTATCGTGACATACGCCGGCAAGAGTGGTTCAGACAGCAGGTTCGTCGGAATGTTTCTGGAGAATTCCGCTGACTGGGTAGCTATTTTCTGGGGACTTCTCCAGGCAGGCTACAAGCCGATCCTGCTTAACACAAGACATAACATCTCCATCACTAACGAGATCATTAAGGACATGGATCCTGCTTTCGTGATTTCAGAAGATGCGAGAGTCGATAAGGCTATTACTGTTAATGCTCTACTTGAAGAGGGCAAGGGCGTTAAGTTTGATAAGTCCATGGTCAATTGGGCTGATGAGATCATCCTCATTACCAGTGGTTCCACATCAAAGCCGAAGATCATCAGCCACAGCGGCAAGACGATCTGCCTGCAGGTTGAGATGAGCGAGGACATCGTAAGACAGAACCAGTCAATTCAGTACAACGCTAAACTTGATATCCACAATCTTGCTTTCTTGCCGTTTTATCACATCTTCGGTCTCATCGCGACATTAATGTGGTTCATGTTCTTCGGCAGAGGATTCGTATTCCTCCCGAAATATGACGCACAGAGCATTCAGTTTGTGTGCAAGAGATTGGGCGTTACACACTTCTTCGCTATTCCGCTCGTTTGGAATAAGACTGTTGCTGCACTTGAGCGTGAAGTCGAAAAGCAGGGACAGACTGCTAAGTTCAATAGAGCAATTAAGTTCTCCAATAAGCTTCAGAACATTTTACCGTTGCTCGGACCAATCATTGTAAGGAAGATTATCTTCAAAAAAGTAAGACGTCAGCTGATGGGCGAGAAGCTCGCTTTCCTCATCTCAGGCGGCGGATTCATAGCGCCCAGAACACTCGAAGTATTGAATGGTTTGGGTTATTCAATCTATGCCGGTTACGGACTTACAGAGTGCGGTGTCATCTGTGTTGAGCTCTCACGCAAGGCACAGTTCAGATGCGGCACGAGCACAGGTAAGATCTTCAGCAACGTTAAGTACAAGATAAGTGAACAGGGTGAGCTCCTTATTCCTAAGGAACACTCAATGAACGGTATTTATGTCGATGGTAAATTCAGTGAGTTTAATCAGGATTACTATCCGACAAACGACCTTGTAAGCATTGATGAGACAGGAAGACTTCACATCATCGGACGTTTGGATGATGTTATTATCGGACCCAACGGCGAGAACATCTCACCTGAAGAGATCGAATCAAGGATCAACAAGGGTGCTTTCACACAGGAAGCCATGATCAACTGTCAGCTGCCGGGCGCATCAGAGAAGCAAATGATTCTGGTTCTTGCAGATGACGGATCAATGGGTGCTTATGAGAAGGCTTCATCACTTAGAGGTGTTTATACTTCTATTGATAATCTCACAATGTCTGAGAGACCTGTTAAGGTCCTCAACCTCATCGGTTCAATGCCTGAGAATTTTAAGGGCATCGACCGCAAATCTCTGGCTGCAAAACTCGAGAAGATGGAACTCTTTGCAACTGAGTGCCAGAGACCGTCTGAAGAGGAAGTTACACGTACAAGAACTGCTGAATATACTGAGCTCATAGGCAAGATCTGCGACCTCTATGCAGAGGTGTTGAATAAAGACAGATCAGAGATCACTGAGACATCAAACTTCGTATCTCTGGGCGGCGATTCAATGCAGTATGTCGAACTGCTCTCTAAAGTATCAGAAGCTACAGGTAAGCAGGTTAACATGACAGAGGTGCCGCTCATTACACCTATGTCCATCGCTGACTATCTGATCGAGCAGAATAAGGAGTCCAAATCATAATGTTCCTTATCAGATGGCTCCTTATCATTAACAGCATTATTCCTGCCTTGATCCTGTTCCCGATCAAGAAGATTTTCCTCCGCAAAGAGAAGAAGACCAAGTACAAGGGACCTGTTATCGTCGCTATGAATCACACGAGCTTTTTGGATTACATCGAAGCTCTATTGGCGTTCCCGGGCAGGCGCATGTACGTGCTCGTCGGTGCGCAGTTCTATGCATACAATCCTTTCCTTACATTCCTGCTCAAGGCAATGGGTGTAATCAAAGTTGATGCTGTAACAGGCAACATGGATGCAGTTAACCAGGCAGTCGAGCAGATTAACAAGGGTCACTCGATCCTGATCTTCCCGGAAGGTCACATTGAGACTGAAGGCAAGCTCATGGAATATAAGCAGGCAGCAGCCTTGATCTCGCTCAGTTCAGGCGCGCCCATCGTTCCTGTATTCCATAATGGACGCATCGGTCCCGGCAAGCGTGACCTGATGTTTGTCGGAAGTCTCATGTATCCTGATACTTACATGACCAGAGACGGTCTAGAGACTTTGCAGGACAGAGCGAATGTATTTACGAGAGAACTTCAGGACAGAACAGAGGAATACAGGCAGTTCTATCTCAAGAACTTCATGATCGCTGACGGTCAGAAGCTTAAAAGACCGAAGTACGCTTCATTCCTCTATAACTTCATGAAGTACACGGCAATGCCTGCAATCAAGGGCCTTATGAGATGTAAGATCACATACGGCGGAGACCTCGCGCGCGGTACGAGATTCATGGATAAGGGAATGATCATCGTATCCAACCACTCGTGGTGGATCGACTCTGCGTTACTCTACTACGTATTCAGAAGAGTTTACTGCAGAAGCCTCGCAGCGAAAGATGTTGCTGAAGTCAACAAATCATGGAGTTTCTTCGAGCGTACGATGGGATGCATCCTGCTCGACAGAACAGGTTTTGACTGGAATGCGTTGAAGACAATGCTGAACGGTCTCAAAAACCATGAGCCGATCATTATCTTCCCGGAAGGCCACATGAATTACGATGACGAGCTCCTCGAATTCCAGAGAGGACCTGCCATGCTGTCACTCTATTCTCATGTGCCGGTAGTACCTGTTTACATCCATACATCATATAAGATGTTTAAGCCTACAAAATTCGTTATCGGCGACCCCATTGAATTTGACAAAGCAGGGTTAGTAACAGATAATGAATCGATTGCAGTTGCCAATGAAATGATGCGTGAAGCTATCTACACGCTCAAGCGTCAGGCAATCGCAGAGACCAAGCCTCAGATGAACAGTTACATCAAGACCGTGAGGGCCCAGATGAAGGAGAACCTCGCCAAGATCAGTAACGAGATCGAAGAGGCCAGAAACGCAAAGGCGGCAGGGAAGTAATCCGTTCCTATCGTCGGTGTGTTTTTTTATGAATGAGTTTTTTAAATAAAGAATTTAAAAATATGGAGGAAAGAAAAATGGCTGATTATGTACTTCTTACAGACAGCTCAACAGATCTGACAAAGGACTTAAGAGAGAGATTTGGTGTTGATGATTATCTTCCGGGTAACATTAACTGGCCTGACGGAACAACACACGATTCCACTCTCGACTGGGAAGAGATCCAGCCTCAGGATTTTTACACAAGCATGTCTAAGGATGCTATGTATTCCACAGGTATCAAGGGTCTTGAGATCCAGGAAGCTTTCTTCGAGAAGTATCTTAAGCAGGGCAAGGATATCCTGAATATCTCTCTGTCTCACGCTCTTTCCAATACTTTCGATACATGCCGCAAGGCAGCTGAGAACCTTAAGGAGAAGTATCCTGACCGCAAGATCATCTGCGTTGACTCTCTCCGTTATTCCGCAGGCGACGGACTTCTTGTTTCCATCGCAGGTGACATGAAGAACGAAGGAAAGTCCCTTGAGGAAGTAGCTGAGTGGCTCGAGAACAACAAGCACAGATGCCACCAGACAGGTACTGTTGATGACCTCAAGTTCCTCGCAAAGATGGGCCGTTGCTCAAACGTTAAGGCATTCATGGGAAGCCTTATCAACATCAAGCCTATCGCTGAGTTCAACCGTAACGGTGAGAACCAGATCATCACAAAGGTTAAGGGTTATAACAAGCTCTACAGCGCAATGATCGAATACATGAAGGCTACTATCGAGCCTGACTGCAAGAGAATCTTCGTTTCCCACTCTTACCGTAAGCCCCAGTGGCTTGAGCTCCAGAAGCTCGTTGCTGAAGCTTTCCCTAATGCAGAGATCATCACAACAACCGTTAACATGGCTAACGGTTCATCAATCGGTCCCGGAATGCTCGTTTGCTTCTACATGGGTAAAGAAATCTCTGAAGGATTGGTTGAAGAAACAAAGATCCTGGAAGGTATTCTGGCTAAATAATGGGTCCTGCTAGTATCATTGTTCCAATTGTAATTACGCTTTTAGTATTGTTGGTTGGCGGTTTTATCTTCATGTGGGTCTTCTGCATGAAGATCGCCAAAAAGCAATATACCAATATGTTCATCCGCGAATCCAAGGATAAGTGGGCGAGAGGTAACAGCGCACCCGAGAATGCAGAGCATACCGTTATGTTTAACACTGGTATGAAGTGGGGAGAAGAGAATGCTTCCTACATGAAGGAGATCGAGATGACTTCTTTCGACGGTCTTAAGATGAAGGGTGAGTATTTTGATTTCGGTTATGACAAGGCATGCCTCATCATGGCCGGCAGAGCTGAAACCTGCAAGTACTGCTACTATTTCGCGGATCTCTATCAGAAGAACAAGTTCAACATCATCGTTGTTGACCCCAGAGCAGCAGGCTTAAGTGAAGGTAAGTACACAGGCGCAGGCATGCTCGAGGGTAAGGACGTTGCTTCATGGCTCAATGCGGTTCACGAGCAGTTCGGCATCGACCACTTTGTCATCCATGGTATCTGCATCGGTTCCGTTGCAGCGATCTATGTTGCTTCCGAGCACAACCCTTATGTTGACGCAATCGTTCTGGAAGGACCGTTTATCTCTTTCTATAACGTATTGAAGCAGAGAACCAAGAACTTCGGAAAGCCTACTTTCCCCGTATGTCTCCAGATGGGTCTCCTGTTCAAGAAGATCGCAGGAATCAACATCTTCAAGAACACTCCTATTGAGGCAATCAGAAATGTAGAAGTTCCCCAGCTCATGATCTGCGGCAGACAGGACGTTTCATCACTTCCTATCTATTTCGACAAGATCAATGACGCGAGCGGATCGAAGAACAAGAAGATGGTTTGGTTCGACGAGGGTGCTCATTCTCATTTAAGAATCAGAAACTTGGAAGGCTACGACAAGGCCGTTTCTGATTTTGTTAATGCTATTTACTGATAATTTTGGAAAAAGAGGGATAGGAAATGGAATTATCAATTCTTAAGAAGATGCTTATTGGCGGTGCCAAGAAGATCCTTGATAACAAGCAGACATTAAATGACATGAACGTTTTCCCGATTCCGGACGGTGATACGGGTACGAACATGGACAAGACCATGAGCGGCGTGCTCTGGGCATTAATGGACATCGGCGACAGGGATCTGGAGTCTTCTGATTTTGATAATCTCTATACCGGCGCACTCATGAATTCACAGGGTAACTCCGGTGTTATCCTTTCGCAGTGGCTCAAGGGTTTCCTCAAGGCATTCAAGGATTTTGAAGAGCTCGATGCAGGTGCCCTCTATGCCGCGTTCCTCTCAGGTACACAGTCTGCTTACAACGCAGTTGCCGAGCCAGTTGAAGGAACATTCCTTACTGTTTGCCGCAAGGCTCAGGAAAATGCCGAAGAGAATCTCGATGAGGATACAACCGTTGAGCAGTTCATGAAGGATATCGTTGACGGTGCTTCAGAAGCATTGAAGGAAACTCCTGAATTGCTCCCGATCCTCAAGGAATATGACGTTCTCGACTCCGGTGCAATGGGATTCGTATGCCTCGTTACAGGTATGCTCGAATCACTCGACGAGTCATTCAGCGTTGATCTCTCACAGTTTGCTTCAGTTGCCAAGGTTAACGGCAACGCTGCAGCAACAATGGGTGAGGGTTTGGAAGAATTCGGTTACTGCACAGAGATGATCGTTCAGATCGCTGACGATAAACTCGAAGGATTCAACGAATCACTCGTAAGATCTGACATGAGAGAGTTTGGTAATTCACTTGTTCTCGTTAAGGAGAAGAATCAGGTCAAGATCCACATTCATACATTGAAGCCTGAGTCAGTAATGGCTTATTACCACAAGTATGGTGAGTTCGTTAAGCTCAAGATCGAGAACATGACGATCCAGCATAACGAGACAGTGTTTGCAAACAAGAAGGATGTTGCAATCGTTGCTGTTGCTGACGGTGACGGTTTTGAGAAGCTTTACAAGGATTCAGGTGCCGCTGAAGTTGCAAGAGGTGGTCAGTCTGACAACCTCTCACTCCAGGTTCTTGCTGATTCATGCAAGTCTGCCGGCGCGAAAGAAATCATCCTGCTTCCCAACAACAAGAACATCATCATGACTGCCGATAAGGTAAAGGAAGTCTATAAGGATGCTGTCATCCACATCGTTCCGACCAAGTCCATGGCAGAAGGCTATCTCGCAATGAGTTCAATTAACGGCAAGACATCAGTTGCTGATATTGAGAAGGCGATGAATGAAGCTCTTAATGGAGTTCACACAGGACTCATCGCAAAGGCTGACAAGACAGGCGTTTACAACGGTGTAAGCGTAACAGCAGGTGATTACATCGGCGTGCTTGATGATGACATCATCACATGTGCTGACAGTGACCTCAAATCATGCCTGGTCAAGTTCATTCCTACGGTTCCTGGTGCAGCTGAATACAAGAACGTGAAGGTTTTCGCCGGTAATGAAGAAGACAGATCCCTCGCAGATAGCACAATTGGAGATATCAAGGAAGTTTGTTCTTCGGCAGAATTTTCTACTTGTATAGGCGGTCAAAATATATATAATTACGTTATTGCGTTCTCTTAAACGCTAATTCGTTTATTTGGTAATTAATTAATGAAGACAGAGCAGAACATTTTAAGCTTTAAGAACACAGGCGTCACACTTGGCGTTTCTGCTGCTGTCCTTCTTACCCTCCGACTTACGCTAGGCTGCTAAGCAGCCATATTTGATTGTCGGCTTGCTCGCGTAGAGCCAAAAATCACGCGTGAATTTTACAAAAATCCAGTAAACCTATATAATCTGTTGGTTACGTAAATAATAAAGAGGGAATTACTATGTTAACTTGCTTTTCAACACTCGCATGTCCGGATTTCTCATGGCAGGAAATCTACTCAATGGCAAAGGATTTCAATTTCAACGGAATTGAGATCAGAGGACTTGGTCAGGATATTTTCTCCGTAAAGGCTCCGCCGTTTACTGAAGCAAATCTCCCTAAGACAGTTGCAAAACTTAAGGAATTAAAGCTCACGATTCCTTGTCTCTCATCCGGTGAGCCCATCAATGACCTCGCTACAAAGGATAAGGCAATCGCTGAGATCCGTGCATATATCGAGCTGGCTAACAAGCTCGGAACATCTTTCATCCGTGTATTGGGCGATAAGAATCCCGCTCCTGAGAAGGAGATCGACGACAATGTAGTCATCGAGATCATGAAGGAACTCATCCCTTACGCTGAAGAGATGAACGTAACACTCCTCATCGAGACAAACGGCGTTTATGCCGATACAAAGAGACTTAAGAAGTTATTGGATGCCATCGGATCCCGTAAGGCAGCTGCCCTCTGGGATATGCATCATCCTTACCGTTTCATGGGTGAGACACCTACAGAGACAGTAAACAACCTGGGCGAGTACATCAAGCACGTACACGTTAAGGACTCCGTTATGGTTGACGGCAAGGTTTCCTATAAGCTCATGGGAACAGGTGATATGCCGTTAAAGGAGATGTTCGATGCTCTCCAGTCAATCGATTACCTTGGCTATGTATCACTCGAGTGGGTATACAGATGGTCAAAGAACTTGGACAGCGCAGGTATCGTTGTTCCTCAGTTCGCAAGCTACATGGAACAGTACCGTCCTCAGAAGAAGATCGAACTCCAGATGGATACCAGAGGAACAGGTTACTATCCCTGGCCGAAGGAAACTCTGATCGACCTCACATTCCCGGATGTATTGGACAAGATCTGCGAACTTTTCCCTAATCAGTATGCTTTCCGTTATACGGAATTAGACTATACTCGTACATATCCTGAGTTCAGAGACGACGTTGATAACCTCGCTCGCGCATTCCTCGCAATGGGCTGCAAGAAGGGTGACCACATCGCAATCTGGGCAACAAACGTACCTCAGTGGTACCTCACTTTCTGGGCTGCAACAAAGATCGGCTGCGTACTCGTAACAGTAAACACAGCTTACAAGATCCATGAGATCGAGTATTTGCTCAGACAGTCCGACACATGCACACTCGTCATGATCGACAAGTTCAAGGATTGCGATTATCTCCAGATCATCAATGAGATCTGCCCTGAGCTCAAGGACTCTGAGCCCGGTAAGCTCGAAGCAGCCAGACTTCCTGTTTTGAAGAACGTAATCACTTGTGAATCACGCGTTCCCGGATGCTTCCACTGGGATGATCTCCCGGCACTCGCTGAGACTGTTAAGGTTTCCGACGTTGAGAAGATCCGCCGTACGATCGACAAGCACGATGTCTGCAACATGCAGTACACATCCGGCACAACAGGATTCCCTAAGGGCGTTATGCTCACACATTACAATGTAGTAAACAATGGTAAGGCAATCGGCGACTGCATGGATCTGTCATCTTTTGACCGTATGATGATCCAGGTTCCGATGTTCCACTGCTTCGGCATGGTTCTCGCAATGACAGCATCAGTAACTCACGCAGTTACAATGTCACCGATCACTGCTTTCTCACCTCGAAAGGGCTTACACTGCATCAACCAGGAGAAGATCACATGCTTCCACGGTGTACCTACGATGTTCATTGCAATGCTCGGTCATGAGAACTTCGCTTCAACTGATTTCTCTCACATGAGAACAGGTATCATGGCAGGTTCACCTTGCCCGATCAAGACAATGGAAGAAGTTATCGAGAAGATGCACATGCCTGAGATCGTTATCACATACGGCCAGACAGAAGCTTCTCCTGCAACTACAATGTCTAAGACAACTGACACCATTGAGCAGAGAGTTAATACGGTAGGA
>JAEEGJ010025704.1_pt1 | contig 12031 bp, 11 predicted proteins | sample 8958761 | NCBI WGS metagenome assembly JAEEGJ01 (sample SAMN16246546, study PRJNA631951) | gut metagenome | biome: gut microbiome; feature: rumen; material: RS-attached | host: Bos | place: Iran: Karaj | collected 2018-10 | reverse complement strand
GGACCGCATAGGCGTTGGGATGATCAAGCACGACGAGGGTTCGGAGCCCGCATCCGTGGTTTACGCCGCCGCAGCCGCCGCAAAGGCGAGAGGGGCGGACGTGCTTATAATAGACACCGCGGGCAGACTGCACAACAAGAAAAATTTAATGGACGAGCTTGCAAAAATAAACCGCGTCGTAGGCAAGGAGCTGCCGGACGCCGCGCGCGAAACGCTTCTCGTGCTTGACGCGACAACCGGGCAGAACGCCGTCATTCAGGCAAAAGAGTTCAGCAACACGGCGGACATAACCGGTCTTGTGCTTACGAAGCTTGACGGCACGGCGAAGGGCGGTATAGTAATATCCGTAAAAGACGAGCTCGGCATACCCGTAAAATTCATAGGCGTGGGCGAAAAAGCCGACGATATGCAGCCGTTTGTCGCGGCTGACTTTATAAACGCACTTTTTGAATAATGAAATTCGTACTTGCATCAAACAATAAAAAGAAAATAACCGAGCTGCGCGCAATACTCTCTTCCCTTCTGCCCGAATGTGAAGTTATGTCTTTAAAAGAAGCGGGTATAGAGGGCGATATAGAAGAAAACGGCGCGACGTTTGAAGAAAATTCGATAATAAAAGCGTCCGTGCCGGCAAAGCTCGGGTATATAGGCATAGCGGACGATTCGGGTCTGTGCGTGGACGCGCTTGACGGTGCGCCGGGCATATATTCGGCAAGATATTCCGGCGGCGGCGATCAGGCGAATATTGAAAAACTGCTGAAAGAGCTTGACCCGGTGCCGGAGCAGCAAAGAACGGCGAAATTCGTCTGCGTTATGAGCGCTGTGTTCCCGGACGGCAGGATAATCACCGCCCGCGGCGAGACGTACGGCGTTATATTGAGAGAACAGAGAGGCGAAGACGGCTTCGGTTACGATCCGGTGTTTTACAGCACGGATCTGAACAAGACTTTTGCCGAGGCGTCGGCGGATGAAAAAAACAAAGTATCGCACAGAGGCAGGGCGCTTACGCTGTTCTCTGAAAAATTGAAAGGCATTATATGTTGAATTCAAAGCAAAGAGCTTATTTAAAAAATCTCGGCAGCAAGATACAGCCGATATTCCAGATAGGCAAAAACGAAATATCGGAAAACATGGTAAAGCAGATAAGCGACGCGCTGACCGCGCACGAGCTTATAAAAATATCCGTGCTTGAAAATTCCCCGTACACGAGCCGCGAAGCCGCGGACACAGTCGCGGAGCTGACCGGCGCGGACGTTGTGCTCGTTGTGGGCAACAGATTCATACTTTACCGTGAAACGCAGGACAAAAAAAGAAGAGAAAAAAGGATAATACTTCCGTAATGAGAATAGGGATATACGGCGGCGCGTTTTCCCCGCCGCACAACGGACATACCGCCGCGGCAAAATATTTTCTGAAAGCGGCAAAACTTGACAAACTGCTCATAATGCCGAGCCTGCTGTCGCCGCACAAGCCCACGGCAAAGGACGACGACCCGCAGGCAAGAATAGAAATGCTGAGGCTCGCATTCGAGGATGAACCGAAGATCGAGGTCAGCGATTATGAGATCTCAAAAGGCGGCGTAAGCTATACGTACCTTACGCTGCAGCATTACAGCAACGGTACGGATACGCTCTGTTTCCTTGTCGGTTCGGATATGTTTCTGTCGCTTCACACCTGGCGTGAGCCGGCAAAGATATTTTCACTTTGCGAAGTCTGGTGCCTGTCAAGAACGGGAACGGACAGCGCGGAGCTGAATGAAAAAAAGCGTGAATACGAAGAAAAATTCGGCGCAAAGTGCTTCGTCTGTGAAAACGAAGCGGTGGTCGTCTCCTCAACGGACGTCAGACGGCTGCTAAGAGAAGGCAAAGACGCGTCCGGATATCTGCCGGCAAAAGTGCTTGATTATATAGTCAAACACGATCTGTACGGCGCAAAAAACGCATATATAAAAGAATATATATATAATAATCTTTCAAAAAAGCGGTATGAACACAGTTTGGGCGTGGCGGACACGGCGGAGGATCTGGCGGAAAAGCTCGGTCTGCCGGACGCGGACACGGCAAAACTGATACGCGCGGGACTGTGCCACGACATCACAAAAGAAATGTCCACGGAAAAACAGCTTGAAATTTTAAAAGAAGCCGGGATAGAGCCGGAGGAAGATTATTACAAGGTCCCGGTGACTCTGCATCAGATATCCGGCGCGGCGTACGCGAAAAAGCTGTTTGATATTGACAGCGAAGTGTACGGTATGATACAATATCACTGCACCGGCGCGCCGGGCATGAGCCTGTGCGAAAAAATACTGTTTTTAGCGGACTTTATCGAGCCCAAAAGAGAATACGAAGCGTGCAGGAAACTGCGGGACGAGATGTATTCGCAGCCTGTCAGCGAAGAACGGATAAACGAAATATTTATACTTTGCTGCAAGCGGCAGCTTGAACACCTGAAAGAAAAAGGCCGCGCCGCGCACAGCTTAACACGTCTAACGTACGATATGGAGGTCAAAAAAATGACGGAAGAAAAAACACTCGATCTTTCAAACAAATCTTCAGAAGAGATCGCGCAGGCGGTCAAAGGCATACTTGACGAAAAGCTTGCAAAGCACATTGAGATAATACCGGTAAGGGACAAGACCGTGGTAACGGATTATTTCGTTATTGCAAACGCAACGTCCACAACGCACGTCAAAGCGCTTGCGGACGAGGTGGAGTATAAGCTTGGTGAGGGCGGGCTCAAACCGCTTCACACGGACGGCGTACCTGGCGGCGAATGGTTCGTTTTGGATTACGGCGTCATAATAGTCCACATTTTTACCGGCGCTGCGCGCGAATTTTATAAATTAGACAGACTTTGGCAGGACAAAGCTCCTATAGATAACACAGAGGAATAAGAAAATGAAATACGATTTTAAAGCAATAGAGCCCAAATGGCAGAAGATCTGGGCGGAAAAAGAAGTTTTTAAAGCGGAGGACAACAGTTCGAAGAAGAAATTCTACGCGCTGGTTGAATTCCCGTATCCGTCGGGCGCCGGTATGCACGTAGGTCATATCAAAGCGTACTCGGGCTTGGACGTCGTATCACACAAGCGCAGGATGCAGGGCTACAACGTGCTTTTCCCGATGGGCTTTGACAGCTTCGGTCTTCCGGCGGAAAACTACGCTATAAAAACGAATACCCATCCGCACGTGATAACCACGAAAAACGTGGAGCATTTCAAGGATCAGATGAAGAAAATAGGCTTCTGCTTTGACTGGAGCCGCGAGATATCCACTTCCCTGCCCGACTACTATAAATGGACGCAGTGGATATTTCTTAAAATGTTTGATCACGGGCTCGTTTTCCGCGCAAAAACGCTCGTAAACTACTGCCCGCACTGCAAGGTGGTGCTGTCAAACGAGGATTCGCAGGGCGGCAAATGCGACGTCTGCCACAGCGACGTAATACAGCTGCCGAAGGACGTATGGTATCTGAAGATAACGCAGTACGCTGATAAACTGCTTGACGGTCTGGACGAGGTCGACTACCCGGACAGCATAAAACAGCAGCAGATAACGTGGATAGGCAAGTCCACCGGCGCTTTCGTCGACTTCACGCTTGACGGGACTGACGACAAGCTCGAAATATACACAACGAGATGCGATACGTTATACGGCGTGACGTTCATGGTCATAGCTCCCGAACATCCGACGCTTGACAAGCATAAAGACATGATCAAAAACTGGGCGGACGTGGAAGCGTACCGCGCGGAATGTGCCAAAAAAACGGAATTCGAGCGCACGCAGCTCGTAAAGGACAAAACGGGCGTAAAGCTGGACGGTCTTTGTGCGATAAATCCCGTGAACGGCAAAAAGATCCCGATATTCATAGCGGACTACGTCATGATGGGCTACGGCACCGGCGCGATAATGGCTGTTCCGGCGCACGATCAGAGAGACTATGAGTTCGCAAAGAAATTCGGCGTTGACATAATCCAGGTCATAGAGGGCGGAGATATAGAAAAAGAAGCCTACACCGGCGACGGTAAAATGATAAACTCCGATTTTTTGAATCAGTACGACAACAAAAAAGATTCCATCGCCGCGATGCTTGAATATTTAGGCGAAAAAGGTATAGGCAAAAAGGGCGTTCAGTACAAGATGAAGGACTGGGCGTTCAACCGCCAGAGATACTGGGGCGAGCCGATACCGCTTATCCACTGCCCGAAGTGCGGCACGGTGGGCGTTCCTTACGAAGAACTTCCGCTCGTTCTGCCGGACGTGGAGAATTTTGAGCCGGGCACGGACGGACAGTCGCCGCTTGCGCGCATAGAATCGTTTGTCAACTGCAAATGTCCGAAGTGCGGCGGCGACGCCAAGCGCGAGACGGACACGATGCCGCAGTGGGCGGGATCTTCCTGGTATTTCCTGCGCTTCATAGATCCGCACAACGATAAAGCTTTCGCCGACCCGGAAAAGATGAAATACTGGATGCCGGTAGACTGGTACAACGGCGGTATGGAGCACGTAACGCGCCATCTGCTCTACTCCCGCTTCTGGCACAGATTCTTATACGACATAGGCGAGGTCAACACGAAAGAACCGTACGCGAAGCGCTCCTATCAGGGACTTATCTTAGGTCCGGATGGCAATAAAATGAGCAAATCCGCCGGCAACGTTATAGACCCTCTCGATATAGTCGACAAATACGGCGCGGACACACTGCGCACCTACGTGCTGTTCATGGGCGACTACACCGCCGCGGCTCCGTGGAACGACGATTCAGTCAAGGGCTGCAAGCGTTTTCTTGAAAGAGTAGCTTCCCTGACCGACATAATGACCGCGAAGGAAGAGGACGCAAAGCTTGAGAGCCTGGTCCATAAGACGATCAAAAAAGTCGGCGACGACATAGAGGCAATGAAGTACAACACGGCGATAGCCGCGCTGATGACGCTTATAAATGAATTCGGCAAGGCGGGCGCAATAACGAAGTTCGACGTTGAGACGTTTATCAAGCTGCTTTCACCGTTCGCCCCGCATCTGACCGAGGAAATGTGGGAGAGCTTAGGTCATAAGACCCTGCTCGCCGTCACCCCGTGGCCCGAATACGACGAGAATAAGACCGTGGACAGCACGGTTGAGATAGGCGTGCAGTTCAACGGCAAGTCGCGCGGAACGGTGGTCATTCCCGCCGGCGCGGACAAGGACGCCGCCGTCGCCGCGGTCAAAGACTCCGGCAAATTCGCCGCCCAGCTTGACGGAAAGCAGATAGTCAAAGAGATCTACGTCCCGGGAAGGATAATCAACCTTATCGTAAAATAAACGCAAAGGCAAAACCGTCGCGTCAAGAGACGGTACAAAAATAAAGAAAACAGGCAAAAACCTGAAAAAAAGGGTTGCCTGTTTTATTCTTTTATGGTATAATAACAACACAAAAAACATTATGAGGCTTATATGCTGTTATTTTTATTATCCATAGCGGAAACGCCGGAAGACAGATCAAAACTGACGGAAATATATGACCGTTATTTTTTGAAAATGTATAATTACGCCGTCTCACAGCTGCAAACGAGATCGGAGGCTGAGGACGCGGTGCAGGAAGCATTTCTTTCGCTTGCGAAAAATATCAATAAAATCGACGATCCCGCGTCACGCTCCGCCGCGGGATACGTTATGACGACGCTTAAAAATAAAGTCATAAACGTGAAGCGAAAGAAAAAGCGCGACGCGGATCTTTTTAATACCGCCGCCTCGGAAAACGCGGAATTTGACGACAGCGTTTTTGATCGGATCGTTAAAACCGAACGAACGGAAAAACTGAATAATGCCGTAAAACGGCTGCAAAGCCGAGAAAGGCATATAATACTTCTTCGTTTATATGAAGAAATGAGCTTTGATCAAATCGCAAAGCTCGCCGGTATGAGCGAGGGCAACGTCAAAAATATATATTACCGCTCACTTGTGAAACTGAGAACCATGTTGGAGGATGAAGAAAATGAATGATACGGTAAAATCGCGTCTCGTTTACGCTCTGCTTGAGGCGGAGGGCGCGGAGCTTGTGAATACGGAATGTACGTTTGCGCCGTCAAACGCTTTTTCTCAGCGTATACGGCGCTTGACCGAGCATCCTGAAAAATACACTAAAAAGCATCGGATCAAAAAAATAGTCATAATCCTTATAGCCGCCGCGATCATCTTGACCGGTTGTACAGCTATAAAGCCTGTCAGAATGAAAATAGCAAGCTTTATAGTCGCCGTATTCGACAAAGGCTCGAGTATAGGTCAAAGCACAGATAAGAAAGCAAAAACCAGAATAACCGAGTTCTATACTCCCGCGTTTATACCGGACGGTTACATATTTGTTGACGAAAAAATCACCAGATATGACGACGGCACGATATTCAGTCGTGTACTCATATATGAAAAAGGTGAAAAAAAGTTGATGTTTGATCAAATCCCGGCACACGGCGGCATGACGATTAATACGGAAAGCGCTGAAATAACGAAAATCAAGATCAACGGTATTGAGTGCTTATACGCAAGAAAAACAGATCATATTTATGTAGCTTGGGAAAACGAAGGGTACAAATTTTTATTAACGTTGCATGAAGATATATCGGAAAATACAATAATAAAGATTATAGAAAGTGTAAAACTTGGCTGATAATAATAAATTTTACAATTTATTTTGATAATTTTTTGATACATCTCCGTTTTATATATCGGTTCGGAATAAACCGATATATAAAATTCGGCTTTTTGCCGGGAAAGGAGGTGTTGTTATGAAAAGGTTGTGTTTGCTTTTAGCCTTGATTTTCGCGTTCGGCTGCGCCGTACCGGCGTACGCGTACGATATCGAGGAAGAGCCCGTGCCTGACGATCCTGTAGAACCGTACAGTTATACAGATATAACAAATGAAGTATTAACTGTTGAAAATGATATTGCAAGCGTTATAGCGCAATATTACGGCTACAGCGGTTTAACTACCGGAGCAACGATAGAGATCACGATTCAAAAAAGATTCATGTTGTTCTGGTGGAACGACGTGGACGGCGGTCACTGGATAGATACCGTTTCGTCAAGCTCAGGCTCGGTAAGTCACAGTCTTCCGGTATCGTCCGGTACGTACCGCGCCGTAATCAGATACAAGATATACGGCAGCGGCGGAGACTATGACGAGATATCAAAGACCGTGGACCAGTAAGGGCGCGCTTTCCCGGGACGTAAAAGCCCGAAAAAGCGAAAAATAAAAATTATCAAAAAAAGGAAAGAATAATGAAAAAATATATCAACCAAATTTAATTCTATCAAGAACAAAAAGGATATTTACAATTGTTATAGCAATCTGTACGTTGTTTACCGCTTTTATATTCCCTGTAAAGGCGGACGACGAGGATCAGATGATTTTTGAAGCAAATGAAGACCTCTATTCAATTCTTGAGACAAGCCCCGGAGCATTTGAAACAAGTCAACTTAAAAATTTCAAACTGCGAGACTCAGACATACCTCTCAGTATGCAAGATACAGATATCAAGGATAGTAACGCTGTAGTCAGATTGAAGACTATGGAAAAGGATTTGAGTTCTATAGTGTATCTTAACATTGACGGAACTTTATCTGCATATATGTTCGGTGAAAATATAAAATATATATCCGAAGAAAAAGCACTTGACAAAACTAACATTCTAAAGTATGATATAGAAAATAGAGTCTATTACAATCCAGATAACGATATTAAGATAGAATTACCGTTATCATTGTCTGAAAAAGCTCCTATCAGTGTGACATTTGAGGATTTCAACGTTTCTTTTGCTCCAATTATTTTCGACAATGAAATTGCTTCCAAAAAGTGTTTTAAATCTGATAAAGAAAACTATATTGAATATGACAATGCATTCAACGAAGGAACAAAACTCGTTTATTCTCCGATGTTTTCGGGAATCAAGGAAGATATCATCATTTCATCTCCGGGTAATATAACGGATTTTGAGTATCGTATTTATACAAACGGTCTTAAAGCGATTCAAACAGATGACGTGGTCAATCTTGTTGATAAAAACGGCATAATCATTGCTTATATAAATCAGCTTGAAATATTTGATTCGGAAGGAAACCCCGGCGGAGGAAGGATCAACCTTGAAGAACTCGTGGACAGCAAGGAATACAGATATTCAATTCATGTTGATGATGCATTTATAAATGATGAAAATACTGTTTATCCTATAACCGTAGATCCGGTTTTTACATATGCGACTACCACAAAAATTAAAGATGTACAAGTCAATCAAAATAGTACAACTGTTAATCAAAGCGCATCCACGGCCTGTATTGGATATAATACGTCAACCCTCGGCATTTCAAGATTCTTTGTAAAATTCCCAAGTTTACAAAGTTTTTTAGGAACATTGACTTCTTTAAATCAGATATGTGAGGTGAAATATAACTTTTATTGTTCAAACGCAGCGACCACAAATAATACTTTATATTATTTTTACCCGTGCACTTTATATTGGGATCCTAATTCAAGCACAGTAAGTTCACTGCTCTACAATTCATATAGCACCTCTTATCCCGGTATTGTATATATAACCGCAGCCGGCAGTTATTCTGTTGATTTGACATATATGTTCCGGTATTTTGGAGAAACGTCGACATTTGAAGGATTCGTAATGAAAAAGTACGCTGAAACAGATGCCTGCTATGCAATTATAAATACAATTAACAACACATCCAACAAACCTTATCTGACAATTCATTATTCCGAAGAACTGCCAACGAGTGAAACCTCAAATATAACAAACAAGTCGGTATATAGAATTAAGAACGATTACGCAAATAAGTACCTAACGAAAAACGCGACTGTTTCGGGAACTACGGTAAATATGACTTTTGGACTGGAAGTATCAAATACTGCGTTCGGTTCAACAAGAGAAAAAAGCCAGTTTGTTTCTGTAAACTATGTGGGCGGCGGAAAATACACTCTTTCGTTTTTGATGCCGCCGACAAGTACATCGCCCACTGATACTACTACCGGATACAGTACGAACTATTATTTAAAGGCAACCTTTTCTTCATCAGGTGCAACGCTTGGATTTTCAACTAATACTGCTATTTCCAGCACTAAGTGGTATATAATATATAATTCTCCAACAAACTCATATAAAATAATAAATGCCAGCAAACCGTCATATTATCTTTCTGCGTCGAGTTCATCATTAACTGTCACGGAATACATTCTTGATGAACACTATTGGAACTTTGAGTATTGTGGATATGATGTTCCAGTATATATGCAAGGTCACCAAGATTCATGTGGATGGGCCTGTGTGTGTATGATACTTAGATTCTATAATATTTACGCAACTGAAGATGAAGTAATAGCCGGAAGAAGTGAAACGTCGAACTATAATCTTATGGCATCGACTTTAAATAATTATTTAAATAATGATACACCTTTGTATATTGGAAATAACGAATTAATTCAATATGAATATAACGAAAGCGGATTTTTATCAAAATTAAACTCATATCTTGCAAACAGACCTATTTCGTTGCTTTGCAAATACTCAAATACATCGCAAATGGGGTGGGGAACAAACACAGGGCATTACATTGTTTTAAAAGGAATTGCAGACATCAACGGCAACAAAAAATGCTTAATAAACGATTGTTATTATAATAATTGCAGAGAGCGAGTTATTGATTTAAGCGAACTGCATAGTTATAGTAATGCTAAATATGGATACTCTGTACATCCATAATAGTTAGGAGGCCAACTATGATAAAAAGAATAATTTCTCTATTTTTAGTTATTTTTATAACTATATTCTCAATAACTATTGCAAACGCAGTAAATATTCAGGATAAAGACCTTGACTATCCGTACAGAGCGCAGGGCGGACGGTTTGACGGCTGCATAGTGCGCGCCGAAAACGGCATAGAGTTCTCGGACGCGTCGTCGAATTTCAACAGCAAAACGCTTACGGTTTATTCAAGACCGTACGCAATAGAAGAAGGCGTTACGGAAAACGGCGTTCACGGCGGACCGGAGGTGCCGCTGTTCAAAGTTGACGACGCATATAAAGCGCTTTGCAGCGCAAACATAAAAACATATTTTGATAAGGTCGGAGAGGAAATGTCAAAAGGACCGGATTATCAATACGAAAGCTACGAATACTATTATTCAGCGTCAAACGATAATATTTCGGTCTCGTCCGTCGGCTCGCGGATGATGGTCAGAACAAGGACCGCCCCGCACGACGAAACGATGAGCATATACGAAAACGGCGATCTTACGGGCAACAAATATATCAAAGCCGCGCTCGAAATGGCGGGATATACCGATTATTCGTATACGAAAACTGACTGTTACAGATACGATAACGAAGGCGGAGAGTATTATATTTACGGCGCCGGCGCAAAAAGCCCGCAGCCTTACGGCGCCGTGATCAAATTTGAAACCGATAAAACAAAACCGGACGTGTGCGAAATAACGATCGAGTTTCAAAAAGACGGATACGCCGGATATGAATACGGCGAATATAAAACGATATCATATAAAGATGCTTTCCTTCGCCTGAAAAACAACGATTACCGATCGATGCATTACGACGACGATCTGACGGATATATCGGAAAACGACGTTCTGTGCGAACTCGTATATACAGACGCGATAGATCTTCATTATATGATGCCGGTATATAAGTTTTACGTCAGAGTAAAGGACGAATCGTGGCTGACACAGGAGATGGTCGGCGAAGACGAAGAGATGTATTTCTTCTACTACGTCCCCGCCGTGGATATGAAAGCGGAAAATCCGCAGACGTCCGATATGCCGGTCGGGTCCGCGATACTGCTCGGCGCGGCGTCGTTATCCGGCTTTGTCGCCGCATTTTATTGTAATAAGCGCAAAAAAATGAAAAAAATCTCAAAATATACTTGACAAATCGAAAAACAGATTGTATAATAGCAAAGTAATTTATGCTCTTATGCGAAGGGGGGGAAAGAAATAATGGCAGAGGTCAGAGTAAAAGAAAACGAATCGCTTGACAGCGCGCTCAAGAAATTCAAGAGAGCCTGCGCAAGATCCGGCATAATGACAGAGCTTCGCAAAAGAGAGTGCTATGAAAAGCCCAGCGTAAGACGCAAAAAGAAGTCCGAGGCTGCAAGAAAGCGCAAGTACAAATAAGAAGAAGCCCACCCCGGACGCACCGGGGTGATTCTGCGGAATTAGCTCATTTGGTAGAGCGTCGCCTTCCCAAGGCGAATGTGGCGGGTTCGAGCCCCGTATTCCGCTCCAACAAAAAAAGCCGAAAGGCTTTTTTTGTTGGAGCAACTAAATCCGTCCTTACGGGAACCCCCGTTGCTCACTTCATTCACAACGGGGAACCCCTATTACGGACGGGTTAAATCCACTTTGTGGATGAAATCGCTGCGCGATGAAATCCGCACTGAAGTGCGGGATAAAGAGGACGGATTTAATTTCATCTGTCGCCATAGCGGCAGATTTCATCCAACGCAACAGCGTTGGATTTCATCGCGGCACCGCCGCGATTTCATTTTTTTGTTATTTCAAGCTTTTATGTTTATCGCTGAATATCAAACTCAACAAATTCAATATTTATATGCGTTTTTCGCTTTTGCGATTTCGGGCGTTAAGCACAGAAAAAACCTCGCAGAAGCGAGGTTTTTTCAATGAAGTCGCCCTTCGGGCTAATGAAGACGCTTCGCTAATGAAGAAATGAAGACGCTCCTGCGGAGCTAATTAAGGAACGGGGGCGACTTTACTTCATTAACGAGCGCAGCGAGTGTCTTCGTTAGTGAGCAGCGCGAACGACTTCATTAGGCGCTTTGCGCCGTCTTCATTAATTTTTGTTGTCTTGATTTTGTCACAATTATATGTTATCATAATATTATCACTTGACGCTTGACGTCGGAATGGAGATTGATATGAAGAAATTAATTTGTATTGTATTGACCTTATTATTTTTATTATCCGTATGCAGCTGCGCAGTAAGAAAAACGCCGAGAGACAGTGAGACTGTCGGCTCGG